>OOCD01001494.1_pt1 | contig 14104 bp, 10 predicted proteins | sample 1671791 | NCBI WGS metagenome assembly OOCD01 (sample SAMN06348193, study PRJEB24527) | human gut metagenome | biome: human gut; feature: ankylosing spondylitis patient; material: feces | host: Homo sapiens | place: China | collected 2015-10
ATTTTTCATAAAAATCGGGCTTGGTTTGGATGACCCAGTAAAGGTAACTCACAGAAAGTCAAGCATGCTATTTCCCCCAATTATCCAAACATCGAATTGTAGGACACTTTTGGTAAGAAAACTTGTTGTATTTTTGTGGCATGCACGTGAATGTACAGCTTCGTTTCAATCCCGACACCGGGCAGGAGTCTCCTTATTATCGACTGAAGGAGTCTTATCGTGATGTGCGCGGCAATGTGCATTCCCTCATTGTACTGAATATCGGATTTGAACCCTCTCTGAAACCTCTTCAAGTCAAGCGCATCGCACAAGCTTTAACCTTGCGCTTTCAAAATCGCAACAACTTATCTCTTTTTCAAGAAAAGCAGGATGTGCTGTCCGCTGAGGAGCGTGCTTTTGCCGAACAATACTGGCAACGCATGATTAGCGAAGGGGGTGTTGACCGCTTCAACCACCAAGAAAACCAATCCCGAAAGGAGTCTGAAAAATATATCGACCTTGATACAGTAGAACATACAGATGCCCGTAACGTGGGGGCGGAATGGCTTTGCAAACAGACCATTGACCGCCTCGGAGTAGAAGAGTTTCTGCGACAGTGGGGTTGGAACGACAACCCCATTCACACAGCCCTCTCGCACCTGATTGTACGCACCGTTTATTCTCCTTCGGAATGGGCCACACACCGGATCATGAAGGAAAACTCTGCGGCTTGCGAGCTTTATTCGGGCAATCCGGACTGGACTCCGGGAATCAATGCGCTCTATCAGATGCCGGACCGTCTTTTTGAACTCAAAGAGCCATTGGAACGTCATCTTTGCAACACAACCGACCACCTCTTTAACATCGACAACCGCATTGCACTTTTCGACTTGACCAATTTCTATTTTGAAGGTCGGAAAGCAGGAAGCCACAAGGCCCGTTTCGGGCGGAGCAAAGAGAAACGCTCCGATTGCAAGCTGCTTGTATTGGCTTTGTGCATAAACAGAGAAGGATTTATTCGTTATTCCTCTATTTTTGAAGGCAATGCCTCCGACCCCAAATCACTCCCCGACATGATCGATAAACTGGCAGAGAAGAGTCCTGCAACCAATGAAAAGACACTGGTGGTGATTGATGCCGGTATCTCCACGGAAGATAACCTGCAGCGCATCAAAGAGAAGGGATACAACTACCTTTGCGTGTCACGCACCCGGTTGAAAGACTATACACTCTCCCCTGATCATCGGACAGTTACAGTGCGGGATGCCAGAAAACAGGCAATCACTCTGAGAGAAGTGCAAACGGTACCGGAAGAGGACTACTATCTTGAGATAACCTCTCCTTCGAAAGCCATGACAGAGGCCTCCATGAATCGCCAATGGAAAGAACGCTTTGAACAAGAGATGGAGAAAATCAATGAGTCCATAGCCAAGAAGGGAGGCACGAAACGCTACGAGAAAGTGGTGGAACGGGTGGGAAGGGCCATGGAACGCTATCCCTCCATCGCACGCCATTATCAGATATCATATCTGCGAAATGAAGATAAGCCGGCCGAAATGCGCCAGGTAAATTGGGACATCAAAGAGATTACTGCAATGGACATGAACACAGGCGTTTATTTCCTGCGAACCAATGTGCGGACTTTTGGCGAACAAACCACCTGGGAATATTATAACGATACGTGAAATTGAGTGTACCAACCGGCAACTGAAGACTGATCTGAACCTGCATCCCATTTACCACCAGAAGGATGAACGGAGTGATGCCCATTTGTTTTTTGGGCTGCTTTCATACTGGATTGTCAACACGATACGCCTTCAGCTCAAGCAATCGGGTGAGAATTGTTACTGGACTGAAATCGTCAGACGCATGTCAACTCAGAAATTGGTTACCACGGAAGCCATCAATGCACTGGGGGATAAAGTGGAACTACGACAATGTAGCAAACCAACCAAACAAGCCGAACAGATATATTCTATGCTAAAACTAAAACCGGCTCCCTTCAAAAAAATAAAAATTTGTAGGACACAGCCGCCTCCGGAATAATGCACTCATCCCGCTATGGAAAGAAAATGGGGCTTATAGAGTGAAAGTTGGGATAGGTTTTATGGGTGGCCAATGCTCCCACTTTCAGTTTGTATTGCTCGATGAATTTGTCAAAATACGAAATGATGGTTTTTTCCTGTTCCTCTTTGCCAAGAAGTATATTCCTTAGCCGTTCAGAAGTCACATATCCGTCAATCTCCATCAACTTATTTCGGTTGGTTGTGATCTTTGCACGGATATTATCAATAGCCCGGTTCAGATTTCTTGCCTCTGCGGTGTAACCCTTTACACGCTCCAGTTTATTATCTCACTGGTCGGGTTGCACAAGTAACTTACTACTGAATTGGGAACGTACTCCATTAATGGTTATACGTACCATGATTACTACAGAGCCGTCTTTTTTTGGCTCATTTTTCTTGATGTAGAAAAGAATGTTGAATGTATCACGCATACCGTTACTTTTTTGATGTTACAAAATTACGTTGACTAACTCGTAATAGTGCAGGTCTGCGAAAGACAAAGTGCGAAATTTCAAGGACTTATGACGGAAATCGGTACGATTTTCAGGCTTTGATTTTCCGTACCGATTTAGTATCGGTTTCTCTGTTTAGAATGTCATTTTTTTACTTCTGCAAAGGTAAAAATTTCATCTCACATACACAGGTTTATTACCATGCGCCGTTTTTTTGTCTTTCAGGCAAGACTGAAACAATAAAAAAAGTCCTACAATACGTTGATATTGTAGGACTTGTCTCTTTTTTGTCGCCGTTTGGCTTTGTTCTTATGTGATCCGCCTGGTATCTGATTTTAGCCCTTTTTTATCGCTAAATATCAAGCGTTATCTTTTCATTATCAGAGTCTTCTGATGTTCAATCGTAGCGTTCAATTTGAGTGAGTAACACAGTGTGGTAACACAGATTTATTAACTCACGTGACGGACTCTCTATGTCCATCTACCTTGCAAAGATAATGTTATTTCTTTATATGTAGTTCTTTTTGCGGGGCTATTTCTTTATTTCAAAGTGCAATTTCCACTATCTTCTTGTCTTTTTTATAGAAACTTTCACAAAAGTAGTAATATATAGATGCTATTTTGTATTTTTGCAATTAAATAGTAATATCCTACCATGTATGAGTAATGCTGACTATATTACCAACCAAGATATTATGCTGCTTTTAGCGAAACGCATAAAGGAGTACAGGCTTGCTGCGCGGATGAGTCAAAAGGAAATGGCGGAGAAATCCGGAGTGAGTCTTGCAACAATAAGCCATTTTGAACAGGGTGTCAGCCGTAACCTGACCTTAGCCAACTTCATCTCCCTGCTGCGTGCGCTCGGTCAGGAACAGCGGCTCGGATAGTCGGCATGGAGCAACGTGTCAGTGATTTGCTTCCCGAATTGCCCATGCCGCCCATGGCATTGAAAAAGATAAACAAATTGATTCCCAAAAGAGTAAGGAGAAACAGTGATGATACAAAATCTTGATGTGTTTTTGTGGAACCGAAAAGTGGGCACATTGGTAGCCTATAAGGAGAAATACGCAGAAAAGGTCTGTTTCTATTTCGACAGTGACTTCCTAAAAGACGGTTATGACATTGCTCCGCTGAAAGCCCCGATACATGGTGTGTCCGTCCAGCGTGGGCTGCCTGTCTATGCCGAGGATGATAAAATTTTCGGTGGCCTGCCCTCTTTCATAGCCGATTCACTGCCGGACCATTGGGGGAATAGAGTCTTCAATGAGTGGGCGAAAGTGCATCATATAAAATCGCGTGACCTGTCATCACTTGACCGCCTGGCATACATAGGCAGGCGGGGAATGGGAGCATTAGAGTTTGTGCCTCCTGCCGCTGAAGAGATGGAGCAGCCGTTTAAGGTGGAGATTGCCGACCTGTACAAGCTTGCCCGTGCCGCGTTAAGCGAAGCTAAAGATTTCAAGGCGGAGATATAACCCGACCTGATGATTGAAAGCCTATTCAAGGTGGGAACATCTGCCGGTGGCCGCAGAGCCAAAGCGATCATCAACGTGAATAGGGAAACCAATGAATGTTATTCGGGACAGGTAAGTGCCCCCGCACCTGGTTTTACCCCGATGATTATCAAATTTGACGAACATCTTGATCTGCCCACCACACGTATCGAATACAGCTATTATCTGATGGCTCGGGATGCAGGGATGGAAATGATGCCTTCGATGCTTGTCGAGGGGGAAAAGGAAGCGCATTTCCTTACCGAGCGGTTTGACCGCAAGGGAAACGAGAAAATTCACGTCCAGACTTTGGCGGCAATGAACCCGATGGCAGCCAGTTATGAAGGTCTGTTTGATACGGCCTGCCGTATCGGTATTGTACCGGCGGAAATGCAGCGGTTGTTCCTGGTCATGACCATGAATGTGTTGGGTGGGAATGTGGATGACCACAATAAGAATTTCAGCTTTATGATGGGGAAAGACGGAGTATGGCACATCACCCCCACGTATGATTTCACATTTTCAGTCGATCCGTCGGCACCGGGCTATGTAAACCGTCACAGCCTGACCATAAACAACAAGAACTCTGCCATTGAACGTGGAGATTTGCTTGAAGTGGCTAAGAAGTACAATATAAAAGGGGCCGATTCCCTGATAGAAAAGGCAATCGGTGCTGTCAGCGACTACCTGCGATATGCACAAATGGCAGGGGTTGACAGCTATTGGAGCCACCAGATAAAAGAGGAAATAACTTATCGTATTGAGATACTTTCAGAAATGTCGAGACATGGAGGATTCCATCGATAATGGGTATAAACGGTCTGGACAACTATTTTTTGAATACAGACTTTTTGTCCTTGTCTATTGGCAAAAGAGTCATGTGAATATGCGGATTGGTTTCATCGAGATGGACAATGAAAGCGACAATATTTTCTTCGCCCCATTTGTCACTTGCAGATCTGTACACATCCTGTACCTAACGTTCAATATCCGGACCTCGTTTTATGCGGGAGTTGTCAGCACCCTGTATAAGATCCACCTTTTGATTTCCGAAAGTTATTTCAAGCATACGCTCACGGTTACCGCCAAAAATGAAGTTGACAACCGTTCGATACTTGGGAATCTCCCCATCTTCATTAGGGGCTTTGATGCCACGTCCTGCCAAACACTTAAGTATGCTTATAAATTTAACAGGCACCAGGTATAGGATGCATCTTCATCCGAATTGGCAATCATCTCTCTATAAGCAGTTTGATCCGTCTTTTTCAAAAGACCTACATTCAGACGTATCTGTTTCTTCCCGGTAATGAAAACTGCATCCATAGGAATGGCTATTTCCCAAAAATAGGTCTCGTGTTCAGCTTTTCTAGCAGTGAATGATACCTTATGCAATTCCGTATCCTTCCATTCTCCCTCTGCACCAGCACGTGCTTTATACGTTCCATTTAACATACATTCTATTTTATAGACACCGCTATTTGGTTTTTTATAGCAATAGTTAGCAGCATCAATACAAATAATCACCCCGTTTTGGGAGATGTCCATCTCCGGTGTAACTCCTTTCACAACTCCACCAATGAATAAAGTCTGGTCATCCCGAGCTATAGAAGTCCTCAGATTCGTTAAACTCTTATGTCCGACGAAGACAGGATATTCTCCTCCCCATTCATTCTGATCGTGAATGCCGTCAATCCGGATAGAGCGTTTAAGGGCTTTCAGATCAGTAATTATATATCCGTTAATTATCCACGGAGCACATATACTATCTGTCGTTGCTGATGCAACAGCCGCAATGGTGTGTTCATTCAATAGTGTTAACGAATTCCATAATGCATTCCTGCACCAGGTCGATCCGAATGGATAGCTTATTTTAGAGAACTTTTTAGCACTTTTATCTCCTATGGCTACTTCCATTTGAGCATCCCCCATGCTATTCGAACGGCTATATCGGGTCGATTGATAAGACAGTACTGATTCTCCGGTCGAAGTTTTTATTAGATAAGGTGCTCCGGCATATATCTCGTCGTCCAATGGATTTGTTAAAGCCGGATTTCGGTCTATAGAATTACCTGACACCGGTTGTTTCCAACTATTTGATAGGACAGAACGCACGGTATAGGGTTTAAACTGGCTTCCTTTATTGTCTTCGATGGCAACAACAATCTCGTTTTCAAAAATGGCAGGCGCCGGCATGCCGTCTCTTTTACCTTTTCGAAAGGAAACGCAAACAGCGTCTGTCCAGGTTTTTCCATTATCAGCCGAAGAGATCATCGATATATTCTGTTCATCAGAACTCCGATACGGGCTTTCATTAGCAAAATACAGTTGTATGGTTCCATCTGGCAATTGCAAGAAGACAGGTTCCCAACACCCATTCTCGAAAAAGCAGTCTGCTTCGTATAAGACTTTGGGTTCCGACCATGTCATTCCAAAATCCGAACTTCTCTTGATGGCGATTGCCCAAGGCGCAATTCCTTCTTTTTCAGGTCTGTAATTTACAGCATATAGCAAATCGCCATTCATAAGTTGAATCAATTCCGGATTTGCCATTTTGATTTTTACTTGCGTTCCGGAGACGTTCACAGTTGTATTTGGGAAAACGTGAGAAAATGCACTCCAGGTATTCCCTCCATCGGTACTTGTCGAATAAACGCATCCGTCTTGTTCATATACAGCTGCCAATGTATGATTGGTAAGTTTTTTAACCCTTGCATACCTACCTCGGGATGCTATTTGCCTTTTTGATCCCAAGTCCCAGGCAATACGCATACCCTCAATGCCAGGAGCTTTTTCATTTGTCCGTACGATCCCTTTATGAGTATCACTACCCTGTGTTTTCCCGGCAGGTTCATTCCATTCCGTTAGCTCTGTAATATACTCCGGGTGTAACACTGCTTCATGGGCTGCTTTCTGTGCTACTTCCCGTTGTTCATGGCTCATACCTTTCGGATAATATGGATTTCCCAGAACATTGCGTTTAAATATCTTTTCAAACCAAGTGCAGGCTGCTGTATAACGTCCGATTGTCAGATCAAGATGATAACCGTCACGAGTCATGTTGACACCGATAAAAGAAGTGCGGGCATTCTGAATGGCTGTTCCTGACGGAATAATTATGGGTATTTTTGTCAGTTTCGAGGCTTTCTTTACAGCATCCACAATGGAATGATACATGGTCAGTTGATCACAGTTATAGTTCTTAAACCCGGGATTCGTAGCATTGGCGTCATATGCCCATGTCTGGTGAAGCATCAGTTGTGTCCTCTTTGGAAGCCGTGCCTTTACATATTTCACCAACTCCGGCAAGGAAGCCTTAAAAGTTTCGTACATACCAGAGGAAGAGCTCACTTGTTGTAGACTGACATAGTCCCATTCTTCATCTGCCAGCGCCATTCCCATAGTTACTTTTTTTGTTTCTACCTTTTTACCATTCAGGCCAATCTTATGATACCTATACACAGAATCATTTGTGCGGGCGTTTCTCAAATGGCGTTCCAAAGAACATCCGCCTATAGTTATATTGCCGATAATCGTAGGAATGTCTTCGGCATCCGCTAACTCATGTAAATATTGTTCTACAGCATCCTGCGAAAAGCTATTGCCGATAGCCAGGATCCTCACAGGCTTTTGCTGTGCATACACTTCGCCTACAAGAAACGAAAGCAAGAAAAGCAGGCATACAATTGGGTATTTATTTTGTTTCATTAGTTTTCAATATTATAGTGATTACTGATTCTTGTAAATTATTTAAGCCACTTGTCTGCATAATTTATGTACACGTACCAATCAAATGCCGTCACTTCATGCTTGCCATCTCTGATGTGATAACCAGTACGATAAAACAGGGGATAATTTAAGGACGGCGGCGTACTGTCAGGCAATTTATCATACCCATATAATTGATACACTTCGCCCGCATGATAGGCTGACAAATATTCGCCTTTTGGGTCTGCCCATAAATCTTCGGCTGCACTGGCAACATACACCGGACGTGGAGCAATTAATGATACTAATTCATGTTGATCAACCGGCAATTTCTCTTCTTGATTTTTATATATGCGATAATTTTTACAAAACCAATGGGGAAAAGCCGTAGTTATGATATCTACTGTTTCACCAAATTTGCGCCGGGACAATGCGGCCCCGCTACAACCGGAATTATTTGAATAAACAATTTTAAACCGTTGATCGATAGCCCCGGCCCATAAAGCAGCTTTTCCGAGTCGCGAATGTCCCATAATCATCACTTTCTCTTTATCAATCTGCCGGTCCTGTTCAAAATAATCCATAACACGCCCCATTCCCCAAGCCCAAGCAGCTATAGCGCCGGCCGCATCATCATCCCGTTTGTCTCGGTCATTAATTCCCATTAAGGCTAACACACTGTCTTCGAAACCATTTATATGATCAGGAAATACATCGTTATAGCACATGGTAGCTATGGCATACCCTCTGGAAAGAATCATTTCCAAAGGCCACCGTCCTTGCCGGCATCCTCGTATGGCTTCAGAACTTTTATTGTGCTTAACGCCTATTATATCCAGGTTTCCGCACCAGCAATCCGAAGGAATGATATCGGGGTCATTGTATATAGTGTGATTCCCTGCAAAGTTATAAACGAAAAAGGCTGGATATGCTTTTTGCTTCTGTTGAGGGATATATAACAAGAGTAGAAGTTTTCGGGTCTCTTTACCATTACTCAGCGTCATTTCAATCTGCTTGCGCATAGCCAATCCCCCAAACACACCAGTAGTTTTCGATAAAACTTTGTAGCTGGCAGAAATGTCTACCTGGGGAAGAAATCCATAAACTTGTTTCGAAAATAGTTGCAGGACTTCAGGTCGTCTCACCTTTTCCCAATCCTTTGATGAAGTCACATTCTCTCCTTTCGATGTAACCAACACATCAGGCAACACATACTCTGGCACCTTTCCTTCATCATACGAATATTTATACTGAGCAAAAGAACACAAGGAATATATTCCTAATAAAACAACTAATGTAAACCTTCTCATACTATTTTTTTCCTTTATAACAGTTCTACTTTCATTTATACTTTAGCCGGATGATGCCAGACCCCACGGTAGCCAGATGTATAGATTGCTCCTTGGCATCTATAACGATATCCACCCATTTCATGGCTCCCAGAGCCGGATCATATATATTGGTCCATTTTTCATCTCCTTCCCGTATGAAAATTGCGGTCGGGTGATTGGCTAATAAATGATTGGCACAAGCTAAAACCGTAACATATTCTCCTTCCCGATTACAATCTATATGCATGGCAGTTGCATTTATATTCTTCATACCCGGCATCGTTACTTTCTTCCAATGTTTGCCAAAATCACAACTTTCCCACAGACCTCCATTCCAGAAGCCTGCATATAGCCTCCCTTCCATAAATGGATGCGGATAGACAAAATTCAATATCGAATTATTTTTTTTGTCAAATGGCAGCCCGTGCGATATATCTTCCCAATGCATGCCCTCATTATCCGTTCGGAAAAGCCCTGTACACCATTCACCGACATACAGCGAGTTCCTCTGGCAATCCATTGCCATCAGCTTATTAGTACCACAGCCGTTTTTTGTTTGGTAAGTCACTATGGCCATAAAATTATTGTCGATGTACTCCTTAAACACAGGTATTGTTTTTGCCTGATCGAAAAAAGGCGTATGGACCTTGTCCCAGGTATCCCCATTATTTGCCGACATATAAATACCTGCTCTACCTCCTTTGCCAAATTCTCCTTCCGTTTCTCCTTCCATCATCATCCATAGTTTGCCTTTGCATGTATTATCTTCTATCAGGCACTGCACAAAATTATCTTTTGTACCGATCCTTTTCCTTTTTCCCGTTTTTCCCAAATCAGTGGAATACAGAAAATCACAGTATTCGCCTTTTCTTTGCGCTACCCAATACACAAAAGGGCTCCACTTGGAACAACAGACAATTCTTGCAGGTCCGTCTAATAAATCAACCGAACGATAGGAAACTCCATCATCGTCCGAATAGTACAAAGGGTGGTCACAAATTCCGGCAAAAAGATACTCTTTACAATAGGGGTGACGGGTTAACTGCTCCATGCAAAGCGTTTCCAACCCTCTGAAATGATTTCCTGTATAATTATGTCCTCCATCACTTGTCTGAGTTACTCCCCAAAAATTGCTGAAATAGAGCCTGTTCCTATCCCGGCAGTCGGGAAGGATATGAGAGATAGAACCACCCAGCATTTTAGGTTCCTTTCCGTGAAACTTAGGGAATTCCTGCAAATTTTCTTTCTTCAAACCGGGTGATAGTAAGTACCAGGATGCGCCGAAATCGTCTGATTTATAGATAGGCAGTGCTGCACTTCTTGCATATTTCTCGGCTGTATACACCACGTTTGAATCTACTGGAGAAACTGTGACAGTTTGATACCTGCTGGTTCGGGGAAGATACTCATCCTCTATCCAATAAAAATGTTTACCGCCGTCCACTGAACGATATACCCCTTTATCTGATATGAACAGCAAAACATTTCCCTCGTTCATAATCTCCATTTCCAGTATGCCGACATTCTCTATTTGATACAGCACATTCCAATGTTTCCCATAATCTTCAGATACATAGATACAGCCAAACGTCTTGTGCCGCAAGCGATCTTGCGTCAGTAACATATCTTTAGCTATTTGTTCCTTGGAATAACCTGTTTTCCCGGGGAGGGCACTGTCAGGTATGGTACCTACATACATCTTCCCCTTATAAAACCTTACAAAAGATATTCTTTCATCTTTCAACCCGGAATAAGACCAATGCTCCCCATTATCATTACTGATATATACCCCTTTGGAATAAGTGCCGACAGCAATTCTTCCTTTCTGCAGAGGGTCAAAGGCTATCAACTCGCCTAACATTCTTGTATCTCCATTCCCCCAAAAATCAAGTTTATCCTTCACTAATTTCCAATGATTGCCGCCATCGGTACTTTTATGAATTCTTCCCGTAAATTTGAAAGAACGGACATCTCCCGAGGCTCTTAACAACATCTTCGAATCAAAAGGATTGATTGCTAAAGAATGGCAATAATGATCGGACACAAGATTCATACCTGAGTTAATTGCATCCCAACTCTTGCCGCCATTGGTGGTTTTAAATACTCCTGCAACATCGGAACGCGCGTATAATATGTCCGGGTTATGATAGTCCTGAACAATTCCGGTAATATACCCTCCGCCTCCCATATCCGAGCGGGAATAACTCACCTCATATCGTCCCTTCTTTTTATCCCCCTGTTCAGTAGTAGCCTGACCACTCAAAGAGAAAGACATGAATAGTATTAATAACCGAGAGATTCTGCCCATATTCATATTCTGCATATTTTAGCTTATTATTCTAGTTTCAACTCGGATAAACTTGCATTTCCTTTCGAAACAAGTACCCTGATATCACTGATAGGTCTATGGTCAATAGTATAGTAATACATTTTATTGTTTGCCCGTACTTTATCAGTTATTACAGTCAGGAATTGCCCGCCTCCACTCGATACTTGTATTTCGAATGTGGAATTATCAGAGCCCTCTTTCCATGCAATCCCTATCTTGTTCGAATACATTTCGTCTTTTATTGCTATCGTCACATAATCTCCTTGCAAAGCTTTCCATGCGGTAGTGAAGTCACCATCAGTAATCAAACGGATAGCAGAGGTGTTGCTATCAGTATTATCTCCCTCAATACAGTCCTGCACAGTAGCCTGTTTAGAAGGATCATCAAGGACTTTAAAGCTGGCTTTAAGGCGGATATCTTCAGATGAGGCCCCTATCATTACGTTGAAAACTCCAGGTTCTACCACCCAATTATAGTCCTCATTCAAAAGCTGCAGATCCCGCGGGTAAAGCACAAACTCCACTTCACAGATTTCTCCGGGTTTAAGATGGATGCGTTTAAATCCCCTCAGCATCTTTTCATACGTAGTTATTGAGCTCAAAACATCGCGAAGATACAATTGTACCACCTCGTCGCCTGCATATTCGCCGGTATTTTTAACTTTACACCAGACTTTGACAGGCTCTTTAGCAGGTATTTCAGAAGAAGACAAACGAATATCGGAATACTTAAATGTCGTATAACTCAGTCCATAACCAAAAGGATAAAGAGCCCCGTTCACTCGCGTCATATTCCCCGTTACTCCTTTTTGGGTACCTCCATCTACCTGTGATGCAGGTTTGGCAGGAAAATTAAAAGGTATCTGTCCTACTGATTTCGGAAAGGTAACTGTGAGCTTACCTCCCGGATTATAATCTCCAAACAAAACGTCTGCCACAGCAATGCCTCCCTGAGCGCCGGGGTACCAGGCTTCCAGAATAGCCGGAACAAATTTGTCTGCCCAATTAATAGATAAAGGTCTTCCATTTATCAAAATAAGTACAATAGGTTTGCCAGTATTCACCAAAGCCTTTAATAAATGTAACTGCCGACCTGGTAAATCAAGGCTTGAACGAGACTTGTTTTCCCCACATGTTCGCACTCCGCCTCCCAATACCACAATGCCCACATCGCTCATTTCCACATTTTGAACAGCCTCGTTAATGGTTTTCTGTTCCTCTGCCGTTAAAGGATAATCAATAATCTCTGATTCCGGCCAGTTTGCATCCACCAAATCACATCCCTGGCTATAGACTACCTCGATTTTCTTCCCGACTTTATCCTTTATTCCCTGCAAAACGGTAGTGACATCTACTGCCAGCGGTCCATAATGACTTAATGCATACGATTTTTCATCTGCATTGGGGCCGCACACTGCTATCCGTTTGATCCGTGAAATATCCAAGGGGAGCAGGCTGTTCTGATTCTTTAATAACACAAGTGACTCACGTGACGCTTGTAAAGCCCACTTTTGGTGCTGATTGCTGTTGACACATTCATCAGCAAGTTCCGGATGCTCCTGGTAGGGGCGATCAAACAAACCAAGCATAAACTTTACCCGTAGAATATCCCTCACTCTGTTATCAATCACAGTCTCTCTTATACGCCCTTCCTTGACTAATTCCCGTAAAGGCAATACAAACGAGTCGGGAGACCGGAATGTACACCGTACATTTAATCCGGCCTCCACACTCTGACGGACAGCTTCTTTCATGCCACTTGCCGTGCCATGTTTCATGTACAAATATTCTACTGCGTCACTATCTGAAACAACATACCCCTGAAAACCAAACTCATCACGCAAACGCGTGGTCAACCAATAAAAACTACCCTGAATAGGAATACCGTCATAATCATTATACGAACTCATAACGCCCAGTAATCCTGCTTCCTGAATAACCCTTTTGAACGGATATACATGAATATTCTCTACTTCACGCCGCGACATTTGAGGGTCCACCCTTGACAACCCCTCTCTGGCTCCCTTATTATTGCTATAGGCAACATAATGTTTGGCTGTTGCTGCCACCTGATAATTTTTCTGCAATCCTTTTACCATATTGATTCCTAATTCCGCAACCAAGTAAGGACTCTCTCCATATACTTCTTCATAACGCCCCCAACGTTGATCACGCCCCACATCTAATATCGGTGCATATATATTGGTATATCCTAATAACCTGGCTTCTTTACCTGTTATTTCTCCTATTTTGTAAACTAACTCTCTATTCCAAGTGTGCCCTAATCCCAACTGAGTAGGGAAATTTGTCGCTTTATAACTCTCCACCCCTCTGATACCTTCATTTGTAAAATCCACCGGAATACCCAATCTCGTTTTTTCAATAAAAAAACGTTGTACCTCATTCAACGCCCAGGCGTGGCGAGAGGCCGGCCATACGTACTGGTTCTTTGAGGGGGGCATTCCCCATTGTTGAAATCCATTGAGATGCTCATCAATCGCACCTATCCCATCTTTCCATAGTTTCTGGCTCCACTCATCAGTAGGTAATTCATCCATTAATATTCTTTTATATCCATAAAGAGTAACCATCTGGCAGGTTTTCTCTTCCAATGTCATCTCACTGACTCTTTTGTATTCTGCCATACTCCGTCTCCTCCTATATTCATTATATTATCTTTCCGTTTTACTGTCAAACCCTGCGTCTGCACATTCTGTTTCTATTTTTGCATTTATGTATTTCTTATTTA
>OOCD01001500.1_pt1 | contig 14069 bp, 13 predicted proteins | sample 1671791 | NCBI WGS metagenome assembly OOCD01 (sample SAMN06348193, study PRJEB24527) | human gut metagenome | biome: human gut; feature: ankylosing spondylitis patient; material: feces | host: Homo sapiens | place: China | collected 2015-10
TGTCAACAAGCAGTCATCAACAGCCTTATGTCTTGACGGTGCACGCTTGTTAACGACTATCATTTCCTGCACCTTATCAAAAACATCATTCGGAATAATGGCAGGAATTCCGTTTTCAATAAGAACATCCTTATAAATATAATTGTCAATATAACGACGGTTGGTCAATATTTTAGAAATATTGTTTATTGTAAATTCTCGACCGTTAGCATTTTTTAAGCCCTTGTTGTTCAGTTCATCTCGGATTTCTTTCTGCGTTTTACCGGAAAGATAATCATTAAAAATATTCAAAACAACAGGAGCAAGAGTCGGATTGATTTGAAAATGTTGCTCATCATCAATTACACAACCCAAAGCGACAGAGCCACCGTTATATTTACACTTCAAAGCATTTTCGGTTAAGCCACGGTTGATTTTTTCTGCAAACTCGGCAGAATAATACTCGGCATAGCCTTCAAGCATAGACTCAAGCAAAATACCTTCTGCACCGCTTGAAATCGCTTCGGTTGCAGAAATAACCTTAACGCCGTTCTTTTTCAAGATGTTTTTATAATGCGCCGAGTCATAACGGTTACGGGCAAAGCGGTCAAGTTTCCAAACGATTATAACATCAAACAGACCTTTGGAACTATCCTTAATCATCTGCTGAAACGACGGACGATTGTCCGTTTTTGCAGATAACGCTCTGTCAATATATGTATCAATTATACGAATATCATTCTTCTCGGCAAACTCCTTGCATTCACGAATTTGCCCATCAATACTTTCTTCACGCTGATTGTCACTTGAATATCGTGCATATATAATTCCTGTCATTTTATCAACCTCCTGTGCTGTGTGTTATAACTCTAAACAACAGAGGTGTCAAGTCACAAAAAAGCAGTCCAGAAATCAGGACTGCTTTAACAATTAACTTGCCAAGTCTATATTTTTATTACATTCGATACTATTTTTGTCCGTAACGTCTTTTAACTTTTCACTTGTCTTTTCCAAATATTTACTTTTTACATAAACAAAACGGATGCCCTGCAGGATCAAATATTGTAGTAAAATGTTTTCCTCCATACTGATTTGGTGCTTTAGTAGCTCCCAGTGATATTGCCTTTTCAACAGCGACATTTACATCATCTACCTGAAAATCAAAGTGCATTTGCTTTTGCTGTTTGCCTGTTTCTTCCGGCCAAACGGGTGACACATAATCAGGCGCTTCAATGAACAAAAATACTATACCGTTTGAACTTCGAACAGCAGGTCTGTCGAACAATTCACACATTTCCCAGCCTAACAATTCTCCGTAAAATCTCTGTAATTTTATTTCATCATCACAATCGACCATTACATTGCCAAGAATAACTTCATCACTCATTTTTAACACCTCAATAATAAGCAATATTCTTCAAAATTTCATCTTTAACTTTATCACAATATATGATATGTTCAACAGTTTCTTTAACCTCGCTGATACCCAGTTGTTGTTCTTCCTCATTGTCACATTCAAGCATCAATGCTCTTTTGATGTTGTATTCAAGCCAACCGAGTCTGCCATTGTTGCTGTAATACAAAGCCTCCCAGTCAACATTTGTATCAAGATTTGTGTTATCAAAATATGACTTGATGAATGTATTAAACAAACTAAAATCTATATTACAGCTTTCATATCCCGACCAACAAAGTGCAAGTTCAAACAATTCAAGATATGGATTTGAATATCCTAAACATTCTAAATCAATCAGCTTAAACTCATCACCAATCCAAAGTACATTTTTGCTGTCCATATCGTTATGGCAAATTGCTTTGACCGGAGGTAATTTCTTTATAGCCTCGTTGCCTTTCGTCATGCTGTAATTAAAAAAATTGGCATAATCTTTTATGTAATCACAAATCGTTGAGTTCATATCTTTGGCAAGCTCAATGTATTTTTCCCAATCAATGTGCATTTCGTCTTTCTCGAAAGGCTCATTTTTCAAATCAATATTATGAATTTTTGCCAACACTTCACCTATCTTTTCGCAATGAACTGACTTAATTTCACCGTCTTTCAATGACTTGCCGTCATACCACTCAAAAATATAATAATATTGACCGTTTAATTCCTGTATTTTTCTATTCTTGAACTCCAAAGCATAAACTGCAGGAATATTGTTTTGCTGTAATATTTTCTCAATATCATCAGCGATTTTGTAGTTGTCCATTGCAGTAGGTCGTTTCATAATGTTTGGGTTTAAAAGCTTAATTATGTAACTGCCTTTTTCGGTAACAATCTTAAACATACGGTGCATAAAACCGCCTGCTACCTGAACGGGATTTTCAAGCACTTTGCCTAACTGCAAATCTTCCGCAACTAAATTAAAAAAATTATTTATGTTTATCATTTCTCGTTTTGTCATTTTTTATAACACTCTTTGTTTGCCATAATCTGTTTTATGCCAATTATCCTTTGACACAATTACACCACGCTATTTGCTAAAAGTCTTTACATCTCCAATAAGTTTAATATTGCCGTTATCTACGATAATACCGCCTGACATGAAAGCAGTTGCATAAACTGTTTTACCTCTTTCGGATAACACACGCCGAATGGCTTCGTTTTGCACTTTTGTATTTTCGTAATGAACCTCCAAATAGAAATCGTCTAAATATTCCAAGCCGTCATAGTATTGAAATTCTTTATAATCTTTGTCAGGTGATATATGATATTCAGAAAGCTGAATAACCGCACCTGCACTATAACCCATAACAATTCCGTTATGCTTTCTTAACATATTCACCAAATCAAACTCTTTGATTCTGTCCATCATTCTGTCAGGTCGACCGCCGGTAAAATAAAGAATATCCGCATTTTCTATTTTTTGTTTAGCAGACTCCTTTGTATCCTCAAAATAGTTTACAAATGTAATATTATCTTCGGATATTCCGTAAGCATTAAAACCGTTGACTATGCCATTATAATAAATACCGTTTTCATTGCTGTACAGTAAATTCCATTCTGTTGAATTTTTACACTCACTATCACGAAATGAAAAAGCAACAACCGAAACCGAATAGTTTGGCAATATGTATTTTTTCAAGTCATCATAAAGATAATCGGAATTTATTTCATATCCTTCAAGTAAAATGTTAATCATTTATTTACCTTTCACAAATCCAAAATGCTTTGCGAGTTTATCGCACACTTCTTTTCGTGTATCCTGTTCATTATTATCACGAACCAATGTAAAAAATCCGCTCTCAGCATATTCGTTATAATGCTTCTCGCTGTTAATCAAATCTAATCCTGCCTTGTAATTTGCCATTACCTCTTCCGAATTATCGCAATTTTTGATTACACTGAGGATGAATTGCTTTTCTTCGTCATTTCTGTCAAAAAATCGCTCAACACTCATACTTTGAGGTGACAACATAACTGCAACATGATTATAATCTGATATTTCTTTCAGCACATCAATCGGAATATTGGTATCAACAATTACTTTTTTGTCTTTGGAAAGTGATATTAGTTCTGCAATTTCAAATCCTGCTACTTCATCAGACGTGCCATACATCCATTTTTCATATTCTTCAGGGGAACGTTTTACAAAATCCTCCCAACTGTTCATTAAGTTCATAAAGCATAAATTCGGTTGAATATCAGGATCTGCTACTTTATCTGTAATATCACAAGTATAGTTTTCTCCGCAGAATATCAAATCATATTTTTCTGCAAGCATTTTCACCATTGTAGATTTGCCTGCATAAGCAGTTCCTGTAATGAAATATACATTTTTCAAATAATGCTTTAATATATTATTTTCAATAATCATTTATATCTCCATTATCATTCAAACAAATCGTGTGTATAATCTTTTTCTCTTGCTGATACATATGGCCATTCGCCTGTATCGTCTATGGTCATTGCATTTACATTGCCAAGATGAAAACCAACATGTCTGAACTGACCTAAAATACATTCAAATCTTGACTTATTGTCGCAGTCAGCAATAACCTCGTTCAACATATCTTCAGTTAAGTTTTCAAGATAATTCGTTGTTTTAGATTTAATGATTTCAAAATAGTTCAACAAATCTTCTTGTGTAACTATAATATCCGATTCTATATCCAATGAATGTAAATTTTCACGGTGAAAATCAGCACCTGCATAGTTTTCAGGCGTACAGCACCAATAATCAAACCAATACATAGCGTGATAAATATGCTTCCAAAGCGGCTGATTATATAATTTCTTATTCAAATCGCAAGTTAAAATAACCCTACGAAAATTATCCATCAATCCGCATGTCATATCTCGTATAACTTCTAACATATTAGAATTGTTAATTTCTTTATCCATAATTACTATCCTTAAGTTTCAGTGAAAACAGGCACAATATTTGCCTGCTTTTTTATTTAACTTTTATTGAATATATCCTACCATATTTTCAATAAACAGTAAACATAAATTGTAAATTATCAATTAAGGTATTGTTTTATAGGGGCGCATTTGATGTACCCACCGGTAGCATTAAACTGCACACAAACAATAGAAATCCTTTTCTAAAAAATTAGGCTAGCAAATGATTGTTTCAGGTTCAATACGCTTAATCGTTTCATTGTAGCCAGCCATAAAAAAGTCTTTTTGGTCTGCTCTGTTCCCGTATGCGCATGCCATATAAGTAGATACTGCAACTGTGCTTCCTTTTTCAATACCATTAAAGCAGAAATCGAAAGTATTTTCAAGTCCCCAGCTAATTGTCGGTATAACCCGAATACCTTTGTTTGCCAAGTATGCACCTACCCATCTGTTGCGAAAGGTGTTATACCTTTGCATATTTTTGTTCATTTCAATTCGTGTTACGATTTTCATTTGAGCAATGTCTCTCAAAAGTCTCAGTCATAAATGCCCTAAATCGCACTAAAATGACTTTGGAATTTTGAAATTTGCTGTCTCTTGGAATCTCTCAAAAGCTTTTGCAAGATTTTAAGGCAAAGGAAAAGTGCCCGAATACCGCCGTAAAAAGCAGTATTCGGGCATAAAAAAGCCTCGGAACACGAATGTTCCGAGGTGATGGCAGATTATATCAACCTGTCAAGTCACGGTAGTATTTGCTTTGCAAATCTCCACCTTAAAGACTTGACAGAACGATATTACGGGTTTAATTGCATCATAAACCCGTAATAAGTATTCTTCGAATCCTTATCTTCTTCTATCGAAGAAAAAAACAGACATCCGTGTGGATGTCTGTTTTCTCTTGGCAGAGGTATAAGGATTCGAACCTTAAATGACGGAGTCAGAGCCTCGCAATCTTTTTTCAAAACCGCCTATTTAAGCCATTTTTCAGACTTTCCGTCTCTCAAAAATCTCTCAGAATTTTATTTTTGCTCCGCATGGCAAATTCGTATGAGAAATTGCGAACCTTACACGGAGGTGTATAAAGAAACTCTAAATCCGCATTATCATTTACGGTAGAGTTGCTTTTTGAGAATTAGCATAAAGCTGATAGATTTCATATTAAATCACTATTTTTATATGTGTCTGATACTCCTAAAATTTTGCTCATATTTATTAATCCATCGATATCAATCAGACCATCATAAATATTATCTGCTCTCTTTTCCAACTCATTAAAGCATTCTATCATTAAGTTCGTAATTCTATTCTCATATCTAACAACCGTATTCTGTATCATCTCTTCAAATGATTTTTCAACTTGCTCAAAATACAGACCGACATAATTACGGAAAAAGCCCAATCTAATAGATACGGAGGATTCAAATGATTCTTCAGACACAGTCATATGTTGCATAGCCAATAATTGAAGATTCATTATTTCCAAAAACAATGCCTGTCCAGCCAATAATTTCTTATTGATTTCGTTATTGAATTCCACCTGAATGTAATTATAAATTATAGCATAAGCGATTGCATCTGCAAAACACTCTTCTAAAACACCACTATTTTCATTAATAATACTTTTTTGTTCTTGAATTAAAATAACGTAATCTTTATCAATAAATTTCTTTTCGTATTCAGTATATAATTCACATAAAATATCTTGTATATCTTTCAGTAGCGAAATCCAATTTTCATTAAAATTAATATTAAACAAGTCATCAGTGTGAGTATGATTTAACACTTTGTAAACCCAATGGCCTAATTCATGACCAATAATGTAATGTTCTTGAATGTCACTAATAAAATCCAAAAAATTCTGTGACCCAACATTGGTTTTTAAAGGACCTAATGCTACTTTATTTAAACCGTAATATGTTAATAAGACTTCATCATTTTCAAGCAAAGCATCCTCTGCAAATAATTCATAAGATAATTTCCATATGTCATGACCTGCATCATTTTCATCAAAATAAATTGCATTAAACAGCCGGTTAATTTCATTTAAATAACGATCATATAAAACATAGTATTTATATTTATTCTGTTTCATTTTCACTGGAAGAACCGTACTGTATTTATTGTAAGTATTACAAATAATCAGACTGGGAATGAATTCTGCATCAAAATTTTTTATGATTGAAGATAGGCAATTATCATATATTGTTTTAATCCTATTATATTCATTTTCTGAAAAATCATCTTTTTGATTATGTGCTCGAGAAATTTCAACGAACTTGGAAACCATATCATCTATATTCATAATATATCACTTACCAGATAATAGATCATGCAAAACTTTTTTTGCTTCTTCCTCTTTCTTTTGTGCTATGAGTTCCTTTGCAATTTCTAATGCCTTTTCTTCCTCTCCTTCAACTGTAATACCATCATCCGAAACCTTTATTTTAATTTTCTTTCTGTTTTTGATTAATTCTACAATAATTAATGTGATGCCTGTTATAGCATACGGTGCTAGTTCTACGCCTATTTGAATTACAGTATTAAGATCACTGCTAAAAGATTTCGGATCTTCAATTAACAATGACATTTCCGCTAAATCACTTATACGTTCAGCATATCCAATATCTTCTTTATCAAATTCAAAAACTATCATAACTTTGTGCTCTCCTTGAATGAAGTTAATTTTCTGATAAGTATTGATCAGGTGAATTATTAAAATCGATTTCTAATTTCTTTTTTACCTCATCAGCAACTTGGTATCCAATATGCGTCACTAAAAAAACCTGACGTTTATAACTACCAGCCTCTATTAAGCCATAATTCTCTAACTCATCAACAGCTCCACTCCATCGAGCGTTCTCTCTGGCACCACCATTAGCATCAACAAAATTCCATTTTCCTGCACATACAGATAAACCGCCTAGAGTACTCACCATTATAATTTGCCCTGATTCATCATTAGCAGCATACGCTAATAACACGGCAGCATCCGTTGAAATTGAACTTTGACTTTTCGAATCATTACTCGTTTCATCATCACATATTTCCTCTGAAACAGAAGCAATCTTATTGACAAATTCATTTCTGTGTCTTTCCCATTTTGCTGCGGATAATGATTGAAGTTTAAATTCGTCAATCAAGCTGTCTTTTAACTCGTTAAGGCGTTGATTTAATTCTGTACAATCACTATCTAATTTGATACCGATTTGTTGCGGATTAATAGCTCCCTTAATTTGAGGGAAATCAAACTCAGGCAAAAGAACCGTGTCATATTTTTGTTTTAGGACCCATGCAGCACCCATTTCATTAAGACAAGCTACACTGTTATAGTAATTATCAGAAAGAATAAATATAATATGCAAATCACAATTTTGAAATTGTTCAGATAACCAATCATATATATCTTTACCCAATGGTATTCCGTATCCGGGAATTGAGGAACATACAATTTCAGTTTCCGACAAACCTATATCTTCCAACAAATTAACAATAAGTTGCACAAAAGGTTTATCATTTGATGCATGACTTATAAATACCTTCTTTGGTTTATTATCAGATGTGGATATTGAATTTTCATCAGAAATTTTTTCTAGTTCAAATTGCAATTTGCTCCTTAAAATCCGAATATCTCTAATATAGTCAATATCAATATCTTTAGTTTCATCTCCATAAAAGCCGCGTTGCATATAACGAGAAAGTCCATTTCGTATATTCTTAATATCATTACCAAGTACAGATACAATTTCTTTTTCGAGTTCTTTTGCCTCATTAGGATCTTTACTATTGTTAATAATACGGTCACATGATTCAATGTATCTTTGAATAGTTGCTATTTTAATCATAATGTTATCCCTTCAATTGTTTTGCATATATTAATTATATCATAAAAGTACGAAAATTGAAAGGAACTGTTGATGATTATATAGATAATCAAAATAATTTTAATAAGCAATTTGTTATAATAACGAATATTGCGTTCATTTTCTTTATTTATGATGTTGAAAAGTTCATTCAACAAGCAGATAACATTTAACTTTATAGACCTCATACTTACTTATAACATATTGAGAAAAGAATGAAAATGTAGTATAATTTTGTAGAGGTGGTATATTAATGCGGAGACAAATTGCACTTTGTATTGGGAATGATGATTATCAATATTCATGTCTTAATAAATTGGAATGTGCAGTAAATGACTGTAATGCTATTGCAGAAAAATTACGCACATTGAACTTCGATGTTAAATCATATAATAATCTAGATCGTGATGCTATGCATACAACAGTAGATGATTTTGAAGCACAGCTACCTAATTATGATATAGCTTTATTTTATTACGCCGGGCATGGTTTTGAATGCAACGGCAACAATCTTTTAATGCCTATTGATACTAACGGAACAGATCGAGGTTATCGCGATTGGATGGCATTAAAATTGGATTATGTGATTGACGCTCTTGAAGGAAAGCAAACCGAAAATAATCTTAAAACAAAAATAATTATTATCGATGCCTGTCGCAGCAATTCGGACGGAAGAGGATACGCGAACCGTGGATTTGCACCGATATTCGCACCCGAAGGTACTATTATTGCTTTTTCTACTTCTCCTGGACAAAGTGCTTTAGAGTTAAATAGACATGGTGTGTATACCAATGCGTTATTGCAATCTATAGATTTACCGAGAATTCCAATTGAAAACATGTTCAAACATGTACGAGAAATTCTTTCTGCATCAACTGGAAGACGGCAGATTTCTTGGGAACACACCTCATTGATGGGAAACTATTGTTTTAATGAAGATAGAATTGACGCTTTTGCATTTTACTCATCAAGTGCTCTAGCCGATAAAAACTATTATTTTAAAACAGATAATCAATTATATCCTATTATTAACGGCTTAAAGAGTCATAATTGGGATATGCAAAATACGGCTATGGATAACATCTCTATGCTTAACTTTAGTGACGCAAGTGCAAATGACCTATTTGTCCTCGGACGAAATATATATCAATCAGCTAATGGTGGAGCTTGGAACGCAGAAGGATTTGTAAGAAACTTTTCAAATCATAGTATTCCATTGGAAGCAAAAAAACATATTCTTTGCGGAATGGCTTATGAAATATATTATAATAGAGATGGAGTATTACGCGAAGTATTCAAAGCAAATCATTATATAGAAATATTAAGATTGCTTCAAACAGAAACATATCAAATGAGTCGAAATTTTATTTCCGAAAAATTAATGGATGAATCCGAAAGAATTATTTACATACCATCCTCGGAGAACAAGATAGAATTACACTTAGTCTGTGAAGAATTAGAGTCAAAAGAAAACGGCGATATAATTTATTATATTCGTTCAATATATTATCAAGGAATAAATATTCTATATAGTGCTGATGGAACTCATGATATAAATATAGAATCATACTACTATTTTAGAAATGCATCTAATTTAGCAACACTCCGCACGGAAATAGCAAGAACATTAGTAGCACCTCCCGATATGCTTATTGTTACATTGAATATAGAAGATACCAATAATCATTATTTCGCCTTGCCATTTAGCTACAGCTTTCGCAAATCAAAACTTGTTGAATAATAAAAATAAGTCCTTCTTTTTGAGGGACTTATTTTTATATGCCGAAGAGTTTATTGATAGTCAATTCTGTTGCTGCGAATGATATTTAATAATATAATATTCGTACTACAAGGTTCAAAAAGGGTTCCTTTGCACTTTGTGCTTTACCCCATTTAACATTTGCGCTGATATTTTCCAACTCGCTTTGAGCAATGCTGCCGTATCGAAGTGGTTTTGTTCCGAATCAACATTCTGTTAAAGCCGATTGCAACCGCAAAGGTTGATCCGAGTATGGATTCCTATACCAGCCATCAAGAAAGCCACCAAGGACCTATTCCAAATAGCATAATTTTCCTTTGTTAAAACAGAACTGAAAAAATGCACAGAATTTAATATCCGTGCGTTTGTGTAATAATTACGAGATGTTATGTTAGAGTTCGAATCCATACACAAATGGAAAACAGCGGTTTTATATCCACGAAATTGTTTAGTGAAATTTTGCCGTATAAATGACGAAAACCTCGATTTTATCGGGGTTTTCTTGAGCTATATCTTTTTTGTAGCCTCTTGATGGCAGAGGTATAAGGATTCGAACCTTAAATGACGGATTCAAAGGCTCGCAATCTTTTTTAGAATCGCTTATTTAAGCCATTTTTCAGACTTTTTATCTCTCAAAAATCTCTCAGAATTTTGTTTTCGCTTAACACAGCAAATTCGTATGAGGAGTTGTGAACCTTACACTGAGGTGTGTAGAGAAACTCTAAATCCACATTATCTTTTACAGTAGGGTAGTGCATCATTTGATGACGAAGAATATAAAAACTTATTCAATCGGATTTAAGCTGAAAGCCGGTCTCATATATTCTACTGAACTTCTGCTTAGACCGTATTGTGCGGCAATTTTTTCCCAATTGGAATTTACAATGCCGATAATCTCATTAGCGTATTCTATCGCTTCCTGTTCTTTAAGATTATAGTATGATACAGATTTAATGGCTAAATAACATGCAACTTAATAAATCATTATTTATTGCCGCTTGTTTACTCTCTGTTTCATTTATTACTATCGGCTTGCCCACCTTTGCATAGCAAACCTTTGGAGTATAATCCAATATTATAGGACAAATTGGAACATTGCAACTTTTGGCAATATCCACACAACCCCAATAAAGCGATATCATAATTTGGTTATCACTTCTGTTCCATGTACCCTCGGGAAACATAAGAACATTCGTTTTATTGTTAAGACATTTTATAATTTCGCTTTTTGCATTATGCTTTGAAAAGCGATTTTTTCTGTCTACCAAAATAACTCCATTTAGGCAAAAAGCAATTCTGTCAATTATCTTCAACGGTTGTTTGCCGAGCAGTACATTATGATGTTTTTTAATTACCTCACTGCAACAGGAATATCATGAGAATTAGTATGATTTACAACATATATTACAGGTGAATAATCAGGAGGATTGTTGCCGTCAATAATTTGCAAATCAAAATTTCTCGTACTATTCATAATTGCAAGCAAGGGTTTATGAATTAATTTTAGGTATTTATGATACATTGCGAATATGCTTTCCGAACAAAAAAGCATTATCTTTGTTTAATTTCAGTTTCTTGTATTGCTTTTTAACAGCTATATGCTTCAAGTCGGTTTTATCTAAATACTGTGATGAGTTCTCTATTTCATAATCATAAAACGGAAGCATTTGATTAACCAAATCATCAAGAAAATTCTGCCAATATTTTTTGGCATTGCCAATATCGGCACGACTGCAACGAGAATACTTTTCCATAAGTTCATACTTTGCTGTTGCCATTAAATCACGCAAAGTGTCCAAACCCTCCTGCCGTTCATATTGAGTTATATCAAAGGCGTCACAAACTTTAGCATAAACCTTGTTGCCCTCTTGAATAATGGTAACAGGCACTACCAATGCACCGCTTTGCTTTGCAACATCATACACGCCCGGAAAAAGTTTTTGCACAATAAGATTTTCTGTTTTGTTTAGCGTTCCTTCCGGAAACATAAGAATATTTGTGCCGAGACTTAAAGCATAGTTCATTTTAGGCTTTGCCGCCCGTCTGCTTTGCTTATTCTTTCTGTCAACCAAAATAACACCGTTAAGCCACAATGACGGTCCGTCTATTGTGCCAAAAAAATCCGGCAACGAACCAAACAAAAGATATGCATGCCTGCCTGTGGCACTTATTCCACAGGCAATGTCATCCTTTAAGCCATGAGTAGCAGCAAAAATCAAAGGTCTGTCATTGGGCAAATTTTTGTTTCTTTCAATTATGTATTTATTTTTAGACGACATAGGTGCAATAACATTGCGAATAAGCGGGCTGATTGATTTCCTTACAGCTATGCCTCGCTTTGATATTACACTTGAAGGTTCATTTTTTAGAAGATATTTTAAAAATTCATTTTTCATAACAAAAACAATTATTTTTATATTAACTCTTTTTCAATTTTTATATAATCAGTTTTTCCAACTGCATTAATAGGTATTTCATCAACAATTTTAAATATATGCGGAAAATTATATTCAGGTAATATAGTTTTTATTATATTTTTAATTTCATCAAGACTTAAAGCATCATCTTTAACTATAACACAATAGATTTTATTTATTGATTTATCATCTTTAATACAACCAACCGCACAATTTTTAACACCCATTATTCCCAATATACAATTTTCAATATAATCAGGAAATATCTTAAAAGTGTTTCCGTTATCGTCTATATAACTATATATTCTTTTTAAACGACCTTTTATAAATATATATCCGTCTTTATCAATATATCCTAAATCACCTGTATGTAACCATTTTAAGCCGTCTTTATGAGTTTTTAAAATAATCTTACTTTCTTTTTTATCGTTAAAATATCCGCTTGTCATAGACGGTGTATTAAAGCATATTTCTCCGATTTCATCATATTTTAATTCATTCAATTCTTCATCTACAATTTTGACATTGTAATTTACAAATGGTATTCCTACACTTCCTAATTTCCTTTTTATGCTCAAATTTGAAGTTGCTGCAGATGACAGTTCACTCATACCATATCCAACAATTAATTTGCCGTTTGAGTTGTTATTCAAATAGTTAACAGCCTTATTTTCAACTATTTCAGGAACGTTTTCACCACCGACAGCAATCAATTTTAATTTAGAAATTGAAATATTTTTATCTTTCCATATATCAAGCATTTGATTTAATTGGCTTACTCCTAAAACCATAAGTTCAGGATTTTCCTTTTTTTGAATTTTTACCACTGACTCTAATTTAGGCAACGGGCACATTAAAATTGTTAAACCTTGTATCATTGGGGTATGTATTCCTATACCAAATCCATACGAATGAAAAGGTGGAATAGAATGAAGTATTTTATCACCTCTTGTATACCCAAGCCCTAAATTACCATGAGTCATAGCCAAATAATTCAAGTTATAATTTGTTAGCATAACTCCTTTTGGTTTACCTGTAGTTCCCCCGGTATGTAAAATAACAGAAAAATCATTTTTCATAGGTGCTATTATTTTATTATCATTATATTCATTTATGAAATCATAAAAACTTGCAACATTTTTTAATGCTTTTATATTACTACTTGTTTTCTTTTTTAAAACATATTTAGTAATTCCGTTTGTTGAATCAAATAAATTGGTGATAATTATTTTTTTAACATTAGTGTTTTTTGATGCATTAAATATTTTTTCAGAAAATAGATTTAAAGCTATAACAATTTTAGAGTTTGTGGTAATAAAAGATGATTTAAAGTTTTCTTCACTTAAGGAAACATATTCAAGATTTACCGTAGCACCAATCTTATTTAACGCATATATACAAATAAGTGTTTCCGGTGTCATTAAGGAGCAAATAGTTACTATGTCACCTTGCTTTACTCCAAAATTATAAAAAGCGTTTGCAGTTTTATCTATCAACTTAAATATTTTTTTATAAGTAAATGATTTGTTAAAATATTTAACCGCAACATCATCAAGATGATTTTTGTTGCACTCATATACATATTCGTACATTGAACAATTTAGCAATTTTGCATTTATCGCTTCATCACTGTAATACTTTACTGATGTGCGATAAAGAAGTAATAGAAGTGTAAAAAATTTTGCCGTTCCTATCCGGCACTTGCG
>OOCD01001511.1_pt1 | contig 13997 bp, 18 predicted proteins | sample 1671791 | NCBI WGS metagenome assembly OOCD01 (sample SAMN06348193, study PRJEB24527) | human gut metagenome | biome: human gut; feature: ankylosing spondylitis patient; material: feces | host: Homo sapiens | place: China | collected 2015-10
GGCGACCCGTGGGAAGCAGATGTTTGCAAGATAAGAGTTTTTGCGGACAGCATCACCTTTGATATGATTTGGGGCTATCCCAAATATTCCGCTGAAACAAGTTGGTATGATGCCTTTCTTATCAGCTTTGTTCTTTGGAAACTGCGCAAGCAGTATGGAGAAACAGAAGATTTCAAGCCCATTTATAATACAGACGAACTTACCAAAGAAATCAACAACTGTATCAAACTCCTAGAAGATAACGGCGTGTCTGTAAATTTCAATGCTGAAGAATGAGGTTGCAAATAATGACTAATTCTAAAATTTCGCTTGCCACCGCGCGTGTGAACGCCGGGTATACCCAAAAGGAAGTAGCCGAACGGCTGAACATAGGCGAACGCACTATCAGACGATGGGAAAGCGGTAAGACCGCCCCCACGGTTGATAAGTTCATTGAACTTTGTAGGCTGTACAACTGCCCTGCAACCGCTGTCAAATACTAAAGAGAGGTGCTTTACTATGAATAACACACCTAACGAAATTCTCTATGAGATGATAAGCAAGTTCAAACAGCTTGACCGCGTAGATCAAGGCCGGGCTATTGCTAGAATCGACTATTTGCTTGAGAATGAAAAGTACCATATCAAAACTGTTCCTGTAAAGGTTGAGGGCACTTTGATTTTTGTTGGATTCTAATTCAGATTGAACTGTTTTGAACACTTTTTTGAAATATTAACGTCAAACGGTGGTGATTGATTGAGCGAGAACGAAGTTAATTTGAAGTTACTGGAAAGTATTACAGGCAGTGAGGTATTTAAGCAAATCCTAGAAGCCTTTCCCGGCGAACGGCTTTACATACCGGGCAGAGGTGAATTTACATCAAAACAGGAGCGAAACAACGCCATTCGCCGGGACTTCTATAACGGCGTTGACGTTGACGCTCTCGCCGAAAAATACAAGCTATCCGCTACTTCCGTATACCGCATTATTAATGACCGGGGCTAATTACCCCGGTTTTTATTTTTGCCAAAAATGACTAAATATTGTGTATTTTAAGCGCATCTAACGCTATATATGGTATAATTTATATTGAAGTACGATAAATTCAGAAAGGTGGTGAAAGAGTGGCACGAATCAACAAAGAATTAGTTGCAATGAATCTTCTGACCTGCCCAACAAGCAAAGAAGCCGCTGAAAAGTCCGGCATTTCTGTCCCTACGCTGTACAGGCTGAAGAAAGACACGGCATTTCAAAGCGTGTTGCAGAAAGTCAAAGATAATATCTTTGGCGAAACGATGCACAAGGCGCAGGGCTATTGTTTGGAATCTCTGGAAGTTCTGCGAACTGTTATGAACGACAGCACGGCAACCGATTCTTCACGTGTTTCGGCGGCTAAAATCATCCTTGAATTGGGTGTTGCTCTGCATGAAGATGAACATATTGTACAGCGGCTTGCAAGCATGGAAAAGAGGTTGCGGGATGATTAAACAGAGAATGGCAAGAGGAACGCTTTTGAACCGCTTGCGGGAACTGGAAGAATCACAGAAAAACAAACAGGCTATTCCCGTTCTTTTCGCCGATGTTGAAGAAAATGGGCGGCTTTGGGTAGGCAAAAACATAAGCGACAAACATTATTTTGAAAATATGTTTGATGTTGAAGCCTATATGACCGCCTTGCCGGGTTTTACAGAGCAGACCAAAGTTCTTATTGACGATCTGCTTTGTTGGCCAGAGGGTTTATATTTGCCCTCTGATCCGATTCTGTACTTTATGGATTCTGAAAAACGCTCTGATTTTGTCCGTGTAAACACTGATCCCGAAAAACGGTTAGCTCTGTACATCGCCCTAATCAAGCACGTTTTGGAAACCGCTGAAACAAAATCAGCACTTCCCGGATTCGATACCCCCGCATTAAAAGACCTGATAGAAAACATGGATTCAATGAACATTGAACAACTCGTTGAACGCTACAAAGATTCAAAGTGGTTCAACGGAACTATAAAAATATGAGGTGAACAAAATGACTGAACAAGAACGTAATGCCGCATTTACGGCAAAGTTGCCCGAACTGGTAGCCGTTGTGAAAGAACTGCACAGCCTTGCAAAGCTGTCTTTTCCGAACGATAACCCCTATCTTAATTCCAGATTTGGCACATACGGCGATATTTACGCCGAAATCAAAGAAGTGTGCAGATATTTCCGCGTTGATTTTTGATAAAGGAGAAAACGAAAATGGAAAAATCTTATGAAACCTACGCAAAGAAAGCCCTGATGCTCAAGCATACCCACAAGCAGGAAGCCGGGAAAATCCGTGATACCATCGGCCAGATTGATTCTAACCAGCGTCTTTCTGATTTTGGCAAGCGTGAAGCCATTGAAAAGTTGAAAGGCGAAGCCGGAAACTTGAACAAGCAGTTTTCTGATTCTATTCGGGGGCTAATCCGGCAGTTCTGCAAAGAATTTGGCACTTCTTTTGCAGAGGATTACGCAGACCACTCTACCGACGTTGCAAACGCCCTTAAAATCATTGAGATGTGCGGAAGCAAGTTAACCGCCGAACTGCTTCATAGCATTATTGAGCCGTTGAAAGGCTCTCACAAGGCCATGAAGATGATCTACGATGTTCTTACCATCAAATACAGCACTTTTGCCCCGGAAGTCGTTTCTATCCTCAATGAGCGCATGGGAACAACCGCAGAAATCAACGAATATCTTGACCGTCTGAAAGAGCTTGAAGTCGTTGCAGATTGCCCCCTGCTGTCTGATTACGAGATCATCAACGCGGGCTATAACGGTATGGTTCGCTTTGAAGTTCAGAATCGTACTACTTACGCTGTGTGCGCCCTGCCTGATACCATGATGGAAATCGGCAAACAGTATGAAGCCCTTGCCATGAAATACCCGCAGATGTTCACCAATTACATTCCCACCAACGAAGAAATCATTTTGGATGGTCTGAACGGCTGATATTTTTCACACGGCATAATTGAGGATTTCAACCGATGACCGATTTAGAACGAGAAATTTTGCAACAAGATGAATTAGCAATCCGAAATCATCTTGAACTTATCTTGCGTGCCAAAGAAAACGGCGCAAGCAAAAGAACGATTGATACAATGATTTCTCTGGTGACGTATGAAAAAGACCGATATGACGAACGAAAAGCAAAATGGAGTTCAAGTTGAAAATGAAGAGCTTGTAAGGCAGATTCAAGCCGGGATCAATGTTTCTTCCAGCTTGGAACAGCTTTACTTGAAAAACCGTCCTTTCATCTACAATACCGCAATAAAATATTCTAAACAGGCTGAAATAGATGATCTTATGCAAGAGGGGTATTTAGGTCTGCAAAAGGCCGCTTCTATGTACAATTCCGACAATGATGCAAAATTCATAACTTATGCGGGGTACTGGATTCGGCAGTCTATTCAGCGTTATTGTGAAAATTGCGGCAACGTCAAGCGGATTCCCGTTCACCTACTTTCCGAAATTGCACGGTACAAACGCTTTTTAGCACAGTGCCAAAATGAACACATAAATCCATCCGATTTTGAAATTTGCAGAGCGTTAAACATTTCCGCAAATAAGCTGGACAACTTGCGGAAAGCGGCGTTTGAATCGTCCGTTGTAAGTCTGGAATCCCCTGTTGAGGGGGCAGACGGGCTATTATTGGAAGATTCTATCCCCGATCCGTCAAACATAGAAGATGATATTACAGAACAACGAATAGCCCAAATTCGAGATAAAGCCTTGCAAACCTTAAATTGCAAGAAACGGTTAGAAGAAATCGCTTCTATCTATGGCTATATTCCATCCAGAGCGTATAAAGGCGGTTTAAGCTATTTTAATTCCAACGGTTCAAGCACAGAAAGCATTGCCTTGAATCGTATTGAACAGCAAGAAAAAGCGGCTCATCTTGCATATAAGATACACCAAAACGAACAGGCTGTTCAACAGGAATTGAGCATAGATGAACTATTTGCAAAGGTTGTGAGCCTTTGCGAAAGGGGGTGATACAAATGAATCCTAACATTGAGGTGATTACACCTGTTTTATGGGGTGTAAACAGCTTTTACGTTAAAGCGGGGTGGACAAAAGAACTTTTACCCATCCCACAGCCCCCGGATCAGCTACTTACTGGGAGCAAAGACGTTTCTTTAACGGATAACGGCATTATGGTTCTCCACAAAGAATCTGAAATCTATCCAACGTTAAAGAACTTCGTTCCTAGAATCATGGAACATTCCGATGAGGAATTAGTAACTTCCTTGCAAAAAATTTCCTCTAAATCCAATTTGGACAACTACGAAAAGCTATATAAATCCGTTTTGGAGTGGGAAATAAAACGCAGAGAAATTTACTATAAAACTCACCAAACCAAAGTTAATACATCAATTTTTGAAATGCTTATCAAAATGTCTAACTAAAGAATGAGAGGTACAGAAAATGTCTAATTTTTCCTATTTTATGAAAGCGAACAAAAAGGTTAAGGGAAATGTTTTCCACCCTGTCACCGCTTCCCTGTGCGATGCCAACGGCAAGCCCCTTGATTGGGAGTTCCGGCATATCACCTCTAAGGAAAACGATGAAATCCGCGAGGATTGCACCAAAGAAGTTCCCGTCACTGGCAAGCCTAACCTGTACCGCCCCCATGTGGACGGTAGCAAGTACACTAAGGAACTGCTTATCAAGTCCATTGTCACCCCCGATCTGTACAATGTCGAACTTCAGAACAGCTACGGCGTGAAAAAGCCGGATGATCTGCTGATGGCAATGGTGGACGATCCGGGCGAGTACAACGCTCTGGTTGCCTTTGTCCAGAATCTTCAGGGCTTCAACACCTCTTTCAACGATTTGGTGGATGAAGCAAAAAACTAATTGAAGAGGGTGACTGGGAAGCGAGTTTTGCTTTCTATGCCCTCTTAAAATTGCACATCTTACCATCCCAATTTCTTGAAATGGACGAACGGGAAAAAGCGTTCGTGATCGCGTCCATCAAGATCAAACAAGAAGATGATGCAAGGCAGAAAAAAGAGCTTGAGAGGAAAGCAAGCCGGAAAGGACGGTGATTAAATGGCTTCTATCAAGACTTCAATCGAACTGTATGACAATTTTTCTGATCCTATGATGGATATTGTCAACGCCGCAAATGCTGGCACTATCGCTATTGAAAACGTACAATCCGCGATGAATGCGGGCGTAGATATGAGCGGTATTAACCGGGCTACGGCGGCAATGCAGTCTTTTGAAAACACGATGCAAGCCATTGAAGCACCCTCTTTTTCCTTTGGAGATGTAGACACCACCTTACCAGATTTGGGGGTTACAACTCCAAACATTACAGTCCCGGTGATCCCCGTTGTGGAAAGTCAGCCGCAAATTGACGTTCCCGATGGGATCACCGTACCTGTAACGGCGGAAGTTGTGGAGCAACCCCGAATTGACGTACCTACAGGGATTGAAGTTCCCGTGAGTGCTGAAATTACGGAACAGCCGCAAATTGACGTTCCCGATGGGATCACCGTACCTGTTGAACTTTCTGGCGTGTCTGAATCTGAAAAACAGATTCAAGATATTTCAACTAGATTGAACAACATTTTGAACTATCAGAACGCAATTAACAACGTGGGTCAAAACCTATTCGTTATGCCGGGGGATTCGGCGGCAGAGATCGCCGGGATCAACCGAGAGTTAGGCCGAATGCAGACCGCGCTTGATTACTTGAAAACAAACCCGTTTGATCTTGATTCGTCCGTTGCACAGTTGCAGTTGGGCAGTCTGTCAAGCGCGATTGACAACGTGATTGAGCGGCAGGAGCGGCTTAATGACTTGATGGGCAACATTCCCTCACAGGTGTACAGCGCAACGCCCACCGTACAGGATGCCCCACAGGTTGAGCCTACACAAGCCCCGGTAAATGTTCCGTTCAACTGGCAAGCTGACAATATGAACGTGTTTGATAACACGGGCATAGAGCGTTTCCAGCAGGAAATAGAGAGTGCTAATACAATGCTTGTCGCATTGAATAACACTCAGCAGAAGATCGCAGAAACGGCGGCAAGCGTTGACTTGTTCCCCGCAAATGCGGTTACTGATCTAAGCGGTATGCAAAGCCGCTTACAGGCGATTCAAGATCGTATCGTACAGATTGAGAACAACCCCTTAAACATGGGTACTAACGCCGCTAATTCGGAGTTGGAACAGTTGCGGGGGCAGTTGGATCAAGCTGTACAGGCACAGCAAGCCCTTAATAGTGCCGTTGACAATATGGACGTACAGGCGGCGAATGATGCTTACTTGCGGTTATCGCAAACCGTGAGCGGCACAGAACGCTATATCCGTGACAACGTGGACGAACAGGGGCGTTTTAATCAGAAAATCAATGAGGGTACGGCAAACGCCGATAACCTGATGAATACGATTAAGAGTGCCGTTGCAACCTATGCCACGGTTCAGACCGTTGGGGTGGTATTTGACCTATCTGATACGCTGACTTCAACAACCGCCCGTTTAAGCATGATGAATGATGGAGTTCAGACAACTTCTGAACTTATTAACATGGTGTATGCGGCGGCGCAGGATGCTAGAGGTTCTTTTGACCAAATGGCTGACGTTGTTGCCCGCTTTGGCAACAACGCAAGAGATGCGTTTGGTAGTTCGGAAGAGGTTGTTGCTTTTGCCGATCTGATTCAGAAACAAATGACCATTGCGGGTGCATCCACGCAAGAAGCCGCAAATGCGGAATTGCAGTTATCACAAGCACTTGGTTCTGGCGTTCTTCGCGGCGATGAGCTGAACAGTATTTTTGAACAAGCCCCCAACTTGATTCAGAACATCGCGGACTATTTGGATATTCCCATTGGTCAAATCCGCGAGATGGCGGCAGACGGAGAACTTTCTGCTAGTGTCGTAAAGGCGGCTATCTTTTCCGCCGCAGATGATATTAACAGCAAGTTTGAATCCATGCCGCAAACATTCGCGCAAATTTGGACTTCGTTCCAAAACACTGCTTTGATGTCGTCTCAGCCTGTTTTGAACAGATTGAACGAAATTGCGAATAGTGACGCTTTTCAGCAGTTTGTAAATAACGCTATTGGTGGGCTTTCTGCTGTTGCAAGCGTTTCCCTTGAGATTCTTAACTTTTTAGTGAATGTTGCCGATGTGGTAGCCAACAACTGGTCGTGGATTTCCCCGATCATTGGTGGCGTGACAGCGGCATTGATAGCTTATTACGGGTGGCAACTTGCAAACAATGCAATTTCGCTTGCTTCCAAAGGAATCAAAATCGCTCTTGCGGTTGCTTCGTATGCCCACGCCGCCGCTACTGGCGCAGAGGTGACAGCCACAGCCGCCGCCACAGCCGCGCAATATAGCTTAAATACGGCGTTCCTTGCTTCCCCGGTAACGTGGGTAGTTATGGGTATCGTCGCCCTTATAGCCGTGCTTTTGGCGGTTACAAACGCAATCGCACAGGTGACGGGTGTTACACAGTCCGGCGTTGGTATTATCACGGGTGTTATCGCCGTAGGCGGTGCGTTCATCCTAAATACCATTATCTCCCTGATTAACAGCGTTATCACGCTGGGTGTGAGTTTTTGGAATATGCTTGCCAATTTTGCGGCGGCTTTCGGTCTGATCTTCAATGATCCTATCGCCGCGATTGAAGTTATGTTCCTATCGCTGTTTAACTTCATCGTATCTATCGTATCTTCGGCGGCGGGCATTCTTGATACTATCTTTGGCTCTGATCTGCAAAGCGCAGTTCAAGGATTTCAAGATAAGATTCAAGCCCAAATCAACACCACTGTTGAGAACGCCGGGGGCGACAAGCCGAAAACGCTTAATCCGTCTGATTACACTATGGATCGCATTTCTTACGGGGATGCGTTCAGCATGGGTGCAGATTTTGGAGATGGCGTTGTCGGTGGAATTTCTGACTTTTTCAACAAAACTTTCAACATGGATTCCATTGCACCTTCTGTTGATCTTAGCGATTACACGGCGGGCATTGGTGACGGTGTGAAAGATATTGCCGGAAATACCGGGGCGATTAAAAATTCTCTGGATATTTCAGAAGATGAATTGAAGTATTTGAGAGATATTGCCGAACAGGAAGTAATAAACCGCTTTACGACTGCTGAAATCACCATCAATCAGAGCAACGAAAACCATATTACGAATGGTATGGATTTGGACGGTGTTATTTCTGCTATGGCAGAGGGTTTGGCGGAAGCAATCGACACAGCCGCAGAGGGAATCCACGAATAACAACCATCGTTACATCTTTTTTACGGGGAACTGTGCATCACTTGTACAGTTCCCCTATTTTAATGAACTTTAACCGAAAGGGGAATTTTGCACGATGATTAAAGCGATGCAAGCGGCACAGAAAGCCGCATGAAAGGCCATAGAAAGCACCTACACAGGTGTTATGACGGTATCAGAACGGCAATCCGTTAAAGACCCTAACACCCATATTACCAGTACAAAAGAAGTCGTTGTGTTGGAGAACCAGCCTTGCAAGCTGTCTTTTGAAACCATTGCCGTCACAGTCCAGACCGACACGGCGGCGACACTCTCGCAGGGCGTTAAAGTGTTCCTGTCGCCGGATGTTTCCATCAAGGCCGGATCAAAGTTGACGGTAACACAAAACGGTGTTACCACCGCTTACAAATCAAGCGGCGTTCCCGCTGTATATCCCACCCATCAAGAAATTATGTTGGAACTGTTCACAAAATGGGCTTGACCTCTTGAGAAAAACGCACTTTTGAAAGTTAATTTTCAAAGGTGCGTTTTTTAGTATATGATGTTATCATCTAAGCTAAGATAGCCTAACTCATATACATCTTTCTTTTTCTGCAAACAATCCCGGATGATCTCAACAGCGTTTTCCGGGGGATTCGGATAGCTTGGGAATGTATCACCAAATGCACGGTAATAGCTTTTCATAGCCCTTATAAGCCCATCATCCTGCACACAGTCGGGATGATTCATGTATTCTTCAAACTCTTTGCGTACATCTTCCGGGGCATCATCCGTCAAATGCCAGTTATCTGGCTCATTCACAAAATACGGACTTGTGTAAAAATCGGGCATCGGCATCATTTTATATTGTCCTCTTGACGATCTTTGAAGAAGTCCGCCCATTCGGGGTTTTCTTTATCAAAAATCTGTTTCTGGTTAAGGCTTTGGGGTAATCAGCGAACATATTGAACACGGTCTTTTTGTCGAAACTAAAAAGCCATTCGCCCACACCGTCCGGCGTGTCTTTCCACCAAATAACGTCCGTAGGATTGTTTTTATACCAGTTATCGGACACTCTAGCCCATGTTTCTTTTACAAGCGTCCCATCCGCTTTACACTCACGGATAACAATGCTTGTTTCCTTGCCCTCATCAACTTCATTGTTTTCGGCATCCAAAAAATGAAATTCGGCGTAATCACCGCCAAAAGGAGTTTTACCGTCAATGCGTTTCATGGAAATCACCTTTTTTGTTTTATTCTATCACCCGTCTCGCCTGTTGGCAATGGATGCTGTATAATAATGTTCAAGCTAATTCAAAGCAAAATTGAACAGACTAAATAGCGGTGTGGTGACAATGCCACCCGCTTGCCACCATCCCACAGTATACGCATGAATCCGCACAAACCTTTGTGCTTTGAAATCGTTGAACAAGGCTATTTTTCAGCCCTTATAAAACCGTACAAGACCGCCAAAATTGAACTTTATACCGTTCTCTATAAACGAGGCATGTCGAAGCGGTTCTCCTTTTGACCAAACTCAATGTCGAGCGGCACATCGAAGTGGACGTCAGCATGGATGAACTGGATGTGACTGCCGCAGAGAGCAAGGCGACTTACAACGAGATTCAGGATTATGTGTTGGAGCATCATCAGCTCAAGGTGTCCAATCTCTATATCGCACAGGTGAAGCAGAAACACGGCATTATTGAGCGAGAGAATTACCATAAAGCAAAAAACGAAAATGCGAAGCAGCCCCAGTGTCCGAAGGCGAAAGAGGATGCGATTGTGGAGGCACTGAAGCATTTTCAGATGATTTGATACGCAATCACCCCAGAGAGAATAGCCTCTTGTGCGTTCTCTCTGGGGTGATTTTTGCGTTATGCTACTTCCGGGTAGCGCATATATACATACTCGTAGATTTTCTTCTGGTAGGTCTGGATATCGCTTACATCATAGCTATTGGGAAGTTCTTGCCAAAGGGTATTGCGAATCAGGTTATCCACAATCGCCTTAGTTTCCTGCTTGTCCGTCCAATGGTCGAGTTTGGCAATCTGCTGTTTGATTTTTGTCAACAAGTCCACAGACACCTTCTTGATCGTTTCAATTTCCTGCTTCGTGAGGTTCTCCGAAAACAGCAAATCGTACACTGAAAGTTCCTCATCGCTGGAAAAGCCCTCACGCACATAGCGCTGCTGCTCCGTGTCCAGCGAACTTGCAAGCTCCATCAGATCCATGAAGGTTTTCTCAATGGTTGCCCGGTTCTGCTCTGCATTATAGGCATCTATGATCTCCTGATAGCGGTCATAATAATCAATGCGCTGCGGGTTTGCAAACAGCATTTTCGCCAATTGCTGATTCACCAGTTCATCCAGATCGCGCAGCAAGAGATTCTTCCGCCGGGTGTGGGCAAACTCCCGGCTCAGCAGGTCAAAATCAATTTTGCTGATGTCAAACTGCCGGGAAGGTACAGCCTCCCGATCCGGCTTTTCCACATGGATGTACTCGTTGACGATGCCGTTGATCTGCACCATCAGGTCGGTATTGTCCGCGTGTTTCCGCTTCTGCTGCAAGCCCTCGTAGATGGCGAGAATTGCGTTTTTCCGGGCGCGCACGGTATCGTCCACATCGTCACGGTCTGCGTAGCGGAACAGCCGCGCCAGTTCAGACGCATAGGTCTGGAAGGTTTTCTTGGTTTCCAACGTCTCGCACATCGCGTTGACTGCATCCTGTACAAGGCTCATCTTTTCAAAGTCCTGTGCGTCCACCAATTCCTGCAGCCGGAACCCGTGTTCTGCCAGAAAGCCGTCCGTTTCTCCGATGACCGTACGGATACGCTGAATCAGCTCCGTTTTGTCCACCGTTGGGTCAATGCCCGCCGGGCTGTTCTTGCTGACCGTATAATCTGCCAGAGCCTTGCGCAGCGCCTTTACGATACCAATATAGTCCACGATCAGGCCGTTGCTCTTGCCCTCCGAAACACGGTTTGCACGAGCGATGGTCTGCATCAGGGTATGGGCTTTCAACGGCTTGTCCAGATACAGGCAGGACAGACACTTTACATCAAAGCCTGTCAGCCACATGGCACAGACGAACACCACCCGGAACGGATTCTTGCTGTCCTTGAATTCTTTATCCAGCTCCCGCTTTTCCATTTTGGCACGGTGCGGCAGAATATCCAGCCCCCACTTTTTGAAGGTCTGCACCTCGTTCTGCTCCTGACTGATCACCACTGCCATTTCGGTTTCTTTCATCCATGCCAGTTTGCGGGCAAGCTCCTGTGCTTCCTGCTGGGTCGCTGTACCCTGCCGGGCTTCCAGTTCCCTGATCTTTGCCCGCCAGTATTCCTGCACATAGTTGTACATCCGCACACAGGTGACCTTATTCAGGCAGACGAACATCGCCTTGCCGCTGGTCCAAAGGTCAGAGTAATGCTCCACAAAATCCTTTGCAATGGAGCGCAGCCGTTCATCTGCGGTGAGAATATGGATCTCCTTTGCAAACTCGCGTTCCAGCTTTTCCTCCTGCGAAGGATCAAGGTCGGCTGCTTCAATGGCATCCAGGATCCGCCCGGTGATCTCCGGCTTGTCCAACTGGGCGATCTTATCCGCACGGTTTTCATAATACAGCGGCACCGTTGCGCCGTCCTCCACTGCCCGCTTGAAATCATACACCGACAGATACCCGCCAAAGGTGCGCTCGGTGATATGGTCATCCGCCAGAAGCGGTGTACCGGTAAAGCCGATGCGGGATGCCGTGGGCAGCAGGTGCATCATGTTGTCTGCAAAAATGCCGTACTGGCTGCGGTGGGCTTCATCCGACAAAATCAGAATGTCGTGATCCGGGTAGATGGGCGGCTCCTTGGGCAGGTTGAACTTCTGGATCAGGGTAAACACAAAGCTGGGGTTGCCCTGCAGCTTTTTTACAAGGTCTGTACCGCTGGATGCAATGAACTGTGAAGCCTTTGTCTTGCCCAGCAGACCGCAGTTTTCAAAGGTATCGCTGATCTGCCGGTTCAGCTCGTCACGGTCGGTCAGCACCACAATGGTGGGCGAGCCTGCAAACTTGCGCCGGATCTTCTGCGCCAGAAAGACCATGGAGTAGCTTTTGCCTGACCCCTGCGTGTGCCAGAACACACCCAGCCTGCCGTCTTTCAGCTTGCGGTTCTCGTAAGCACTGACGGCCTCGTTGACGCCGAGATACTGGTGGTTGCGGGCCAGAATCTTGGTGGTGCGCCCACCGGAATGGTCGTAAAGGATGAAGTTTTCCAGCAGATCGAGGAAGGTCTTTTTCTCGCAGATGCCCCGCAGCATGGTTTCCAGTTCCACGCTGCCTGCATCGCTTTCCTTCAGACGCTTCCACTCGTGGAAAAACTCGTACTTGCTGCCAAGCGTACCCACCTTGGCTTCCAATCCATTGGACAGCATGAGAAAGGCATTGTGATAAAACAACTGCGGAATGGTATCGAGGTAATCCCGATAATTGTCTATGTAGGCGTTCTGCACATCCACGGTGGGCTTTTTCAGCTCGATGAACAGCAGCGGAATGCCATTGACAAAGCCCACAATGTCTGTCCGGCGGCGGTACAGCTGCGAGTGGATCTTCATTTCTTTTACGGCGAGGAAGTGGTTGTTTTCCGGGTTTTTGAAGTCGATCACCGCCGCGCTGCGGATTTCGGTGCGGCCATCCGGCCGCTTGACCGTCACCGGGATGCCATCCCGCAGCAGAAAATACTTTTCCTCATTGATCTGCATCAGGGATGCGGTGGAAACGTGTGCCGTGAATTTCTTCTGCACCTCGTCCAGCTGGTTCGGGGTGAGCCACGGGTTCAGCCGCAAAAGCGCCTGCCGAAAATACCGGGTCAGCAGCACTTCCCCATAGCTGGTGCGGCCCAACGTCCCATCCGGCCCCAGCTTTTCGGAGTTGTAAGCCAGCACCACCTCCCAGCCCAGAACATTTTGCAGCAAGTTGCCTGCACTGTTCTGAACAAGGACATTTTCGGAGTATTCGCGGCTCATTTTCTATTCCTCCTTACAGCAGATCAGGCAACGATGGGTCGCAACGCTTTGCATTTGTATGTGCCAGGATTTTCCCTGCGGATGTAATATCAAATCCTGTAGGAATTGTATCCCACCATTCATGGAACTTTCGGAGCGATTCTATGGAATCCCAACGTTGTACAAACACTTCATCGACTTGCTTTTGTAACAAATCAGTTCTATCGTATGAATCCCATATAGATTCCAAAACAGCTACTTCTTCAGAATCAATCACGCGGTTTCCTTGTGGAGAATTAATTATCAGTTCACGAATGTGCTCTTTCGACCTTATATTTAGCTTCACATATCCATCCAAAAGACTATTAGGGATCAAGCATCCCGCCTCATTCAATTTGACGCTCTGAAGCATTTCAACTGCCTTTTTATAAGTTTCGGAGTCTTTTCTTATCCCGACACATGAATAGCCTTGCAGTCTTTTAGGATAATACTTCCAGGTGGTCTATCCAGTCTGTCCCCTGTGGAAACTCTTCATACTCCAATTTCTCAAACATTCCACCGAGCACTTCTAACCCGTGTTCCATATCTCCTGTCATAGGAACAAATGTTTCAAATGCGTGTATTGCTGTAAGCCCACAAAGCGCCCTATTATCAACCTTGTCAACAATTTCAAGCGCTTTTTCAATTCCTGCACTGTTTCTCTTTTCTTTTCCTTTTTCGACATGACAAACCAAAAGCTCTGTTAATAAATCATAATCTCTTTTTTCATCTGTCACAGTTGCA
>OOCD01001523.1_pt1 | contig 13946 bp, 8 predicted proteins | sample 1671791 | NCBI WGS metagenome assembly OOCD01 (sample SAMN06348193, study PRJEB24527) | human gut metagenome | biome: human gut; feature: ankylosing spondylitis patient; material: feces | host: Homo sapiens | place: China | collected 2015-10
TTTCTTATAACCGTTTTGTGGAACTGGAGAAGGAAGTATTGCTTCCCATGACCATCTTCATCAAAAAAGTCCTGCTGGGAACCTGTACCGGCATCAGTTTTGTCGACTCCACTCCCTTACGTGTTTGTCGTAACCAAAGAATCCTTATTCATAAGACATTTGAGGGACTTGCCGAGCGTGGAAGATGTTCAATGGGATGGTTCTTCGGATTCAAGTTGCATCTGATAATCAATGACAAGGGTGAGGTCCTCAATTTCATGTTCACGCCTGGAAACGTGGATGACCGGGAACCGTTGAAGCAAGGTAAGTTTTCGTAGAACATCAAAGGAAAACTATGCGCAGACAAAGGATATATTGGTCAGGCTCTGTTTGAGAACCTTTTTCTTAATGGCATACAGCTTGTCACTAAAGTTAAAAACAATATGAAGAATTCACTGATGAGTATTGCCGACAAGATTTTGCTCAGAAAAAGAGCCCTGCTCGAAACAGTCAATGACGAATTGAAGAACATTGCGCAGATAGAACACTCCAGACATCGTTCATTCAATAACTTTATAGCCAACTCCTTGTCGGCTATCGCGGCATACTGCTTTTTTGAAAAGAAGCCCGCCATTGACGTAAATTTTGTGCAATGACGGACAACTTGCTATTTTTTGATTTTATTTCGAACACACGTTAAATAAGTAAGTCAGAATACGATGAAGTAAACCCTAAAAGTTTCTTGTCTAACTTTTAGGGTTTATTTTATATGATTAATGTACTAATTAACGTGAGTTGATTTCCATCTAGTGCAATCTCATATTTTCTTCCTTTTACAGTTTTGAGTGTGAGCGTACTGTCTTTATACCTTAAAGTACAAGGCCCTCCGGACTTAGAAAGAATGCAAGCTTTTTCCAGTCTTCCCTTTTTCCATAAAATTGAAATTTCGTAGTTTCCTTTGGCACATATTCCGCTTATCGAACCATTTGTCCATGCATCCGGTAAAGCAGGGAGCAATTGGATGGTTCCGGTATGGCTTTGTAACAGCATTTCGGTAATACCTGCCGTGCCGCCGAAATTTCCGTCAATTTGGAAAGGCGCATGGCTATCCCATAGGTTGTCTAGTGTACCATTGCTTAATAAATTGTTGTAAAGTTTATATGCATGATTTCCGTCTTGCAGCCGTGCCCATTGATTAAGTTTCCAACCCATGCTCCAGCCTGTACCACCGTCTCCGCGATGTTCCAGTACTACTTTGGCAGCTTTTGCAAGTTCGGGGGTGGTCAGTGGAGAAATAGTATGTCCCGGATGTAAACCGAATAAATGGTTGACATGGCGGTGTTCATCTTTCGGATCGTCTATGTCTGTCGACCATTCCAATAATTGACCGTATCTTCCTATACGGTACGGAACCAGTTTTGCCAGTATATTTTCCCATTGTCTGCGTTCTTTCCTGTCTACTCCGAGCACTTTGCTTGCTTGTATGGCATCTAATAAGATTTCGCGTACTACGGCATGTGCGAAAGTGACTCCTTCATCCACCGGTCCGTGTTCGGGGGAGGTAGAGGGAGCGGCGGTATAAGTACCGTCGGGTTTATGCCACAAATGGTCTACAGTAAATTGTGCACTGCTTTTGATCAGCTCATAACCGATTTCTGAAAGAAATCTCTTGTCACGAGTATAATCGTAATATTCCCAAATATGTGTGGCGAGCCATGGACCGGCGATAGGATTGAGGTTCCACTCCATGGATTTACTGGATAGAGGTGCGGTGAATCCGAAAATATTGGCTGAAATGGACGCTGTCCATCCGCGGGCATTGAAATAGGATTGCGCTGTCTTCTCGCCCGGTTTTACCAGGCTGCGTATAAAATCTATTAACGGCCATGTGCATTCTGAAAGGTTGGCGGAACATGCAGGCCAATAATTCATTTGAATGTTGATATTGTTGTGATAGTCCACCCGCCACGGACCATCCAGATTGTTGTGCCACAATCCTTGCAGGTTGGCAGGCATATTGCCTGGACGTGAACTGGCGATGAGCAGATAACGTCCGAATTGATAGTACAACTGTTCCAGTTGATAATCCGGCACGCCTTTTCTATAATTATCCAGACGCTTGTAGGTCGGCAAATCGGGAGTACCGGCCTCCGGATTGATTTGTAACTGTACCCGGTTAAATAAAGCTGTATAATCCGTTTTGTGATTCCTTATAAGTTCGTCGTATCCTTTTTCCAGAGCATTGTTCATCATAGCCAGGGTTGTTTGCTCCGGGTCCTTGCCGACATAAGTCTGCGGGTCGTTGAAATCCGGATTAAAGTTTATTTTATAATCCGTATCTGCTGTAAGCAGGAATACCACCTCATCTGCATCTTTCACAATAATCCGGCTGTTTTCGGTTTTCAATATTCCTCCCTTATGAAGAGCTTTGATTCGGAAAGCGAATTTCATTTTGTTGTTATTGAGCACTCCGGTATAGCCCAAGCCGTTGTTTCCATCTGCTGAAAGATAACTTTCTGCTTCACTGTTGGGACAATAACTGAGTACGAGATTTTGTTTTCCTTTTTTATTGGCAGTGAACTTCATGACCATGACACTGTCAGGGTATGAAATGAAATATTTCCGTTGATATTCTGTTCCGTCTTTGTCGAACTGTACCACAGCCATAGCTGAATCCAATGAAAGAATACGGTGGTAGTTCTTCATATTAATCTCGCTAAGTCCTGTTTCTATGTAAAGTTCTCCCATCGTGGTAAAGGAACCGAAGCGGAACGGAGTCTCATCTCTTTCTTCATATTCGGCCAGGCCGTTGAAATTTTCCTGAGTAAGGCGGGCCGCCTTTTCTTTGTCTCCATCTAAAAAGGCTTGTCGGATATCCTTTAAGCTCCCAGCCCGTTGAAGTTTTCCTGCGTGAGATACCCCGCCTTTTTAGAATCCCCGTCCAGGAAAGCCTGCCGGATTTCTTTCAGTACACCTGACGACTGTTTGTTTACGTTCCAATAATATCCGGCTCCTTTGGCGGTATTCGGTCCTCCTTTCCAGAGTGTTTTCTCATTCAGTGTAATTCGTTCTGCGGATATAGATCCCAGTATATTTGCTCCCAGACTACCGTTGCCAATTGGTAGGGAACTGTTCTCCCATGCTTTGTCAGGATTATTCCCCAATCCGGAAGCGCGTAGCCAAATGGCCCGATTGTCCAAGCCATTAGGAGTATCAAACCATATGGAAAGTCCCTGTGTATAATCAATCGTTTGGGATGATGATACGGAAACAGAGAGAAATATAAAAAGAATAATAAAATAGCATTTCTTCATAAGAGCCTGTTTTAAAACTTGATAAAATTTCTGTCTTTGTCCAATTATGGCAGCTTTATTTGAAATGGTCAAGCTTGTAATAAAGATGTATCAAACAGATTTGATGGAAACTGGGCAGCAATATATAACAAAAGTATTGATTCTGCAAGAAAGAAAGCCCAAATATGATTTGGGTATGATAGGATCGTAAAAAGAATATTCTTATGGATGGAATATGACAGGAAGCCCTGTCGAAACAATGAATTAACGTTTTTGTCCGATAATGAAAGTTGTTTATAAGTAAATTGATGTATAACATCTTATAATTCAGTTGTATATCCGTATGATTGAATAAGCATTATAACCGTTCCACTAGAGTGCAATGAACCGTTCACTAGAGTGAACAGATCTCTCTACTGGAGTGCACTGTTCTGTTTACTTTAGTGGAACAATTATTATGTAGGTAAGATTATCTGTAAATGATAGGCGTTTATACTAAAGATATAAGTACATTGGTACATCAATAACTGTTCGGTGAGAATGGAAATAGCAATATTTGTTGAGTTGTATAAGGCTATTTGAAGGGAGAAAATATGAGAGATGAAATGAAAATATTCATTCGTGCATCATATTGGGGGACAACCTTGCGTATAACTTCCATACAGGATAATCATACGCACGTTTGAAAGATTTTTTTGCATGATGCGCTTGTAATGCGAGTTCCTTTTTTGTATTAAACCTCTTCACATATCGGCATATCCATTCCTTTGTATACAACCACAATCTTATGAAGCTGTGTAGTGCTGACTGCTCTCTTTACCGTATCAGTGTCAGCATAACGATTCGCTTGGGCAATAGCTTCCTGTCGCAGTTCTTCCACGCGGCTTTCGGGATCTTTATACTTGGCATACTTCAGTTCTACAATATAGCTGTGCTTCATGTCGGAATAGATATCCAGTAGCGGATAGAGGAAAATGTCGACATAGCCTGCCTGTGTGTCCTGTTCGGAAATGGGACGGTAAAAACGGTTTTGTGCCGTCATGGTAAGCGTAAAGCCGTGGACAAAAAATTCACCTTTCTGCTTGTCGCGCTGGGAAGTGTAGTGTTTCAGGCAGTCAGCAATATAGCCGAAATAGGCTTTCCAATCGCCATCGTAGGCAAGAGCGCTAGCAAGTTCGTTCTTTTCGTAACTGCTGAAATTGAGTTCGGCTTCGTTGTAGGTACTCAGCAGATAAGTGTAGATTTGTTCGCGGACTACCTGATTAGGGATGGTGAGTTTGGTCTTTCCTTTATACGTGCCGCTAATGGTGAGCATACCGAAATAGTAGAGTAGGCTCACAAAGTTGTCGGGATTGGTGATATTGACGGCAGGAAAACCTTTTTTCAGTTCTCCGGTGACGTAGCCTTCGCTCACCAATGTTTGTATGATGGAGGCATCGTGTGCAAACTCTTTGTCCTTCCGGATGAGCATACGTAATTTTTCGTAGTCGATACGGATATTGTCTTCTACCATATCCCGGGGGGCTTTGCCTCGTTGAATATAATTCTTGACGAAGTAGAGTACCATGTTGGAGTTGTACATAGTGGTTTCACCATAACATTCTTCCGCAAAGCAGTAGTTGTCATACCAAGGTTTCATTATTTCTATCAGTTCGTCTACACTGTGATTGAATGGACTGGTGGTGGAATAATAGGTAAGCATTTGGCGGACTTCTTCTTCCGTGAAACCTATCATCTCGTTAAATTCTGGTGTGAGCGAGTAGTTGGTTCCGATGTTGAAACCGCTTGTGAGGTCGTCCATTGTCACGGGACTTACGCCGGTAATGAAACAACGTTCGATGCTGGAATAGGTTCCGGCTTTAATTTTATTGAAGAAGGCACGCAGATAACCTTCGCCATGCGTTTCGTCCGTATAACGGTGCAGGCTCTCTATATCAGAGAGAATGGCATTGGTGAAATGGTCGTATTCGTCAATAAAGAGGTAAATACGTTGGTTGGTCTTATTACATTCTGTGAACAGGTATTCAATTTGTTCGACAGCTCCTTCTTTTTTGTCGAGTTCTTCCTTGATGCCTTGAGGGAGATAGTCGGCATAAATGTCACAGAAGTAGTCGAACATTGTTTGGCAATGCGCGTCCAGTCCCTTGCGGTAGTTGTGCAGTTCGCCTACTATTCCGGAGAAGTTAAGGTATAGTACCAGATAGCTGTTCCGGTCGCGCGTAGGGTGCTTTCCGATGTAAAGGTCGCCAAACAGCGCTTCGAACTTATCCTTGGCAAGTATATCATAATAGTGCTGCAACATATTTACAGTGAGGCTTTTGCCGAAACGGCGCGGGCGAATAAAGAAGAAAAACTTGTCCGCTTCTTCTGTCATGGGTATAAACCGGGTTTTGTCCACATAATAACAGTCGTCACGGCGGATTACTGCAAAGTTCATCATGCCGTATGGGATACGTTTTCTGTCCGGTGCTATATATTTTCCATAACTTATACCTTATTTTAGGAGCTTTCTTTGATCATAAACAAAGGTACGGGCTTTTTGTTATTTCTCCAAACAAACATTCCATAACTTCTCGCTATCTTTGCACTCTATTAAACAAACATCACCACCATTATGGAATTGAAGCATGGATATTACCATCTGATTGCGATACTTGTAGTTGCTATCTGGGGATTGACTTTCATATCAACCAAAGTATTGATTAATCACGGACTGACCCCTCAGGAGATATTCTTCTATCGTTTTCTCATTGCTTATCTGGGTATTTGGGTGATTTCTCCTAAACGTCTGTTTGCGGGTAATTGGAAAGACGAACTTTGGTTGATGGCAGGAGGTTTCTTCGGTGGTTCACTCTATTTCTTTACAGAGAATACAGCTTTGGGGATCACACAAGCATCCAATGTCGCTTTCATCATTTGCACAGCTCCCCTGCTTACTACCATTCTTTCCCTTCTCTTTTATAAGAGTGAAAAAGCCACCAAAGGTTTGATTTATGGTTCCATATTAGCTTTAATCGGAGTGGGACTGGTGGTCTTTAACGGCAGTTTTGTACTTAAATTATCTCCGGTAGGGGATTTGCTTACTTTACTTGCTGCCCTGTCGTGGGCATTTTATAGTTTAGTGATAAAGAAAATGACGGGGCGTTACCCCACTGTATTTATCACTCGCAAGATATTTTTTTATGGAGTATTGACCATACTTCCCGCCTTTCTTCTTCATCCGCTGCAACCGAATCTTGATGTACTTTTAAAACCGATTGTATTATCCAATCTTTTGTTTCTAGCTGTTCTGGCTTCCTTGATATGTTATGTCCTCTGGAATGTGGTCTTAAAACAGTTGGGAACTGTTAGAGCTTCCAGTTATATCTATCTCAATCCGTTGGTGACAATGGTGGCATCCGTAATCATTCTTCACGAACAAATCACGTGGATTACATTATTGGGAGCAGGTTGCATTATATTTGGAGTCTATCAGGCAGAAAAGAAATAAATAGGTAAAACCACACAAGAAATAACAAATATAAGAGTGACAAAAAGGAAAAAGAAACGCATTAGTGAAAAGATGCGGAGATACAATCTCAGTTTACAGCGTCCCCAAGAGGAATTCCGTCGGCGTGTGATAGAGTCGGAGAGAATGAGGAAGGAAAGGGAACTGGAAGAAAGGAGGAGAGAACGGTGGAGAAAATGGAAGAAATGGCTTGGATTAGCCGATTTTACTGAATATGACGGTCCGTTTCCCATTTTTATATGTGCAGTATTCTTTTTAGTGATTTTTTTAAGTGGAATAAGTTTATGTGTTTTAGGATTGTTCAAGGACCCATATAAGATTCAAATAATGCCAATCTTATATGGTATACTTTTAACCATTTGGAGTGCGAAAGCCTTGATAATCTTTTATCCTGTTCTAAAAGCAGTCATAATCGCTTTATTTGAAGACAGAAAAAAGTAGATTTTATTGGAGATAATTCTTTATAATTCTTAGATTTGTATTCTATTACTAGAGTATGAATTAACACTATTATCAAAATGAAAAGAATTTGGGTGGCTCTTTTAGTATTTTCTATGTTGGGAGGAGCTGTATCAGCAAATGCTATTTCTTTTAAACGTAAAAAGACAAAAAAGAAAGAATCTGTTGAGAAAGAAAAAACTGCTTATGATAAACTGTTCTCATCTAATCATTCGAAAGCAGAAGGTTTCATCACTGTACACAAAGTGAAAGAAAAAGTTTATTTTGAACTTCCATTATCGTTGTTGAAACGTGATATGTTGTTGGGCTCTGCAGTTACAGAAATCAGTGATAATAGAAATGCCATTATAGGATCAAAACCTACCGAACCTATTCATTTTCGTTTTGAAAAACTGAATAACAAAATCTGTCTGTCTGCTATTCAAACAGATAATGTGAGTGGTGATAATGACAATCGATTGAAGACGGCTATTGCATTAAGTAACATGGATGCCATATTGCAAGCTTTTGATATTTCTGCTTATAATAATGATAGTACGGCTGTTGTGTTTGATGTTACCGGTTTTTTTGTGGGTGACAATAAGCTAATGGATCCTTTTGATAAATATAGTGCAAATATGTCGAGAGGACGTAAGCGTTCCACTTCTTTCCAAAGTAGCAAGTCGTTTGTTGATGGTTTTAAGGCTTTTAAGGACAATATATCTGTCCGGAGTTGCCTAAGTTATACTTATTCGTTGACCGGAGGTAGTGGAAAAGACATTAAGGACGAACCTCTGACTGCAAAGGTGACACGTTCTATCCTGTTATTGGATTCTGTTCCTTACCGTCCCCGATTGATGGATAGCCGGATTGGTATTTTCCCGACTATAAAAAAAGAATATTCGGCAACCAAACAGACGATGCGGGCAATCTATTATGCAAATCGCTGGCGTTTGGAGCCTTCTGATTTAAAAAGTTATGTAGAGGGTAAAAAGGTGACACCTGTGAAGCCGATTGTTTTTTATGTAGATAGTTGTTTCCCTGATAGTTGGAAAGCATCTATATTTGAAGCTGTCAACCAATGGAATGAGCCATTTGAAAAAATAGGTTTTATACAAGCTATCCAGGCTAAAGAATTTCCGAAAGATGATCCGGAATTTGATGCGGATAATTTGAAATACTCTTGTATTCGTTATGCACCGATTGCTATTGAAAATGCAATGGGTCCCTCTTGGGTAGATCCGCGCAGTGGAGAAATACTGAATGCTTCTGTATATCTGTATCATGATGTTATAAAGTTGTTGAATAACTGGATTTTTATTCAGACTGCTCAAGCTGACAAACGTGTCCGTCATAAAATTATTCCAAGGGAAGTGATGGATGATGCTTTACGTTATGTCGTTTCACACGAAGTAGGACATTGTCTCGGATTTATGCACAATATGAGTGCTTCTTCCGTCATTCCGGTCGACTCTCTGCGTTCTCCTTCGTTTACACAGAAACATGGTACTACTACTTCTATAATGGATTATGCACGTTTTAATTATGTGGCACAACCCGGTGATATGGAGCGTGGGGTTCGTATGATGCCTCCCCGCTTTGGGCTGTATGATGATTATTTGATCCGTTGGAATTATACACCAGTACCGGAAGCTAAAACAGAGGAAGAAGAGTATGCGATTACTTCAAAGTGGATTACGGATTTATCCGGTGATCCTATATATCGGTATGGAAAACAACAGTCGGATATACTTGACCCTCGTTCTCAAACGGAAGATTTGGGAGATGATGCGGTAAAAGCAACTCAATATGGTGTGAAAAACCTGAAGTATATCTTGGCTAATCTGAACCAATGGCTGGATAAGGAAGATAATGATTATAAACACCGATCTGCTATTTATGATGGTATTATAATGCAGTATTTGACTTATATGTTGCATGTTTATCATAATATCGGTGGCATTTATCTGCATGAAAAACTGGTCGGTGATAAAGTGGAAGCTCTGGAAAGTGAACCGAAGGAGAAGCAAAAAGAGGCAATGAGTTATTTTCTGGAACAGCTGGAAACGATGGATTGGTTAGATAACAGCGATGTATTGGATAAGTTGCCTATGGTTGGTAAACCTTCTGATGCTTTGCGTAATGTGCTGATGAAATTATTGATGGCGGCTCCTGCCCGTGTGGAATTTTCGGCACTGAAAGCTGAAGGCGATAAATATGATGTTGACGAATGTATGAATGACATTTATGAATACATCTGGAGTCCTACTTTGAAAGGGCGTAAACTAACCTCTACTCAAATGAAGTTGCAGAATTTATTTATTAAACAGTTAGCTTCAACGGCAAAGATTAATTGGAATAAAGATTCGAAATCATTGGCAGATGAGGATGTTTGGGAATCGTTAACCACGCTTCATCATAAGATAGGGGAAGGACACAAAGGATGTTGTGTGTCGGACTTGGAACGTATGTTTAATCCTGTAGCCGGATTTGAAGAACCAATGGCCGAGTACTTTGTCCCCAGAAATCAGGAGAGTATGTGTTATGGTTATTTCTTGCGGGTGCGCGACTTATTGAATAATCAAAAGCAACATGCCGATAAAGATACTCGACTTCACTATCAATTATTGCTTCATCAAATGAATAATGCGTTAAACAGATGATTATGAAGAATAAATATATCCTTTTACTTTTTTTGTCGGTCTTTGGTCTGTCCGTTTCTTATCCTTTGGAAGGGGCAGCTAAGAAAAAGAAAAAAACAGAGCAGGTAAAATCGAAGAGTGATTATGAAAAGCTATTGAAAGGTAAATCCAATAGCATGGAGTCCAAGGGATTAATGAATCTTTATTGGATTGAGAATAAGATATATATGGAAATACCTAAGGCTGTTTTAGGTAAACGTCTGTTGATGGGAGGGGTGGTTGATAAAGTCAGTAATCCACAGGAATCGTCCGTGGGATTTCGCCCTGCCACTTCTTTACAGGTGAGATTTTGCCAATCTGATTCGTTGGTCAGACTTTATCGGGTTGCCAATCGTCCGACTACCGGTGATGGCTCTCGTATCGGCGATGCATTGAAAAAGAGCTTTAGTGATATTGTTCTGGAGCAGTTTCCAATCAAGGCTTATTCTCCTGATAGTGCTTTGGTGATTGATGTCACTTCTTATGTGTTTAAAGATGACGAATACATGAATCCGATAGATCCGAAGGCATATAATACAATGGATGGCTGGGTGAAAAGGAAGGCTACTTTTAAACAAGACCGGTCGATGATATCCGGGATTGCCTCTTACTCGGATAATGTATCTATTTCATGCAATATGAGTTATAGTCTTTCCATGTCGTTGTTCGGGCTTTTCCCGATAGCAGACGATATTCCTTTCAGTGCGGTTGTGAAGCGTACATTTATGTTATTACCGGAGGATGAAGATTATCTTCCCCGTTTGGCAGATCCTCGTGTTGGTACTCTATGGAGTGACAAAGTTAGCTTTTCGGATAAAGCGCAAGGAAGTGAAGTGCAGTATTGGGTGAATCGTTGGAATTTGACAGAGGAAAACTCTATTGTCTTTTATGTAGATACTCTGTTGCCCGAAAGCTGGCAGCGCTGTGTATATCGTAGTGCTGATATATGGAACAAGTCTTTCCAGAAGATTGGTTTTCCCAATGCGTTGGTAGTGAAGCCTTATCCTAAAGACGGTACGGTGTTTGATGCCAATAATATTACTAAATCCTGTATTCGTTATATCATTTCACCGTCTAACCAGATTACAGACAACTGTTGGAGTGATCCGTTGACAGGAGAGATTATAAGTGCCAATATTTACATTCCGCACAACTTGGCATCGAAAATACAGTTGGATTATTTCCTGCAAACATCTTCTTTTAATGAGAAGGCTCGTACGTTGCTGCCCGATGAAGGCTTGGTTGAGGAAGCGTTAACGTCTTTATTGTTGAGGCATTGGGGACATTGTTTGGGGTTGAGTGATAATATGGCAGGATCTATTGCTTATCCTGTTGATTCGCTTCGGTCGAAGGAGTTTGTTAAGCAGCATGGGCTATCTGCTTCCGTTATGGACAAGCTCCCCATGAACTATTTGCTTTCTGATGATAGTTATAGTGAAGGAATGCCTCTGGTGCAATCGGTGTTAGGGGTATATGATGATTGGGTAATTCGTTATTTGTATCAACCTATGAAAAAGAATACGCCGCAGGAGGAATTACCCGGTTTGCAATCGTTGATATCTGAACGTAACCACAATCCGTTATTGTTGTTTAAAGGGCCGCAAAACAGGAAAGCGTATTATGACCCTCGTGGAATGGAAAGGGATTTAGGGAATGATGCTATCCGTTCGGCAACAATAGCTTGTGAGAATATAGCGAAAGTAATAAAGAATGCCAACCAGTGGTTGGACAAGGAGGATGTGGACTATGAGCTGCGTGCTGTTTTATATGGTCATATCATCAAGCAGGTGAATGAATATATGAAGCATGTACTGCAACAAGTGGGTGGTATTTATTTGAATGATAGTTACTATGGAGATGTTTATCCTTCTTTTCAATCAGTGCCCAAAGAGGTTCAACGCCAATCTTTTTTATGGATGCTGGATGCGATTGAAAAGATGACATGGATGGATGATAAGGAATTGCTGAATCATTGTGCCTTAACAGGGAGTGTTGCCGATTATTCTCAAAAATTCCTGGGAAACTTGGTATTAGTGCAGTTGAGTAATATCTGGCTTAGTGAAAGTAAATCGAATGATCCTTACACGCAACAGCAAGCTATTTCAGATCTGATAAGTTTCTTATTCAAGGAAGCCAGGATGGGTAAGAGTTCTGCTGATTTTAAGCGTTTTATGCAAGGACAATTCGTGAATGCTGTTATTTCATGGTCGGATGTAAGTCCGGTGAAAGAAAAAGGTTCATCATCCGGTTCTTCTAGCTTTGCGATTGGAGAAACTAATTCTCATTGGGGAATGGAGCCAATTGAAAGCATTTCATATCTGTCTGTTCCGGCAAGAGCTCATTTTTGGTATGGATGTCTGATGGATTTGAAACAGGAATATGTCAAAGCCAAGGCAATGGCACCGACGAAAAAGTTAAGAGAGGATTATGATTATCGGTTGTTTATAATTGAGAAGGCGTTGAGAAAGTAAGATTGAACAAAAGTCTCTCATCCATTTAGGAATTATGGATGAGGGACTTTTATTATTTGAACTTATATTATCTTATTCAGCTACGCGGGTGAATTTATAATTGATGCCAAACATATCTACATCAAATTCTTCATCATAGTCATTATAAGTACTGACAAAGAAATCTGTAGGAATATACTCATGAAAGTAAATGATGATATTGTTATCATCTAGCTTATCAATTCCCATTATTACATCGGCTGGTTCAGACTTTTGAGATGAGAAAAATTTGTTTGCTCCGGAAATAATATAATATGGAGCATCATATTCTTCATCTTTTTCCCAATCAAGAAGACCTTTTTCAATATGATCAAAAGTGACTTTATGTCCACTAGGATTACAAAAGAAGTTTTTTAAGCTTCCGGTAAGATGCGGTATGATTATGTCATTTCCGTCTGTGTGGATGAATTCCAGATAATCATTTTCACTGTTTTTTACGGGTAAGTTTACCATATCTTCAGCAGGAATTTCATACAATTCAAAATTAATTTCATTTGTGATCTCTACAGGTTTCCATTTTCCTAGCATATCTATAAATTTCACTTGGTCAAGTTTTAAAGAATAGGAAATAAAAGATCCTGGATAATAAAGGTCAGAGTCGCCTTCACTAGGTGCTTTTAAATTGATAGTAGCTGTTTTACCTGCATAGTCTTCAGCATCCTCTTGAATTGCAACTGTGAAATGAGCTTGTCGCCCATTTTTAGGTATAGTTATAGAAGTTGGGGCAGTGAAATCAGTACCTATTATCGCACTACTTGATGAACCAATCTCCAAAGGAAATGTAATATCAGAAAGAGCCTTAAAACTTTTTCCACTAATTTCACCTTGAACTTCTACCCATATCTCAACAGTACTTAATACTCGAGAGTAAGATGACGTAAATGAATACATAATACGTTCCTTGGTTTCTATAGGAATGATAGCTATCTTTTTATCTCCCAATACATAACCGTTCACCGGATTAATAGAGAGACGGATTTCACGTCCACTAGTTAAATTGTTTTTAGGTATTAGTATCAATTTTCCACTTGTTTCACCTGCCTTTATCGTGAATTCTTTAGCAGAAATCTCATAATCTTCATTCAGTTCTGCGGTCCCCTCAATATTGACAGGAACTATAAGGTCTGTTTCTGGTGGTACAGATGCCCTAAGTTCTACTTCCAAACTTCCCGAAGAAGGAAGAATATAAATGGATCGACTGAACGAAAGATTAGCAGCCGAAGAATCATCATCACTGCATGAAATGGCTATTATGGGAAATGCCATTACCAATATAAGCAGAATGTTTATGTTTCTAAGCATTGTTTTCATTTTACTCAATCGATTTTATTGGTTAATTGCTTCGTTATATTCATCCCATCGTGCTTGTACTTCTGCACGGTCTTCGGCAGTTAGGATTGTTCCAGTGGGAACAAGATAGTCTGTTGTTACAGATGCTGTTTTCGGAGTTAGTTCTTCTGGTTCACTACAGGACGAGCATATAAATATGCAGTTTGTAACTATTATTGCTGTAATATATATAGTATATTTCATTTTT
>OOCD01001525.1_pt1 | contig 13935 bp, 10 predicted proteins | sample 1671791 | NCBI WGS metagenome assembly OOCD01 (sample SAMN06348193, study PRJEB24527) | human gut metagenome | biome: human gut; feature: ankylosing spondylitis patient; material: feces | host: Homo sapiens | place: China | collected 2015-10
AATCATAAAGGAAATATCACTTTTACGGAAACAAGCCTTTTTTCCTGCGCCTTTCCTCTTTCCGGACTTCCTTCTCCTTCCGTTTTGCAGCCCGTTCCTCCACAGCGGCAAACTGGTTGCGGAGGAACTCGTGCACATCTTTCACCCGATAGAAGACCTTGCCACTGATAGTGAAATACGGCAGTATCCCAATGGCACGGTAACGTTGCAATGTGCGAATACCGACCTTCAGCAGCAGGCACAGGTCCTGGTTATCCAGTACCTCCTCTCCATCCAGCGCGTTGCTCTTCTTCAGTACTCTTTCCAACAACTTCTCCGTCCGGTCGAAACGTTCCATGATACGCTCCATCCAATTCTCAAATTTTTCGCTGTCCATATACATAGCAGTCGCCCTCCTTTTCAATAATTTCCTTTTCCCGCATGTAACGGATGTACCCCTTCGCCGTCCGTTCCTTCACGTCCAGGGTTTCCTGTATCAGTTCGCATAGCTCGATATAGCCATACTTTTTTTGCGTGACGAACGCTGCCCGTGCCATTTCAGACAGTTCCTTCTCCTTGCGCCTTTCTTTCTCCACCCTCGGTTTCTCTCCCATATAGACAGGCATCCCGGCCTGTTTGTCCCAGCGGAACTGCATCAGCGGGATATCCAGCGGGCTTCCATCCCTGACCTTCAATGCCTTCACCACCGACACCTCCGGGTTCTCGTCCTTCTCGATGGAGAGGATAGCCGCCGACTTCCGCTGCAACTCGCTGCCCAAGTGTCCCCGCAACTTCAACCCGTTCGGCACGAAATGTACCACGGCGGTGATGCACGTGCGGTAAATTCCCGCTAGGCGGTAAATTTCGTCAACCAGCGCCACGCTCTCCGCCTCGTCGTTGGAGCAACGGATCAGGTCGGCAACTCCGTCGATGACGACCAGATGGATGCCCCCGTGCAGGTAGTGGTACTTGTCCATGCTTTGGATGATGGCGGTCAGCCGCTCGTTCCTCGACATCCCCGTCAGGCAGTACACGTGCAGGTAAGGCGGCATTTTCTCCCGACCGGCACGCCGCAGCAGCCGCCCCGTGTTCTTGTAGAGCTGTTGCTCGCTCTGTTCCGTGTCGTACAGCAGCACCGCACGCCCCTTTCGGTTCGGTTCCACCTTCACCCCAAGAAGGTCCGCGTCCTCCTCCCGTTCCATAATTGCCCCGGCGACCAACGCGGCGGTATAGTTACTCTTGCCCGTCCCTTCTCCGCCCGTGATGCAGAGTATGTTCTCTTCCGAGCCTAACGGCACGTCCCCGGCGGTCACGATAGCGACTGCCTGCTCCGGCGGGCAGTCGTAATCGATCTCACACGATTTCAGTACCGCCATCGTGTCCCCGTACAGCGTGTCGAGCAGTTTCAGGAACAGCCCCATCAAATCCTCCCGTGTGTGTCCGGCTTTAAAATAGTCCGTCACGTCTTTCTCTGATTTCGTCCCCGGCAGCGGTAGTACCAGCCGTTTAACACCGTACTCCGACAGTTGTACCCGGTGCTTCTCCGAGCATTCCAGCCCCGTCTTGTCCGTGTCGTACAGCAGTACGATGTGCTTGAAGCGATAGACGAGCTTCCGGACGGTCTTCGCCGGGATTACCGAGGTTTCCGAGTTGAAGCAGATGGCTTGGAAACCGTGAGCCGCAAGCGTCATCACGTCCTTCTCGCCACCCGTGAGGAAGAGCAGGTCGCCCTTCGAGGGCAGTTGTTCCAGACCGAAACAGTAGTTGTCGCCCGTATGACCGCCATAGACGAAACGCACTTCCGATAACGGGCGGTACACCTTCACGCCCCATTTCCCCCTGTACCCGAACATCGGTTCCGCCGGGGTTGAAGTAAAGCCGAACGTCTTGCCTTCCCTTGTCTCGCTCCGGTACTCGGCGAGCGACACCACCCCGTAACGGTGCAGCACCTCTACCGTGATGCCCGATATGCCCCAGTAGGCGAGCTCTCTCTCTGTGAAAGACTTTTCAGCTACTTGGTAGGGGCTTGGTCCAGGACGCTCGCGGGATAAATCTTTCCCTTCCGTGCCCGTGACAGTATCCCCGGGAATGCTCTCCCCGGTATTTTCCCCCTCACTTTTCTCTCGTGCACCCGTTACGGGCCGTGTCGTCCGGCAGCTTCCCTCCCGATTGTTGGTACCGGAAGGGATGGCCCCATCCAACCCCAGGCACAACTCCCGGTCAATGGTGTGCAGCACTTCCACGAAATCAGCGGCACTCCGGCAGTCCAGTCCTTTCAGTTTCGCCACAAGGAAGAAACAGTCTCCCGAATACTCACCGTTACCAAAGTCCTTCATCCTGTACATCCCGCTGTGGCGATCATAATAAACGTTACACGAGGCCCTGCCATCAGCGTACAGCGGATTCAGGAAATTTCGACCCACCCGCCATTTTACGGGCAGATAATGACGGAACACCTCCAGCCCGTTACCTGTTTTTGCCAGTATTTCCTCTTTTCTTACCATATGATCTGCTTTTGCATTGGTGTAAAGGGTACGCTTCAATCATTCGGTCCACCAGCTTGTCAGGCGTTTCCCGTATCCAACGCTCATGGAACTGTTCCACGTCCGTACGGCGGTAACGTATCTTCCTCCCGCAGATAGAGTAAGCGATGATACGGTTCGTGCGGTAACGCTGCAAAGTACGGGGACTGATTTCAAGTTGTTCACACACTTCCTTTCCCGTCATCCATAGCCCTGCCTTCCTCGTACCCTTCTTATCCGCTACCGGCCATTGCTCCCGCTCCTTTGTTCCGGACGCCTCCACGTATGCCGCTATCCCCTCTATCTTCTCCACGAGGGTAGCAAACGCTTTGCTTTCGATTGCTATTATTTCCATAATCTTTTAATAATTTGGTTTCCGGTTACAAAGGTCAGTCTGTTCGACCGTTTTTCTTTTCACGTTCGTAGCAAGCTGCCAAAGTTTTTTTTCTGGTACAAAAAAACCGCCGCGGAGCCTTATTCGGGCTCTCTACGGTGGCTATATACTGTATTTTCACCAAATGGCGTATCGGGAAAGGTGATTTGGCAACTTGCTATGAACCTGCCAGTCTCTTCCTTGTTTTACAAAAGGTTATCCGTCCGTTTCGTCCATTCGTTTCAACAAACGTTCCTTCATTTGATCAAGGTAAGCTGTCCGGCTGTTCTTCCGGTTACGCATGGAGATAAACGTGTGGTACACGTCTCCCAGGTCAATATGGAACATTTGTTCGAACAGCATCACGAGCTCGACAATGCTCACCCTCCCGTTATCCACGCTACCCATCGCCCAAATGCCATATATCAGTTCCACGGCAGCCGCCTTCCGGTCCGTCCAATGGTGCTCCTTTTCCTGCACGGCATACGCCCCCTCCATTGCCAGCAGCACTTTCCGGTTCAGATAACCAAGTAACATTTCCGCCGCTATCAGTCTTGCGGCCAACAAGTCATAACCGGTTGACATCACCGAATCCTCCTCCAGCATAAAACTTCCGCTTTCCGGGCTCAGCTCCTTTTTGGCACGGCGGAAATAGTAATGGTCCCGGTAAGTCGCCCCGCTCCGGTAATACTGGTAAAAGGGAAGGTATCGTTCCAGTTTCCGCTGGTATTCTTTCATAGCCTTGCGGTAATGCATCCGGGCAATCTCCGGGCAACATGAACAACCGCTCTCGATCTGGTATACCCGGTAATAATACAGCAGGCGTCCCGTCAGGGCAGGCTTGTAATACTTGAAAAAGCAGATTTCCTCTTCCACGTTGGAGAATGGGTGGTTTAGGACATAGTCCTTCAACTCACGGGATCGCTCCCTCAAAAAAGAAACCATCTCCTGACAAGTCCGTATCACTTGCTCTCCCTCCATACGGGAAGATTCAATGCCCATCTTACGTTCGACCTCCTGCATCAAGTTGTTAAAGTACGTTTCTATCATGTTATTCCTTAATTATGGGGCACGTGAGTACCTTCACGCTACCCGATTTATTTTTATGCCTCGCTTGATTCGATCGCAGGTTTTCCTTTCGGCCCTTTACGATGAAAAAACTTTTCCTCATATCGAAAAGACCGGAGAAAAGCCATGATACGGCTTCCTCCGGTCACACCTGCAAAACTGGGAAATTCCTTCCCCAATCCCCGGGACCAGACTATTCAAGGTCCCTCACGCAACGCACGTATCCCTTCCTGTTATTCACAAGCCTGTCATTGTCACCCGCCCACTGGGTATCCACGGTCGTGACCCATCGGAGATAACCATGGAGATACATCTGGTAGCCGGCACTGAACGATCTTGCCCCGTTCATGCTACGCTTGGAAAATCCCGTCCGAGAATGGAGAACTTCAGATTCTACTACTCCCAGAGAAGGAAGGTCATTACCGAATTCGTAAACCTCCTTTTTCTCAGGGTTATGCCAGTCGAACAGGCTCCCGCACATGATGATCAATTCCACCTCGTTGGGCACCCGCCAGGTTCCCAGGTCGCTCTTGTCCGCCTCCTGGTAATAATAGGCGCACGGGCTGTTTCCCTGTTCGATGTCCGCCATCAGCGTGCTCCAATCCTGTAAGTAATACTCGCTCTTCCTGTCAGGATTATTCAAATCCTTGGGCTTATCTATCTTATTGGCGATATACTTGGCCACCTCAAACCCGTTCTTGTAAATGGTGTTGCTCTGGGAGTCCTCATCATGCGCGGGCAACTCGTAAATGGCTCTTACTCCACGCGTCATGCTGTATGGCAGGTTATCTGCCCTAAAGACCAGATATTCCTCTTTCGTCCTGTTATTGACAAGAGACTTGTTCAGTTCCTTGCCCAACTCCTCGATGTGATAGCTTTCTTCCCCAGACTCCAGCATCCCCAGATCCCTGATCAACCTCACTTCCGAGTAGGGGGTGCGGTCCCCGGGTGAGTTCCCTCCCTTGTAATAATCAAAGTTTGCGATGGGAGTCACGCTGCGGGACTCCAAGATACAAATATAGGGGTTGGAAGAGTATAAAGAAAGGTTTGTACTTGCCATAAAGGCTCTTGACATATAAAATGCTGTGGCGTTGTCCGAGGGGGCGTGCCCGTGCAGCCTGGAATGTAACGGCAACGCCCGTTCCCCCACGAGAAGCATACCGCTCTCGCTCACCGAAGGAATATACCACTTCATCTCGGCGGCCTGCATCCGGCCATCACGGTTATCATCCCGGTTCCGTAAAAACGGGGTGAAACAGGCATATTCGGCGTGGTAATTCTTGGCTGCCAAATTATAATGGTCTCTGCTGAGAGTCAGCTTCGCGTTGTCCACCTTCGTCATGACCTGCCATAACTGGTCTTGTTTACTTCTTCTCATCGGGTCAATCATGACCTCTTGACTGAAGTCGCCCGACCTTGCCATCACCTTCCAGGTATTCGACCAGCCGTTGGATGTATATTTATTATAAAAAGCATCCGGTTCTCCCGGAGCCTTCACCATAAAGTCCAGGTCCGGTGTCTCGTTCACGTTTTCCACCCCCCAGACACGCATGCCTTCGGGTCCCTCCGTAAACACCGTCTTGATGGACATCTGACGGATGGAAACGACAGCCTGGTGATAACGTGACTGCCCGTCGGGGGAGATTTCATGCGACGTGTTCACCAGCAGGTCGAAAGTCCGATCCGGGGCGTTGGCAAAGGTTTTCCACAAGTTCTTGTCCTCGGGGGCGCCATCCCGCATGGGGTTCCGCTCGTAGAAATACTCGTTGGCGTAAACCGTCACCTTGCAAAGCCCCGTGGAGGCATTAAATACATAATCGGGCTCTTTGACAAGTCGGTAAAGAAACTGTTCCAGCGAAAGCAGATGCGCCCCCGTGTTGGAGTAATATTCCATGGTTTCGTTTCCATTGTCAGACAGGGTGCTCGGGTGGATGAAGAACGCGAGCCAACCAGTGTCTGCCTTCTTCTCCCCTGAAGGAACGTATCCGTTATCCTCCAGCTGTTCCAGCTCCGCCCTCGTGTAAGAGACTATCTTGTCACAGAACGGGGTGCGTATGGCAAAGGAGATCATCGCGTCGTCCTTCAAACTGCCATCCGGATTGAAGATGGCAAGCTCGTCCTTGTTGAAACGCATCAGGCCCTGTTCATAATGGCAGTCAAAACTGAAGGAGCGGTGAGCGTCATATACAAGGCCTTCCACCCCGGGAGCGGGCTCCTCTTCCCGGTCCTTGTCGGACATCGCCTCCACTACCAGGTCGTTCATCCCCTTGATCGTCACGTTATAGGTATAGTGCACGTTACGTTCTATATCATAATCGTTGACCGGATCATTCTCCGCCGTGTATCCCAGATAAACGCGGTAGGTCACCCTCCCGAAACGCTCCGTTGAGACTTCACCGGTTGTCATATCCTGGCGTAACTCACCCGTGAACTCGATGTAGGGAGCCAGATCCGGAGCGTATTCTGTAGCTCCGTTCTGCACGTTCGGCTTCTCCGTAGCATCGGGAACGGGAGACTTCACTTGTTTCTGCCGCAGGTCATACCCCTTCCTCTCCGCATTGTAACCGGGAGAGGCGGGAGTTATCATTTTTTTTGCCAATTTCCGGTTCTCCGGAAGGTAAAACGTAGTAGTAGTAGTAGTAGTAGCGTCGCCCTCGAACTGGAATAATTCGGACAACCAGTACGAATCCATCTCCATCCCGCCGGCATCCCAGGGAGCCCCGGCGTCACTGCCCTTGACATGCTCGGTGACAAAGGTCGAAGCCGGCACGTTACCGACTCTCCATGTCCCGGGCACGAACGTGAGCCCCTCTCCGGTTTTCAGGTTGATCGTGATTTTCGCCTCCGCACGTTTCAGGGAGACCTCGAGGCGCCTGGTGTCGGGACTGATCTCCTCCGTCTTGGTAACTGACATCAGCAGGTTCCCGTTCGGTCGGAACAGGGTACGGGCGGTCATCTCCGCCTTGACCCTCTGAATGTCCGAAAGGGACGACACGCCAGCCAGGATCCCGGGCTCTACCTGAAACAGCCCGTCACCATCCGATTTATAGTTCGCCAGCAGGACCAGCGTCTTCTCTCCCGAGGTAATGGGGATGTTTTTCAGCAATCCCATGCTCGTGGGTGCATCCGTGTCCTTCTCGCCGGTTGCCGTTTCCAAGGCAGCAGCGGCCTGATAAAGCTCCGCACGGGGATACTCCCGGGAGAACTCCACGCCGCCGCGGGAATCGAAAACCCACAGGTAAAGGTCGTATATCTTTCTCTCCTCGCCTTCCGGCAGGCCCGAACGTGTCTTGGCCCTGTTGGCTGCCGTACCCACGCTGATATCTACCGTCGTGGGCACGCCTTCCGGGACACCGCTGCCCCGAAGCAGCTCCTCGTCCGTACAGCAGGTAAGAACGGGCAGTAACAAAAGAATGAAACAAGTTATTTTCAGCCTATATGCTTTCATATATAATAAAAATTTATAATGACAAAATCGTGAACATCACTGAAAAGGAGGGAACTCCACATCCTTCCGCTCCCAGGATTCGACCCGGTAGATAATCTCTCTGTCCGCGGCTTCCGGCAAGACCATGAATACCTTATAATCCCGGTTCGGGTAAATGGGGCCGGAATACACCCCGGGAGAACTTTCCTCGCCAATGTCAAGCAAAAAGGTCCTTGTCCTGGTCTGTGAGATGTTTCCTCCTGTATAATACTCCACTGTCAGCTGTATCTTCGGGTGAGGGTGTCCTTCCTGCCAGGAATTGGCTTCCGGAATATACGGGGCCAGGTACTGGGGAAGGAAGAACTGCTCGTATTTTTGGGCGTCCATTTCCGTATAGTCAATCCCTCCGCCGGCATTGAGGGGGGCCTCGTAGATGGTCAGTTGCGCTTCATTTTTTATTCCATAGGAATACGTGCCCGTATGCTCCGTGTTCTTTCCCGTTCCCGGGGTGGATCCTGCAAGCTGGCCGCCGTCCGAGTCATTCTCCCTGAAAGAAGGAGACATCAGTACCGGAAAGTTCAAAAAGGCAATCCTTTTATAATTATAAATGATCTGCTCAAAGGGGGCAATGCTTGCGATGTATATTCTGACACGGGAGAAATCACGGAACAGCGGGATTGTGATATCCTGCACCTGCTCCCCGGAAGCGGGCTGGACGGCCGTGGACAGCCGAAAGCATGCCCATATGCAACCTGTTGGATATTCCGGGAGCGTCATCCCAAGAGATATTGGAAGTTGTTGTCCAATCTATAATCTTCTCATCCGACGGGGAAGGAGTCACACCATCGTACGGGTTGTCCACCGGAATGCCGAGACTGCCGTCATCCTGCTCCCTGATGATGGCAGGGAATGCGGCTTCGACAATATCCTCCCTGTCCACCTCCTCCATGCCTTCCCCGAGGAAGTCCCATGGAACTGCGTTCTGCAGGATTCCTCCGGGCGTATAATAGGGCAGGTCCTTTCCTGTCTGGTTGGGGGCATAGAAAGCATAGAATTCACTCTCGCCTTTGGGGATGCGTATCTTGGTTTGATATTCCCCCTCCGCGTTGCCCGAACTGAAAGGAAGCAGGCGACTGTACACATACCGGTTCTGCTCCTTGTTGAAAACCATAAGTGCTATTCTGGGCTGTGCGGGGGCTTGGGGAAACAGTGTGCCGGTTTTATACCAGTTGGCCGGATCGGAGGAATAAAGGTCCAGCATCTCACTTCCCCCGGCTGTTACGCCACGGGTTGACAGGTTCAGCCTGACGGTCACGTCATCCTCTCCGGAAAGCCGTTCCGGGATATCTTCTTCGTTCCGGCATCCTGTCAGGGCAAGGAAAAAGAGCGGCAACACCGTCATCACAAAGTTCCTCAAGGCCCTTACCGTGCGAGTATATTTAGTATCTTTCAGCATAATATTCATCAATCGGTTATGGGAACCACGTCAACGGCTTCCCAGGGTTTTACACTTACTGTCAGAGAACGGGGATTCTGGCGGAAGAACAGTGGAAGCACCGCTTCCTGCCGCCCCGTTATCCGTATCTGGTCGGGATACAGAGCGATATATTCCGCGACATCTACCGTGCAGAGAACCTTATCTCCCTGCATAAGACGGATCGTCAGCGGGTCCCCGTCCTTGAAGCGCAGGGTATTGAAATCAAGCACGAAACGGTCGTTTTTTCCTCCCGTGTAAAACGGAAGGTCGAAGGATGTTTCTCCGGAACGCTGCCCGGAAAAGGAGAAACGGGCTGAGAGCGTTTCCATCGTCAGGCGGAAGCCCGTCCCCTTGTTCTGTTCGTACCAGGTCCCGGCGTTCTCATCGTCGTCGGGAAGGACTACCGCATGGATTTTCACGTGCTGGGAATAAAGTCTTACCACGTCACGGGAGTCGTTCATGACCTTCGACGTGATGGTGGTTTCCCCAAGGTATAGCCTGTCAAACGTGCCGGCCGCCGGTCCGTCCTTTTCCGCCAGTTCGGGCCGGGAAACCGACGCTTCACCGTAAGCACCATCCCCGATAACCGTCTCGTTCAACGCGTTGCCCACGGCCACTACTTTATAATCACCTTCCGGGAGCCTGACCTCCAGCGGTGAAAGCAGCTGTTCTCCCTCCAGGTGGTGTTTCTCCACCAAGGCCCCGTTCCCGACGTCAAAGATGAAGACGTCAATGTCATCCACGTATTCCTGCAGATGTTCCCGGTTGTCATCGGCCAGGTAGGAGAAGACGATCGTGTTGCCAAGGCAGCCGCTCAGGTCGTCATACACCCGGTCACATGCGGTCACGAGGTATAAAGCGGCCAACAGGCCCAGCCAGGTCGGTATGTTTCTTATGTTCATACTTTACACTAATTATTATAAATCAATACTGTAATTTTCCCGAAAGAGAGGACACGTTTCCCTCCCGCGGGTAATAAAAAAGGGAGGGGACAAACTTTCCCCTCCCCGAGAGTGCGGGGCGGATTCCGGTACCGGCCTGTCAGGGCCGATACGGGAAAAGCGCTCCGGCAAGCGGCTATTACTCTCTATCTGTATCAGTCAAGGATGGGGAATACGTTCACAGCGGTCCAAGGCTGCACCTCGACACGGACGATGACGTTCACGTTCTCGTCCTCCAAATCCCCCTGTCCGCCCGGTTCGGGAGTCACACCTTCAGGAATGCTCGGGTCAACATCCACGAGGATACCCTGGCCCCCGTTCAGCGCAGCGAGATCCAGATTGATCAGGTAACCGCCCTTGCCGGCTTCCAGATCCGTCGTGCCTGCAGTTTCACCTTCTGCCTTCGCGTAACCGGATATAACGACAAAACGTCTGTCGGCGGATACGCCGTCGTCACCTGTCTTGAAAACGAAAGCAAGTTTTGGAGCGTTGTTTTCCTTACCGTAACCCGTAATGCCGTTCACGAAGAAGTTAAACGCTGCGGCCTTTGCCCCCTGTGCGAAATCGAAACCCGCTGCATTGAAATAGGAGGCCACTTCCGACAAGTCCGTGTTACCGTCGGGTTTGAACGTGCCGTCTTCGAATTTATAGCGGTCTCCGGCGTAGGTCTTGGCCCAGAACCAGTTTGCCTCTTCTTCCACTGTAAGTTGAGGAACAGAGAGCGTTCTGCTGAAACGGTTCATCAGGATACCTTGGTTTGCAGTGGTCACTTCGACAACCTGCAGCCATTGACTCAGGCTGGTCTGTTGGGCAATGTCAGACTTGCCGTCCCATGTCTGGCCGTTGAAGCCTGCGGCATCAGCCTTGAAAGCGGCCCACGCTTCGGCACTGCTCTTTCCCTTATTTTCATCCTTGGCCAGCCAAGTCGTGCACCATTGTTCAGCCTCGGTCTTTTTCCCGTCTTTCCAGATAACCTTGACAAACTTGGTACCGGTCACCTGGAAGCGGTTCATGCTGGCGGTCAAGGTGAGCTCGGCCTTCTTCACGGTACGTTTGTCTTCCTGAGGATTGACGCCATAAGGCTCGGCGCCAACAGTGGTAAGTGTTTCAGAACCGGCATAAATCACTTCATTAATTTGGGCTTTCAGCTGTTGTTTGCTGATTTCAGCAACAGTCTTTCCCTCACCGTCAACCAACGCTCCCTGAGGGTTAGCGATAACAAGTGCCTTTGTCACGCCATTGTCCACGTCAAGGAATTTATAACCTCCCGTCGTTGCCTCTGCACCCACGGCAGTAGCCGAAGTCAGCTTGGTAAAATCATCAGTATCTTTTGTAAATTCCTTCGACAGGACAATGTCTTCCCCAGCCACCAAGTACACATGCAGTTTTTCAACCGATGCCGCATCCTGGTCGTTGGCGGTGTTCTGCAATTCGCCCATGGCGGCACGTGTGCCCGGACCGGGTAATGCCACTGACATCACCACATCAACCGGTTGGTTGCCACTCTCCGGCGCTACCGGATTCTCTTCGTTGTTACATGCAGCGAACAACGCCAACGAGGCCACTGCAAAATACTTCATTACTTTCATAATTCGAATTGTTTTTAAATTAAGATTACTAATACTATATATAACTATGTCTGAGTTACATCTCTATCTGCTGATTGTTTCCACCGTCCCCGGGCTCCCCTGAGAGTTTTTGTTTGCCCTGGGCCATACCGGCTTTCTTGATCAATTCTTCCGCCTTCCTCCAGTCACCTTTCATGTTATAGGCAACGGCCATGGGAAAGAAAGCACGGCTGTCATTCGTTACCGGTTCCAACACCCGCAACGCGCCGTCCGCATCCTGCCCGTATTTCAACAGGGCGTTGGCGTAATTCAGGATTGCCACGGCGTCATCCGGGAACTGCCCGTAGGCCCTCTCGTACACCGGAAGGGGAGACATCCCCCGGGAAGCGTACAGTCCGGCCAGCTGGTACATCTCGTGCTGACTGAGACACTCGGGTTTCGTTTCAAAAATTTCGGGAAGTTCCTCCACCGTGTAAGGTCTCACGTCAAAACTGAGACCGAAAGTCGTGCGCCGCAGTCCCGGGTAGAACTCTTCGAGGAGGAGGCGATAGCTCCTGCCGTCATCCAAGGCACGGATGGCCTCCTCGCGTTCCGTGTCACGCTCGTTATGTCCGATGATAAAAAGAATTTCGTCCCTGTTGACGAGGGTGGAGCCGCTGACCATCGATTTAAGACCCTCCCAGTCCTCCCCGATACCCTCGGTACGATAAACCGGTGCATTTTTCAAGGCGGGGTATTGACGCGAAATATAATCTGAAAGGGTTTGGGTGCGTCGTTGCGCGAGGGACCTGTTGTAATCGAAGCTCCCCTCGGGAGAGGCATAGCCTTTTATATGTACCTCCTTGAGTGACGTTCCTTGAATATTCAGGTTCTCCGAGAGAAACTTCTTCAGCCTGTCAAGCTCCTGAGCATTGCCTGCAAAATCTTCCTGCAGGTCGTGGCGTGCAACAGGAAAGACCACCTTACAGTCGAAGGAATCCTTGTAGCATTTGATCATGACCTTTTCCGGTTCGATGAAACTGTAAGCATAATCCTTTTCCCCGAAGAGGGGGATACCGGCCTGAAAGGCAATATCCTCGCTCTCGTTCGTGCCGCACTCGGCACAGCCGTACGACACCTCCCTGACAACGAGACGCCCGTCAGCCATCCACCGTTCAAAAGGGACGCTCCTTTTCACAGTCAGGCCCGAACTTTCCAGCACCTTGGCGGAACGGACCTCGCCGGATCCGGGGTTACCGGGTTTCAGGTTGCCCAACGCCTTTCGACGCTTGATCACCTTATATCTTCTCTTGCCGGCCACGCAGACCGGTTCGAGGCGGACGCTGTCACGCCCGTCAGCCGAGACATAGACGGGGAACAGGTAAGCGACTTCCTGGCTTCCAAGCCCTGCCAGAGGGAAGACACTGAAAGTAATATCCAACGCATCTCTACCCGGTTCACGCTCCACACGGCTGTTTGAATAATCCCAACGCGAGGTACCTGACGTTGATAAAATGTCCTGGGCGGAAGAAAACAAGGGAAACATTCCCAGGCAGCCCATGATAAGGATTTGCTTCTTGTTAATATGGTAAGGTTTCATTGATATACATTTTTAGCATGATAGAATAAAAAATTGTGTCCCCGGATTCAGGGAGTTATTTCAACATGTAAATAATTGAAATGGCGGCCCTGGTGGGACCTATGTAGTCCGCATCCCCCTTGCCCAGCTTCTGCCCGCAGGTGGTACACTTGTACTTGTCATAACGGGCGTGCACGTAACCGATACCCAAGGAGGCCTCGATATTGAAACGGTTGGAAAGCACCCACTGGTAACCGGCGCTCAACCCGCCTCCCCAGAAATAACCCTCGTAACGGTGGTCCTTCATGTTTCCGTCCCCTTTCTGAAGCACGAAGGGGACATCGACACCTCCGATATTCATCTGGCCGCCATGGGCATGCAACCCGAAGAACCAGCCGTTGAAAACGTCACAGGTCCAATAACGGAGCTCCGGCTGGACAAGCCAGTGACTGAACTTCTTTGCCTTGTACCGGGAAGACGTGGCGTCCCGCGTGTAGAAAAAGAAATTCATACCCACCTGTGTGTCAAGGGTCCATTTACGCCCCATGGAGAACTCCAAGGAGAGGTTGGGAGTTTTCAAGGCATCGTAGGCCAGATTGTTCTTCAAGGCAACCTTTTGAGAGAAGGCACCAGCCGAACAAAGCAAAAACACCAGAAGAAAAAACGGTTTCATCATACTGTTATTCATTGTTTCGTTACTTTATTTTATAAGAGGACAAGCCAAAGTTATCCTTATGTAATAATCATTAATAAAAATGCAGCTTCCCGGAAAAAACTCCAGAATCTTTCTTGCACGTATAGAGTGGACGGCCGGAAACTCCTGCCCGCACCAGAAGGACCTGCAGGGACGCAACCCGCCCACGAGACTTAAAAGTCTTTCAGCCGATCCGGCGAAAGCCGAATAGAGGACACCGTCCCGAGTATGCAGGTAAATCGAATCCCTGTTGGACCATTCCATGTTGAATATCTCATGACTCATTCGCATAATGTAAACCTTTATTCGATGACTTTCTTATTTTCCA
>OOCD01001546.1_pt1 | contig 13851 bp, 9 predicted proteins | sample 1671791 | NCBI WGS metagenome assembly OOCD01 (sample SAMN06348193, study PRJEB24527) | human gut metagenome | biome: human gut; feature: ankylosing spondylitis patient; material: feces | host: Homo sapiens | place: China | collected 2015-10
AAAAAAAGAAAGAAGCCTCTATCTCTCGAGCCGCAAGAACAAATAATATAAAATATAGAACAAGAAAAAGTATCTAATTTGCCAATTCAGCTAATAATTAGCAGTCTACACCGTTAAAATTGCATAAATAGGAGGCAATGTATTATAACACTAATTATAATATATTAGTTTTGTAAATGTTTAAATAGCAAGCAAAATCAACAAATACGTCAAGATATACAACTTATGACAATTATTAAAAGACGGACAGAAGATACTTTAATAAAGATAGGAGTGATATGCATTTACATGCTTCTATCCATTAACCTAACTTATGCCCAAATAAAAAATATAACAGGAATCATCATTGATGAGGAAAGCCGGGAACCATTGACAGGTGCTTCTGTCACAGTGAAAGGCAGTCGGCAAGGCTGTATTTCAGATCTGGATGGAAAGTTTAGTCTTCAACCAACCCTCCCCGGACAGCAAATGCTGGTTATTTCTTACATAGGATACCAAACTATCGAAGTGCCTGCCCGGCATAATATGATGGAAATCCGGTTGCGTCCGAACGTGAACGAACTGGATGAAGTAGTAGTGCAGGTAGCGTATGGCACTGTCCTCAAAAGATCAATTACCGGGGCTGTTTCCGTAGTGGACAGTAAGCAAATCGAAATGCGTCCGGTCAGTTCTGTTATCTCCGTGCTCAACGGAGCAGTACCGGGGCTACAGACAATTGACGGAGTGGGGCAGCCTGGTATCGAAGCGGAAGTCCGGATCCGGGGATACAGTTCGGTGAACGGAAGCAATAAGCCGCTTTACGTGGTAGACGGTATGCCCTATACGGGATGGATCACCGATCTTAATCCGGCAGACATAGAAAGCGTCAGCGTACTGAAAGATGCTGCTTCATGCGCATTGTACGGTAGCCGGGCTTCGAATGGTGTGATTTTAATTACCACCAAAAAGGCGAAGAAACAGGGAGTTTCTCTTCAACTGGACATTCGCCACGGCTTCAGCGCGCGTGGACAGGGTGATTACGAACGTATGAATGCCAATCAATTCATGGAAACGATGTGGCAGGGGTATCGCAACCAGCTTATCAGCAACGGCAGTAGTCCCGAAGAAGCGACCATCGCCACCAACAATGACATTATCAGCAAAGTAGGAATCAACATCTATAACAAAGCCGATAATGCCCTTTTCGATGCAAACGGTCATCTGGCATCCGACGCCCGGATACTGGACGGATATAAGGACGATCTCGACTGGTATTCTCCCTACACACGTAACGGTCACCGCCAGGAATACAACCTAAGCGGAGAATCCGGCAATGAAAAGAACCGGATCCGTTTCTCGCTAGGCTATCTTAATGAAGACGGATATACCAGGAAAAGTGATTTCAATCGTCTTAGCGGCTCACTCAACGCTGACTTCACCCCACGCCCATGGCTAAAAACGGGCTTGTCGCTCGGAGGCACTCACCAGAAAACGAACTGGGATATAGGAGCCGCCGGAAGTGCGCAATCCAATAACCTGTCGAATGCATTTTACTTTGCACGGAGAATAGCACCTATCTATCCGGTGCACCTCCACTATACAGAGGATGTATTTGCCAGCGACGGCTCATTGCTTCATTCCAAAGGAGATTATATCCTGAACGAAGAAGGCGGAAAACAATATGATGACGGTTCGGAAAGCCGTTCGGAATCGGATGCCGCCAGCAATGGACGCCATCTACTGTGGGAAAGCGAAAAGAACAAGTTGTGGAACGCTGCCAATACCTTGCAAGGAAATGCCTATGTGGACGTTTCTTTCCTACGCGATTTTACATTCTCATTGAAAGGCAATATCAGCCTGCGCAATATCGAGGACAGCCAATACGGAAATGCGGAAATAGGCGCTTACAAGGACACTGGTTTTATCAGCAAGATCGATCAGGAATATAAGGAATACACCCTGCAACAGCTACTGGCATGGAAACACCAGTTCGGCAGGCATTTCGTAGAATGGATGGTGGGGCACGAGAACTATGATTACAAGCTTAATTTCGACGCCATACAGAAAAAGAATGAGAGCTTTCCCGGAATAGACGAACTTTCAAATTTCACCACCACAACTTACAGTGAGGGATATAAAGACACCTATCGTACAGAGGGTCACTTCACACGGGCCCGGTATGACTACAACGAAACTTATTTTGCCGAAGCTTCTTTCCGGCGCGACGGTTCCTCCATCTTCCATACAGACCATCGCTGGGGTAACTTTTGGAGCGTAGGTATCGGCTGGATGCTTTCCAACGAAGCGTTCCTGAAAAACGTGTCGTGGCTGAACCGCCTCAAGTTACGGGTTTCTTACGGGCAAGTGGGAAACGATAACTTCGGAAGCAGTAATGGCCTGTACCAGTGGATGTCTCTCTACGGCTCTGCCGTCAACGGTGGAGAAGCCGCTTACTACAAAGTGCAGAACGAAAACCCGGAACTAAAATGGGAAACGAATTCTTCGCTGAATATCGGTCTGGAAACTCGTCTTTTCAACCGTGTGAACCTAAGTTTCGAATACTATAACAAGCATTCGGACGACTTGCTGTTCAAGTTTATCCAACCACTATCTGCCGGTGCCACTGACTCATCGACAGGCCTTTCCACCGTCTGGCGAAACATTGGAGACGTTTCCAATAAAGGATGGGAATTCTCTGCCGACGGGGATATCATCCGCAACCGGGAATGGGAATGGAATGTAGGTTTGAACCTTTCCAAAGTGAAAAACAAGATCGGAAAACTGCCGGATAAAGATCGGGAAGAGGGAATTACGAACGGAGATTTCCAGAAGTTCAAAGAGGGACACAGCATTTATGAATTCTGGCTGTACCAGTATGCTGGCGTAGACCAGATGACAGGTCGCAGTGTATATCTGCCGGACTTCAACGCTTATTACATTGCCGGAGAGGATGGAAAAACACCCGTAAACGGAGAAGAGAGCACCGAAGGTAAAAATCCGATTCCGACAGACAGTTGGGTAGACATCAACGGACAATATTATACAGGCGACCCGAGATATGCACGCAAAGACTGGTCGGGCAGTTCATTACCGAAGATAAACGGCTCGGTCACCACCTCTCTCCGCTGGAAAGACCTGACTCTGTCCGCCCTGATGATTTTCAGTTGCGGTTCCAAAGTCTTCGACCAGCCTTATCAGACTCTGACATCGGTAGGCGTACATTCATTGACTCCCGATTTACTGAATGCATGGACAGCAATCCCCGAAGGCATGACGCCCACATCGCCCAACCGTCTCGATCCATCGGGTATTCCGCAAGTGAATCTGGATGCAACGATCAATGGATATAACAGCCAGAAAGCATCTACACGCTATATTGTAAGCGGTGACTATCTAAGCATCAAGAACATCACCCTCTCCTATCGCCTGCCCGCCACATGGAGCAAACGATTGACACTCGGCGGCATCCGTTTGCATGCTGCCATAGAGAATGTCGCCCTGTTCAGCAAACGCAAAGGGCTGAACCCGGTACAGACTTTTGACGGAATCGTCAACAATTATACGAGTATCGCCCGTGTTTTCTCGTTCGGAGTCAACATTAACTTATAGCCTTATGAAGAAAAAAGCCATACACATGAAATTCCTGAATCACTCCATAGGATTCTGCCTGCTCCTGACGCTGTTGTGTTACTCCTGCGCCAGCGACTATCTGGATACCGCCCCTACCAATCAGGTATCTCCTGCCGATTTATTCAAGGATGAAGCGTACGCTGCCTATGCTGTCAGCGGATTGGAGAAGTTGATGAAAACCACTTACCCCACTAATAAACTCGATGGCGTGTCATTCAACGGTGAAGGATCTGTCAAACTGATGTATGCCGAGTATCAGGGGGCTGACATGTATTGTCCCCGCAACAATTTCTATACGATATTCAACGGGGCTTCTCATGCCATACCTACCAGTAGTTACACGGAGTATATGTGGCATTATTACTACAAAGTAATCAGTAATGCCAACGCTATTATAAATTATGTCGACCCCGAAGGTAGTCATAAATTCAAATATATTTATGCGCAGGCACTAACCTACCGTGCCTATTGTTACCTGCAACTGCTGCAGTTCTACTCGCCACGCTGGTGCGATTCGCAAAACGGCAGTGCTGAAGGGGTGGTTCTCCGGCTCAATACATCTTCTACCGGCGACTGTCCTCTTTCTTCTATGCTGGCCTGTTACGAACAGATTTACAACGACCTTAACCAGGCCATCACCTATTATCAGGCATCCGGAATTGCCCGCAAAGAAGACGAGAATCACAAAATCAATGTGAATGCCGCTTACGCCACCTATGCCCGTGCCGCACTCACCCGTGAGGATTGGAGTACTGCCGCCCATTACGCTGCACTAGCACGTGCCGGTTATCCGCTTATGAATGCCGATGAATATTTCGACGGATTCAGTACCGTCAACCGCGAATGGATATGGAGTATCTATGACAGTGAAGAAGAATCGCTGGGAAACTCATCCCTCGCCGCACGCCTTGCATACAACTCCTCCTCTACTCTTGTATGCACTTATCCGGCCTGTATCAACCGTGAACTGTACGATGCATTACCGGAAAGTGATATCCGCAGGGGACTTTTTCTCGATCCGCTCGAATATACTTATAACACGGGTGGTATAACAAACAATGGTCTGGGCGGAAGTGCACTCACCAGTTACGCCCAAGGGTTGCATCCCGACCTGAATACTTCGGCAAAAATATACGCTTATATGTCGTTCAAATTTAAGTGTATCGACAAAGTAGGTGCCATGCCTTTCAATCTTTTCCGCAGTTCGGAGATGTATCTCATCGAAGCAGAAGCCAACTGCCACCTGACGCCTTCAAAAGAAGCGGAAGCAAGGCAATTACTGAAAGAACTGATCCGCGACAGCGGACGCGACCCTCAATATACTTGCGACAAGAGCGGTCAGGCACTGCTCGACGAAATAAAGTTCTACCGCCGCATCGAACTATGGGGCGAAGGATTCAGCTGGTTTGACTTCAAACGGCGCAAAGACACCATCGTACGCCACACCTTCGAAGACGGAGGAAACTACATGACCAACGCAGCCGTAACTATCAACCCGGAAGACGCCAACAACTGGATGTGGGTGATTCCCGCCAAAGAATACGAATATAACAATGCCATAAATAAACAATAAGAACACTGTAAATCCATAGTAATCAAGATGAAAATAGTCAGGTATATCAGTATATGTTTGTTGTTCACCTTTATCGGATCTCTCCTTCCAACCAAGGCGCAGGACAATCCGTACAAGATAGACCACTCTCTTTATCTACTTTATGAGGAGGCAACTAAACACCGTAACAACGCAACCGGACTGGAAATAGCTGATACTATCTATACCAAAGCCATCCGGATCAACGATAAAAAGGCACAATGCCTCGCTCTTACCATTCCGGTAATCTACTATTTCAATAATGGGAAAACGGAATTACTGGAGAAAGCAATCAGCAGGCTTCAGGAGATATCCCGAAAGAACAACTACCTGCAATATTACTACTTTGGCAGCATCTACAAAGTTAATTACCTGATGAACACAGGTAATACCCTGCGTGCGCTCCAGGAGGCTGAATTGACTAAAGAACAGGCATTTGCCGACGACTATCCCTACGGTATCTCCACTTGCCTGCGAATGATGGGAAACATTTACTTTGCGCGCAGGGAAAACCGGACGGCACTGGATTACTACCAACAATCGCTGGTATACACACAGGAGAAGCTCCCTGAGCAGGATATATCTTATATATACTGGAACATATCCATGCTCCAACAAAACCTGAAACAATATGAAGCAGCCTACGAAAATGCCGAGAAAGGAATCAAGTGTGCCAAGACTTCAACCAACAAATATGCCTGTATGCTGCGTAAATGCACACTTTTATACGCGCTCGACAGGGAGGAGGAATTCAAAAGCTATTATCAGGAATGTTTAAAAGCGACCGAAAAACATGGTGAAACCAGAAGGAATGAACTGAATAAGTTGAAGATATACAATTATATACTCAACCAACAATATGATAAAGCGCATGCTCTCGCCGACTCCACCTCTATCTTACATGAGAGAATAGCTTTTCAGGCAAATATTTACGCAAAAGAGCAGAAGTACAAAGACGCTTACCAAGCGCTTCAGAAGCTCCAGAGTTTACAGGATTCTCTGAACCAACTCATACAGACTGCCGACCTGTCGGAACTGAATGTGCGTATCGGCAACGAACAACTGAAAAGAAAAGCGCAAGCCTTGCAGCTGGAAAACACACAATTAAACCTGCAAAAGACAACGCTCGAACTGCAGCAAACGAAATCGCAAGTGGAAATCGAGAAGATGAACGCCGAAAATAACGAGCTACTACTAAAAAACCGTAACCTGGAGCTCGCACAATTCAAAGCGGAAACCGAACGTACACAGAGTCTTATGGTAGCTAAACAGGCAGAATCCGAACGCCAGCTGATGATATTGAAATTCATCCTGATATTCTTCTGTTTCTTTGCCATAGCCCTCACGCTCTACCTTTATCTACGCAGAAAATCAATCAGACAACTGCAAGAGAAGAACGAAGAACTGACGATTGCCCGCGACCGTGCCGAACAGGCAGACAAGATGAAGACTCATTTCATGCAGAACATGAGCCACGAAATCCGTACCCCGCTCAATGCCATCGTAGGATTCTCACAATTATTATCCAACCCGGATCTGCCATTGGAAGATGAGGAAAAGCTAGAATTCAGCTCGCTCGTCCAACACAACTCCGAACTGCTCACCACGCTTGTCAACGATATTCTTGACCTTTCCGCACTGGAAAGCGGCAAATACACCATGAACCTGACTTCCTGCCATTGCAACGAAATGTGCAGGCTCATACTCTCTACCGTAATGGATCGAAAAGCGGAAGGAGTGAAGCTTTATTATACCTCCGAAGTGGCAGACGATTTCCAGATCACCACAGATGAACAACGCCTGCAACAAGTGCTTATCAACTTCCTTACCAACGCAGAGAAGCACACAGAAAAAGGGGAAATCCATCTGCATTGTTCACTGACCGAGTATCCCGACAGAATCACGTTCTCTGTCAGCGACACCGGGCCGGGCATCCCTGCCGACAAGATGGATAGTGTATTCGAACGCTTCAAGAAGTTGGATGAGTTCAAACAGGGATCAGGACTGGGACTGAATATATGCCGCACCATAGCCGAACGATTACATGGAGAAGTCAAAGTAGACAAGAGCTACACCAATGGCGCACGTTTTCTGCTTATACTTCCATTAAAATAAGATTAGCTATTGACTTTCCTCTTTTTATTTTGTATCTTTGAGGAACAGAAAAAGAAAAAAGCAATATGAGTTATATAAAAATCAAGACATAATAACACATTATCAAAACATATATTTCCATATATGGAAGAACCGAATGGGAGAAAATCAGTATTGATTTTCTCCCATTTTGTATATATAAATCCCACATATTCCAATAATTCTCTGAAAATAGTTTCTAATAAACTCAGATACCGTTCTTAATAAACTCTCTCACTATTTATTAAAAACGGTATTTGGATTTATTATAGAAATGTAAATATATTGTTGCTAACAATATAGAAGTCTATTCAAAGATGAGTAAGGCAAACATCGAAACAGTCAATATTACGTACAAATAAGCTATAACAAATTTCTTACATCCTAATAGAGAGATACTTCTTCAAGGCATCTTCCTCCGCTTTTGCAACCAAACTATAGAAATCATCATGTTGTTGTTCCGTATGTGAACGTTCTAATGACTTAAGAAGTGACTTTGCATCCACAAAAAAAGAAAAAGCCCCGAAAGATATCTCTTTCAGGGCTTTTCTTCGTTGGACTACCAAGATTCGAACTTGGACAAACAGAACCAAAACCTGTTGTGCTACCATTACACCATAGTCCAAACTTATGTGCTTTCTGTTAAAAAGCGGTGCAAAGATAGAGGTTTGCAAGCAAACCTCCAAATATTTCGTTCACTTTTTTACTTTGCCACCTCGCAAATCGCGTATTATTACTTCGCAATCAGCAAATAATAGTTCTTTTTACCACGCTGAACAAGCAGATATTTCTCGTCGAGCAGGTCAGCAGCTGTAATTACCTGGTCAAATGCCGCTAATTTCTCTTTATTCAGCGAAACGCCTCCACCTTGAACCAGCTTACGCATTTCTCCTTTTGAAGCAAATACAGCCGCATTATCAACGAATAAATCAACCGCCTTCACACCTCCCGTCAACGCGTCACGAGAAATCTCGAATTGAGGCACACCTTCGAATACAGCCAGCAAAGTATCTTCGTCCAACTTGCGCAAAGCTTCGGAAGTAGCATTGCCGAACAGGATATTCGATGCATCTACCGCTGCATTATAATCATCTTCAGAGTGAACCATTACAGTCACTTCCTTAGCCAGACGTTTCTGAAGAATACGCAAATGCGGAGCAGCCTGATGTTCTGCAATTAATGCCTCGATTTCTTCTTTTTCGATCGAAGTGAAGATCTTGATATAGCGTTCGGCGTCGGAGTCACTTACGTTCAGCCAGAACTGGTAGAATTTGTAAGGAGAAGTATAACGGGGATCCAGCCAGATATTTCCGGATTCGGTTTTACCGAACTTACCACCGTCGGCTTTTGTAATCAACGGACAAGTCAGCGCAAACACCTCACCTCCGTTGGTACGGCGAATCAATTCCGCACCGGTAGTAATATTTCCCCATTGATCGGAACCGCCCATTTGGAGCTTACAACCTTTTGTCTCATACAAATGAAGAAAATCGTAGCCTTGAAGCAGCTGATAAGTGAACTCGGTAAATGAAAGTCCGTCACGTGCTTCGCCATTCAGACGACGCTTTACTGAGTCTTTAGCCATCATATAGTTCACAGTGATGTGTTTACCTACTTCGCGAACAAAATCCAGGAAGGTAAAGTCTTTCATCCAATCATAGTTGTTCACCAACTCAGCACGATTAGGTACATCCGACTCGAAGTCGAGGAACTTGGCCAGTTGATTCTTAATGCATGCCTGATTGTGACGCAGTGTTTCTTCATCCAGCAGGTTACGTTCTGCCGATTTGCCTGAAGGGTCACCAATCATACCCGTAGCGCCACCGATCAAAGCTAACGGCTTGTGACCGCAGCGTTGGAAATGACGAAGAATCATCACTCCACAAAGGTGACCAATGTGTAGCGAATCGGCAGTCGGGTCGATACCCAAATAGGCAGTCACCTGCTCTTTGATTAACAACTCTTCCGTTCCCGGCATGATGTCCTGCAACATGCCACGCCATCTCAATTCTTCTACAAAATTCATCGTATTACTCTTTTATTATTAGTTTTTTATTGTATTTCAATCCCGTGAGGGGCAAAAGTACGACTCTTTCTCGGAAGATACAACTCTTACGCCCTAAAAAAGATGTCTTGAATATTTTTACGGACAATAGCCTGCAACGTTTCTACTTCCACACCACGTACTTTCGCCGCATCACGCAACACATCTTCAATATCTACCGGACTGTCATCCGTTTCCAAAAACAAACGGCTATCAGGCACTACATTCATCGCCTCACTGGAGTAATGCATTCCGAAAGAAAGATAGAATCCTTTCTGTAACAATTGTTTTGCCTGTTCAGGCTTTCCACGGAATCCATGCCATATCCACGGCTGTTTCGGTGCACATTCCTTTCTCAAGGCAAGCAGTTCGTCCATAGCCTTCACACAGTGAATAATCAACGGCAATTCATACTTTTCCGACAATTCCACCTGTTCTTTAAACACAGCTACTTGAAGCTGCATCGGAGCAGCAGCCAGCTTATCCAGTCCGGCCTCACCCACAGCCACTAACTGTTTTTCTGCAAGTTGCTCCCGAAGGCATTCCAATCGACGCTCCGTATCAAACTCCGTCAAATCCCAAGGGTGAATACCGGCAGAATAGAAATATCCTTCGCACAAAGCATCTGTCGCCAACTTACGGTTAATAATCGCCTTCCCGGCAGAAACCGGTTCTGCTTTATGGGTATGAATATCCAGAATATTATTTGTATTCCTTTCCATTTTCCACATTTTGGAGTTTAAGGTACAGGATCATAGCCGGAACCACCCCAAGGGTGACACCGTAAGATACGCCTCACAGCCAGATAAAAACCCTTAATAGGACCATGTTTCTTTATTGCTTCGACCGCGTATGCCGAGCAAGTCGGCGTGAACCGGCAGGAGGGAGGAGTAAGTGGGGATATGCAAATCCGATAAAAATAGATAGGAAGCAGGAGCAGGAATGAGAACACCCTCCTCAAAAATCCTTTGACGGACATCCGGACGCCAGACATCCGGGAGCTATGGGCTTTCATAAGGATAGTTTTTCGGAGATACGCGAAAGCGCTATTTTCATTTTTTCTTCCAGCTCGGCAGTAGCAGTAAGCTCGTCCGACAGATAGATAAAGGCAATAGCCAAACGCTTTTCCCGGCGTTGCAACTCGTCTACCAACAGATATTTATTCTTCCGGTAGGCTTCGCGTATCTGCCGTTTCACCCGGTTGCGCTTCACCGCCCTCTTGAAGCGGCGTTTCGATACACTGATCAATATGGAAGCCGGCGCCTCGCCTTGTTCGACAGGCATATATACAACGCGTATCGGAAAGATGGAAAACGACTTCGAAACACCGCCTTCAAACATCTTTCCGATCAGAATTTTACTATTCAGCCTTTCGGCTTTGCACAAAGTATATATACCCACTCTGTTTATTTATTGTTTTCCTTGATAAACATGTCAAGTGCGGCAGTCATTGACGGAGCCTGCACCGTAGGAGCCTCAAGGTCCAGACGGAGACCTGCGTCACGTACAGCCTGTGCGGTAGTAGATCCGAACGTTCCGATCTTAATCTCTTTCTGATTAAAATCCGGGAAGTTCTTCTTCAAAGAAGTCACTCCGGCAGGGCTGAAGAACACTAACATATCATAATCAAACTCCTCGTCCGGTGTAAAGTCGTTGCTCACCGTGCGATACATCACAGCTTCCGTATGCTGAATGCTGTTCTTGTCGAGCAGGTTTTTCACATCGTCATTATGTACGTCTGACATCGGAACGAGATACTTCTCCGTTTTATGCTTTACGATGGAAGGAATCAGGTCTTCAATCTTTCCAGTAGCTCCAAAGAAGATCTTACGCTTACGATATTGCACATATTTTTGAATATACAATGCAACAGCTTCCGTCACACAGAAATACTTCATAGTTTCGGGAATTGTCACGCGCAATTCAGTACACAAAGTGAAAAAATGGTCAATAGCATGGCGCGAAGTGAATATTACGGCAGTGTGGTCGAGAATCGAAATTTTCTGTTGCCGAAATTCTTTCGCCGAAAGACTTTCAACCTTGATAAACGGCCGGAAATCTATTTTTACGCCATACTTCTCTGCTATGTCGTAATAGGGAGATTTCTCTGACGCAGGCTTAGGCTGCGACACTAGTACTTTTCTAATTTTCAACGTCCTAAAATTTTATTAGCAAAATATTGTTCATTTGAATCATACCCTGATACAGTAAAAGACAAGGTACTATTTCAAGAGCGCAAAAGTACAAAATTAATAGGAAAAGGTCGCCAAATTGATGAAAAAAAAGCTTTATCCACTTATAAAACATCAACATTTTGGTGAAAATCAGAATAATTGAGCCGATTATAATCAAATTGGTAAAACTCAAGTCGAAATAAACGAGAAAAAGCACGAACGGAAAAAGAGCAAATCCAATATAATATATGAGTGCGGAATAAGATTCCAGCCACATATTTGTCCTGTTTTTATTAAAGAAAGTCCACCCCAGAAACATATAAAGTAACCATTTCAGTAAGAGATAGGTAAGGCAAAAGACGACATAGATTCCCACTAGCAGGAGAGAGGACACATGATCCATAAGGGTAGGGCACGTATCATGAAAATAATTGAAAAAAGTGATACCCGACAACACGCAGGTCTGCAATACTAACACCAGCAGATAACGCACATCAGCCGCTGTAGAGCTATCGAAAATACTTGTCCGTTCGCGATGCAGTACAAAATCTTTCACTTGCTGAGACAGAAATTTCTTTCCTTTAGCCAAAGCAATAGACGAAAGAAAAAAGCAAACCAGCAAGGTCAGAGCAATAGTATCATCTGTACGGGGAGAATAGGAGACAGGAATGCCTTCAACACCGGAAGTAAACAGCTCCACAATCATATAGCCGCAAATTTACGAATGGAAATATCCCATACAGGAGTCTCATAGAGCAATCTCAACGCCTCTTTCCATATATCTCCATGCTGTTGACGCATAAAATTCTCGTCAATCGCCTTCCCAAGCATTTCCAGTAATGGATCAAAGAAACCGTTTACATTCAAAATGACAATAGGATTGAGATACAGCCCCAATTGCTTCCAGGTAATAATTTCCAGCAGTTCTTCCAACGTACCGCAGCCACCGGGCAATGCAACAATACCGTCACTCAGATTTGCCATCTTCTGTTTCCGTTCATGCATGGATTCTACTTCAATCAGTTCTGTCAATCCGGTATGGTGCCAATTCTGTTCCACCATAAAACGGGGGATCACTCCCGTCACTTCACCGCCATTCTTCAACACCGCATCTGCAACGGCACACATCAAGCCGATACTGCCTGCCCCGTTAATCAGACGAATGTGATGTTCGGCAAGCAAGCTGCCCAACTCTTCGGCTGCTTTAAAATATACAGGATTTATCTTGGTGCTGGAAGCGCTATATACGCATACGGAATGTATCTGGTTCATTGCTACGATTTTATTGTATCACCCTGCAAAATTACGAAAAAAAACAAAGGCCGCAACCTCCTTTCCCCGAAAAGGAAAATGAAATTGCGGCTCTTATCAAATAAGTCAAGCTCGGTTTCAGACTATTTACAGACCGAAAGCGGCTTTAATTTTATCTACATAGTCGAGTTTCTCCCATGTAAAGAGTTCAACGTCTACCGTCTTGTCTCCTTCATAGCGGGAGAAGAACTTCTTCGTTACCACCTGCGGTTCGCGCCCCATGTGACCGTATGCAGCCGTTTCCTGATAAATAGGATTACGAAGTTTCAGGCGCTCCTCGATAGCTTTCGGACGAAGGTCGAACAACTGGTCGATAACGCGGGCAATCTCACCGTCAGTCATGTTCACGTGAGAACGGCCGTAAGTATCTACAAAGATATTGATCGGACGAGCCACACCGATAGCATAGCTCACCTGTACAAGCATTTCGTCCGCTACGCCTGCCGCAACCATATTCTTTGCGATATGACGTGCCGCATAAGCTGCGCTGCGGTCTACCTTGCTGGGATCTTTTCCGGAGAAAGCGCCACCACCGTGAGCACCCTTGCCGCCATACGTATCAACGATAATCTTACGTCCTGTCAGACCGGTATCTCCATGAGGACCACCGATTACAAACTTTCCGGTAGGATTGACATGATAGATAATTTTATCATTGAACAGCGCCAACACCTTATCATGATGAATGGAAGCAATCACACGAGGCATCAGAATCTCAATCACATCACGACGGATGATAGACAACATCTCTTCGTCAGCCTTCAGCTGGGCAGTCTGCGAATCATCTTCCGGCTGGATAAAGTCATCATGCTGCGTAGAAACAACAATTGTATCAATACGAACAGGAGTTCCGTTGTCGTCATATTCGATAGTTACCTGGCTTTTTGCATCGGGACGAAGGTAAGTCATCACCTTTCCTTCACGACGGATATCAGCCAGCACTTGCAGAATGCGGTGTGCCAGATCAAGAGAAAGCGGCATATAGTTTT
>OOCD01001559.1_pt1 | contig 13793 bp, 11 predicted proteins | sample 1671791 | NCBI WGS metagenome assembly OOCD01 (sample SAMN06348193, study PRJEB24527) | human gut metagenome | biome: human gut; feature: ankylosing spondylitis patient; material: feces | host: Homo sapiens | place: China | collected 2015-10
CCGAAGCTATATAGATAAGAAGTATTATCAGGTATACCAGAACATGTTTCAGCTGGTGGAGGATATCTGCAAGGATGATAATCTGGAGGAACTGGCGAAGCAGGTGGATGTGATCTTCACCGCAACCCCCCAGGGATTCCTGGCAGGACTGTTATCCGAGGAAATCCTTTCCCAGGTGAAAATTGTGGATCTGTCCGCTGATTACCGTATCAAGGATGTAGCTACCTATGAAAAATGGTACGGCATCGAGCATAAGTCGCCGCAGTTCATCGAGGAAGCAGTATACGGACTCTGCGAGATCAACCGTGACAAGATCACGGAGAAGACCAGATTGGTAGCCAACCCCGGCTGCTACACAACCTGTTCGATCCTGACGGCCTATCCCATGGTCAAGGAAGGCATGATTGATGTGAACACCCTGATCGTGGATGCCAAGTCCGGTACCTCCGGTGCAGGAAGAGGCGCCAAGGTGCCCAACCTGTTCTGCGAAGTGAACGAGAACATGAAAGCCTACGGCGTGGCAAGCCACAGACATACCCCCGAGATCGAGGAGCAGTTAGGCTATGCGGGCAACTGCCAGGTGACCATTAATTTTACCCCGCACCTCGTACCCATGAACAGAGGAATTCTGGCAACCGAGTATGCAACACTGAAGAGAAAACCGGACGGTACACTTCCTACCTATGAGGAAGTAAAAGCTGTCTATGATAAATATTATGCAAACGAGAAATTCGTCCGTGTGCTGGATAAGGGCAGCTGCCCCGAGACCAAGTGGGTGGAAGGCAGCAACTACGTGGACATCAACTTTGTCATTGACGAGCGTACCGGACGCATCATTATGATGGGTGCACTGGACAATCTCGTAAAAGGCGCTGCCGGTCAGGCAGTACAGAACATGAACCTGCTGTTCGGACTTCCCGAGAGCGAAGGCCTGGAGCTGGTTCCCTGCTTCCCTTAAAGCAGACACAGGACAAGGACGAAAGGATTACATACATCAATGAGCAAACAGTTTACGATCAAACCAATGACCATAGAAGATTATGACGGTCTGCACGCCCTCTGGATGACCATTCACGGCTTCGGTATCCGGAGTATCGATGATTCCAGGGAAGGTGTGGAGCGTTTTATCCACCGGAATCCCGGCACCAGTGTGGTAGCCGTCGGGGAGGACGGAACCGTAGTGGGCGGTATCCTATGCGGTCATGACGGACGACGGGGCTGCCTGTATCATGTATGTGTGAGAGAAGATTATAGAAGACTTGGCATAGGAAAAGCCATGGTGGTCCACTGCATGAATGCCCTGAAAGAGGAGCACATCAATAAAGTCAGCCTAATCGCTTTTACCCAGAACGATATCGGTAATGCTTTCTGGAAATGCATTGGATGGACAAAGCGGGAAGACCTGAACTATTATGATTTTACTTTGAATGAAGAGAACATTACAGCGTTTAATAAATAGAAACGGAATCGAAAGGAGAGCATTCCAATATGAAACAGATCCAGGGCGGTGTGACCGCAGCAAAAGGCTTTGAGGCAGCAGGTGTGGAGGCTGCCATTAAATATCAGAATCGTAAGGATATGGCACTGATCGTAAGTAAGGCACCCTGCACCGTGGCAGGTACGTTTACCTCCAACGTGGTAAAGGCGGCTCCCGTGCTGTGGGATAAGCAGATCGTGGAGCATTCCGCATTTGCACAGGCAGTGGTAGTCAATTCCGGAATCGCCAATGCCTGCACCGGCAGACAGGGGCTTAGCTGCTGTGAGGCAGAAGCAAAATGTGCCGGAGAACTGTTAGACGTGCCCACGGATGCGGTACTGGTAGCATCCACCGGTGTCATCGGTATGCAGATTCCTGTAGATAAGATTACTGCCGGAATCAAAAAGCTGGTGACAGCTAAGGCGGACACCTTAGAGGCCGGTTCCGATGCGGCGCATGCCATCATGACCACCGATACCATTTCCAAGGAGATTGCCATTGAGACCGAGATCGGCGGCAAGACCGTGACATTAGGCGGTATGTGCAAGGGCTCCGGCATGATCCATCCGAATATGTGCACCATGTTAGGCTTTGTAACCACCGATGTGAACATTTCCAAAGAGATGTTGCAGAAGTGCGTCAGCGCAGACGTAGTAGATTCCTTTAACATGATCTCCGTGGACGGTGATACTTCCACCAACGATACACTGTTAGTACTGGCAAATGGTATGGCAGGCAATGAGGAGATCACCGCAGAGGGTGAAGATTACGACAACTTCTGCAAGGCATTGCACGAGATCACTACCTTCCTGGCAAAAAAAATGGCAGGAGACGGCGAAGGGGCAACGGCGCTGTTCGAGACCAAAGTGATCCATGCAGCCAGCAAGGAAGATGCCAGAACTCTGGCAAAATCCGTGATCTGTTCTTCTTTGACCAAGGCAGCTATCTTCGGACATGATGCCAACTGGGGACGCATCCTCTGTGCACTGGGATATTCCGGAGCTAAATTCGATCCGGAAAATGTAGATCTGTATTTTGAGAGTAAGAGCGGCAAGATTCATATCTTCGGTAATGGTGTGGCATGTGATTACAGCGAGGAAGAGGCTACGAAGATCCTCTCCGATCCGGAAGTCACCGCCCTGGTGGATATGCATATGGGGGATGCGGAAGCGACTGCATGGGGCTGTGATCTAAGCTATGACTATGTGAAGATCAATGCAGACTATCGTTCCTAAGATAGTGCGCGACATACGGAAGAAATAAGTGATGGGCGGATCAGATATCTGCGGAAAGGCATGGACAGAACAATGGAAAAAGATATGGAACAGGTAATGAAAAAAGCAGAAGTGCTGATCGAGGCGCTTCCTTACATACAGAAATTCAACCGAAAGATCATTGTGGTAAAATACGGCGGCAGTGCCATGAGCAACGAAGAACTGCAGAAAAACGTCATTAAGGATGTGACGCTGTTGAAGCTGGTAGGCTTCAAACCCATTATTGTGCATGGCGGTGGTAAGGAGATCAGCCGCTGGGTCGGCAAGGTCGGCAAAGAAGCAAAGTTCATCAATGGTCTGCGTGTCACTGACGAGGAGACCATGGAAATCGCGGAAATGGTACTGAACAAGGTGAATAAGAGCCTGGTGACCATGGTGGAAGAGCTCGGTGTCAAGGCGGTTGGTGTCAGCGGCAAGGACGGCGGACTCCTCCAGGTAGAGAAAAAATATTCCGACGGTCAGGACATCGGTTATGTGGGTGAGATCACCGGCGTGAATCCGGATATTCTCTTTGACATGCTGGAGAAGGATTACCTGCCCATCATCGCTCCCATTGGACTGGACAAGGATTATCATACTTACAATATCAATGCGGATGATGCCGCGTGCGCGATCGCAAAGGCAGTACATGCGGAGAAACTGGCATTCCTGACAGATATCGAAGGCCTGTACAAGGATATCAACGATAAGTCCACCTTTATCTCCAGACTGACAGCCTCCGAGGCAGAGGGACTGATCCACGACGGTTACATCGGCGGTGGCATGCTGCCGAAGTTAAACAACTGTACTTCCGCTATCCGTAACGGTGTAAACCGCGTACATATCCTGGACGGACGTCTGGCACACTGCCTGCTGCTGGAGATCTTCACTAATCAGGGTATCGGTACCGCGATCGTATCCGATGAGGAGGAATAGAAAAATGAGTGACACCATGAAAGAATATATTGCAGAAGCGGAAAAAGATCTGCTGCATACCTATAACCGGTACCAGATCGTTCTGGATAAGGGCGATGGTGTGTATCTGTATGATATAGACGGTAAAAAATATCTGGATTTCGTAGCGGGAATCGCTGTATTTGCCCTGGGCTATCAGAACAAGGCATACAACGATGCGCTGAAAGCACAGATCGACAAGGTGATCCACACCTCCAATTATTATTACAACGTGCCTGCCATCGAGGCGGCTCGTAAGATCAAAAAAGTATCCGGCATGGATCGTGTCTTTTTCACCAATTCCGGTGCGGAAGCAGTGGAAGGTGCCATTAAGGCTGCCAGAAAATATGCGTATCTGAAGGATGGCTGTACCGACCATGAGATCATTGCCATGAATCACTCCTTCCACGGCAGAACCATGGGAGCTTTGTCAGTAACGGGCAACCCCAAGTATCGTGAGGCGTTCCAGCCCATGATCGGACATATCAAATTTGCAGAACTGAATGATTTCCAGAGTGTGCTGGATCAGGTGACAGACAAGACCTGTGCCATCATTATGGAGACTGTACAGGGCGAGGGCGGACTGCGTCCCGCTAATGAAGAATTCTTAAAACAGGTTCGTGATCTGTGCGATGAGCGGGATATCCTGCTGATTCTGGATGAGATCCAGTGCGGCATGGGACGTACCGGTTACATGTATGCATGGCAGCGTTTCGGCGTGAAGCCGGACATCATGACTTCTGCCAAGGCACTGGGCTGCGGTGTACCGGTGGGTGCATTTATGATGACGGAGAAAGTAGCACAGCATTCTTTGACAGCGGGAGATCACGGAACCACCTACGGCGGTAACCCCTTAGCCTGCGCAGCAGTGGAAAAAGTGCTTGATTTATTCGAAGAGGACCATATAATAGAACATGTGAGAGAGGTAGCTCCTTATCTGGAACAGCGTCTGAATGAGCTGGCTGAAAAGTACGACTGTATTCAGGAACGTCGTGGTGTGGGCCTGATGCAGGGGCTGGTATTTGATCATCCGGTGGGAGATATCATTAACAGAGCATTGGAGAAGGGATTAATTCTGATCAATGCCGGTGCGGACATTATCCGCTTCGTACCGCCTCTCGTGATTACTCGGGAAAATGTGGACGAAATGATTACTATTTTGGACACCTGTATCGAATAAGAGGTTTAAGGTAATTATGTTTTTGAAAAAAAGAATGATTGCTACAGCAGCTGTGATCGCCATGGCTGCTGCAGCTGTTTACGGAAGTACGCAGGAAATGAGCCAGACGCAGGATACCGGAGAACGTTTGCAGCTGTTTCGGGCGAAAGAGACCATCTACTGCTGGTATTCAGATGAGGCTCTGTCCGGCTATATCAACGCGGCAGCAGTGTCTTTCGGAGAACAGAACAAGGTCCGTGTGATCCCGGTGCTGACTTCCGACAGTGAATATCTGGAAGCGGTCAATCAGGAGACACTGCATTCCGATCAGATACCGGATATCTATCTGTTAAGCAGTGACTCCCTGGAGAAGGCATATCTGGCGGGTCTGGCGACAAAGGTGCCGGATACGGAGGGAATCTGCGATACGGATCATTTTTCCCGGGCAGCACTGGCGGCGGTGACCTATGACGATAAAATCATTGGTTATCCTGTGTATTTTGATACCAGTGCACTGGTATACAATGAAGATTATCTCCGCACCTGGGCGACACAACAGGCGGAAAAAGAGCTGTCCGGCAGCAGTGACAATGATGAACCGGTAGGAGAAGGTGAGGAGATCATCGAGGAAGATTCTCTTCCGGAGGATCAGACCACAGATCAGGTTACCGCGGACGAAGCAGCGGTCAACGCGCTGGCGGAACAGTATTTCGCCAAGGCACTTCCCTCTACGGTGGACGATCTGTTGAACATTGCGGATACATTTGATGCACCGGAGGGCGTCGAAGGCGTCATGAAATGGGATGTGAACAATATCTTTTACAACTACTGGATCGTGGGTAATTACATGATCGTAGGCGGTGATCCCGGTGATGACAGAAATGATATCAACATCAACAATCCGGAGACCATACAGTGTCTGGAAGTATACAAGGCGCTGAACCAGTTCTTCTTCATTGAGTCAGATACCGTGACTTATGATTCCGTGATCCAGGACTTCATTGATGGCAAGACCATGTTCACCATCGGAACGACGGATGTGGTAAAGCGGCTGGAGGATGCAAAAGCAGACGGCAGTCTTACATTTAACTACGGAATTGCCCGTATGCCGGATGTCAGTGCCGAACTTCAGAGCAGATCTTTGTCTGTTACCGGAGCGGCGGTGATCAATGGTTATTCGGAGCATAAGGAGCTTGCGGATCGTTTTGCAGCTTATCTGTCGGAAGAATATGCGGATGGACTGTATGAGCGTTCCGGTAAAATGCCTGCAGGCCTTCATGCGGCGGAGAATGCGGATAATGGAGCACTTACGATTTTTGCCGATGAGTATGCGGACAGTGTGTCATTGCCGAAGATGCTGGAGACGGGAAATTTCTGGATGCAGCTGGAAGTACTGTTTTCCAAGGTGTGGAACGGCGAGGATGTGACGACACTGGTGCAGCAGCTGGCGGACAATATGTCGCAGCAATTAGGAAATACAGAGAATTGACGAATCAGGAATGAAAGAACCGGTCCTGGGATAGACTACTACTAAAAAGAAAAGGTGGTAGAATCCTATGATCGGTTTTTTGATTGCTTTAGTCTCCGGAGCGCTGATGAGTATTCAGGGAGTATTCAATACCCAGGTCACAAAGGCTTCCGGAATCTGGACCGCAAGTGCATTTGTACAGTTCACGGCGTTGCTGGTATGCCTGGGAGCATGGCTGTGTACGGAGCGGACTTCCTTTCTGAAAATAGCGCAGGTGGAGCCGAAATATATGTTGCTTGGAGGTGCCATCGGTGCTTTTATTACCTATACGGTGATTCGGAGCATGGATGCCCTGGGACCGGCCAAAGCGGTGATGCTCATTGTGATCGCCCAGCTTGCTGTGGCATATATCATCGAGTTGTTCGGATGGTTCGGTGTGGAGAAGCAACCCTGGGAGTGGCGCAAGGCTGTTGGCATGGCAGTGGCAATCGTAGGTATCATAATTTTCAAGTGGAAATAAGCTGACAAACGGCTTGTAAATTCCGGATAATTCCAGTACAATGAAAGTTGACAGCATAGAGAGGCAATCCCCTGAGAGTGAACGACAGGAAGGGGACTATGATGGTTTTTAATTTTTTTTCGAAAATAAAATATTGGTGTTTGATCGGTTTGCTGGGATGCATCGTGTTATTTGTGACAGGCTGTGGGACAGCAGATGAGGCGATTGTGCTGATTCCACCCGGGGAATCCGTTGCGGAATTCCCGGAGCTGGAAGCTGCGGAAAAGGCTGCAGAGACCAGAGTGGCCGAGCCGCAGACGGTGTATGTCTATGTCTGTGGTGCGGTGCGGACACCGGGAGTCGTGGAGGTGCCGGAGGGCAGCAGAGCGGAGGAAGCCCTGCGACTGGTCGGAGGTATGACAGCGGAGGCGGATCCTTTTTATGTCAATCTGGCGGAAATCGTGACAGATGGACAGAAATTGTATTTTCCCACAGCATCGGAGGCGGAAGAAATGGAAGCTGCGGGGAAGGCGGCAGAAGAGGGACTCGTGAACATCAACACGGCATCCGCAGAGGAATTGTGTACGCTTCCGGGAATCGGAGCATCCAGGGCAGCGGATATTGTGCGCTACCGGGAGAAAAACGGTGCTTTTCAGACGAAGGAGGACATTATGAAGGTGTCCGGGATCAAACAGAATGCTTATGATAAGTTATGTGATAGGATTACGGTGCAATGAGAATATCACACACAGGGAATAGAAAGGTAAAATAAAGAGGTTAAGGAAGATGGCAGGCAAGAGAGTGCTGGTAGTGGATGATGAGAAGCTGATCGTGAAGGGAATCCGTTTCAGTCTGGAACAGGACAATATGGAAGTGGACTGTGCCTATGACGGAGAGGAAGCACTGGAGATGGCACATAACAAGGAATACGACATCATATTGCTGGATGTCATGCTTCCCAAACTGACAGGATTTGAAGTCTGTCAGCAGATCCGGGAATTCTCCAATGTACCGGTGATCATGTTGACCGCCAAGGGCGATGATATGGATAAGATTCTGGGACTGGAATACGGTGCGGATGATTACATAACGAAGCCTTTCAATATTCTCGAGGTTAAGGCAAGAATTAAAGCTATCCTGCGCCGCATGGAGCCGAAGAAAACGACCGCAGAGAGCGGCGGTATTCTCGAAAGAGGAGATCTGAAGCTGGATCGTGATGGCAGAAGAGCTTATATTCAGAGAAAAGAGATCGGCCTGACAGCCAAAGAGTTTGAGGTACTGGAGCTTCTGATGCTGAATCCGGACAAGGTATACAGCAGAGAGAATCTGTTAAAACTCGTGTGGGGTACGGACTATCCCGGAGATGTACGCACTGTGGATGTACATATCCGAAGACTGCGGGAGAAGATCGAATTGAGCCCCAGCGAACCCAGATACGTCCATACCAAGTGGGGAGTCGGGTACTATTTTAATGATAAACTCAGCCATGGACAGAATGCGTGACTGCTTGCAGGCAAAGCATTCTGTCCATGAGCTGAGTGAACGAACATGAGGTTTTTATATTGTGAAGAAATGGAATAAAGAACGATTCGCGACGATATGGGAAAATCTGGAGAGCATGATCAAACTGCGAAGTCTGCGGGCAAGAATTTTCCTGCTGATTCTGGTGATCGGTCTGGTCCCCTGTATTGTCATGCGGCACGGTATCGTAAGCAATTATGAGGATATGGCGGTGGAACAGCGGATCACGGTGGTGCAGAACCAGTTGATGATCCTGGCGAACCACCTGGTCAGCAACAATTATTTGAGCAGCCACGGCGTCAGAGAGGATACCGGCAATTCCCGAGAGGTCATCAATGCGGAGCTGGAGATGCTGTCCAATCTGTACGAAGGCCGTGTGATGATCATTAACAAAAACTTTAAGGTGGAAAAAGATACCTACGGCATCAGTGAGGGGAAGACGATCATTTCCGAGGAAGTCATTAAGTGCTTTCAGGGGGAAAATATCTCTCACTACGACCCGGAGCACGGTTACATAGAGATGACTACTCCCATCATGGATACCACAGCCAATACCACGGACGAGAACGGTAAAAAAAATCCCGATGCGATCCGAGGTGTCATGCTGACCAGTATTTCTAATGACAGTATTGTAAATGCCAGGGAAGTGTTGAACCGCAAGGCATATATCATGGAAGTGATCATGATCGTGGCAATCCTGGCGCTGGCAATTCTGCTGTCCAGAGTGCTGACGATGCCTTTCAACAGAGTTACCCAGGCGATCAATGCGGTGAGGGAAGGATTCAGTGATGAGACCATCTCTGTGCCTGATTATGTGGAGACGGTACATATCGTGGATGCTTTTAACCAACTGTTGAAGCGCATGAAAGCACTGGACGACTCGAGACAGGAATTTGTAGCTAATGTGTCCCACGAACTGAAGACTCCCATGACATCCATCAAAGTACTGGCGGATTCCCTGCTGGCACAGGACGACGCTCCTGCGGAGCTGTATCGTGAGTTCATGGAAGACATTACATCCGAAATCGATAGAGAGAATCAGATCATCACCGACCTGTTGGCACTGGTGAAGATGGATAAAAAGGTACAGGACCTGAACATTGTATCATTGAATATCAATGATCTGACAGAATTGATCCTGAAAAGACTGCGTCCTATCGCCCGGAAAAAAGATGTGGAAGTCGTATTTGAGAGCGTTCGCCCCGTAGTAGCGGAAGTTGATGAGGTCAAGATGACGCTGATCATGACGAATCTGGTAGAAAATGCCATCAAATACAACAAGGATCATGGCTGGGTAAAGGTGGTACTGGATGCGGATCACCAGTATTTTACTTTTGAAGTCAGCGATTCCGGAATCGGTATTCCGGAGGAATCCCTGGCACACATCTGCGAGCGTTTTTATCGTGTGGACAAGTCCCATTCCAGAGAGATCGGAGGAACCGGACTGGGGCTGGCGATCACGAAGAGTGCGGTGCTGATGCACAAAGGATCCCTTACGGTGACCAGTACAGAAGGACAGGGATCCTGTTTCCTGGTGAAGATTCCGCTAATGTATATAGCGTCTTAGAAGGACTGTGAATTATGAAGAAAATAGTAAGTTATATGATGACAGGAATATTGCTGTTGTCGTTTTTGTTGACCGGATGTGGTTCGCCAGAACCCCAGACCGGGAAGAAAATGTCCATGTATTATATCAATACAGCGGAGACGAAGGTTGAGGTACATGAACAGTATCTGAACACGAAGACTTTGGACGAACAGTTGGATGAGACCATGAGGTATCTCTCGACGACTCCGGAAAAGCTGGAATATAAGGCACCTTTGGATATGGGATTCCGGGTCCTGGATTATGAAGCAGAAGATGGAAAACTACTGATCAACGTAGACAAGGCGTATTCGGAACTGTCTCCCACCACGGAGGTGCTGGTGCGTGCGGCCATCGTAAGAACGCTTACGCAGCTGCCCAATGTGAAGTATGTGGGCATTACCGTAGAGGACAGCCAGTTGTACGATAATGCCGGGGAGATGGTAGGCTGGATGAATGCCGATCAGTTCATCAATAATGACGGTAACGAGATCAATACCTACGAACTGGTGAAGGTAAAACTGTATTTTGCCAATGCGGCTGGGGATAAACTAATCGCTTCATACAGAGAAAAGCATTATTCCACCAATACACCTCTGGAGCGTTTTGTAGTGGAAGAGCTGATCGCCGGTCCCAGCGGACAGATCGAGGGATTATATCCGGTGATCAATCCGGAGACGAAGATCGTCAATATTCTGACTAAGGATGGAATCTGTTATGTAAATCTGGATTCCAATTTCCTCACGGTGATAAATAACGTATCCACGGAAGTGGCAGTTTACTCTATCGTGAATTCGCTGGTAGAACTTGACAATATCAATAAAGTACAGATTCTGGTCAATGGCGAAGTGCCGCCTACTTTCAGCAATTCCACGTTTGAAAGAAACCTGGATTATGTTACGACATTGGAACAGTAAATATTTACGGATATGGATTGCTTTGCGTTTTATCGCAGAGACAGTCCGTTCTGTGGTGTAGGTGCGTAAGACGTATGCAGAAAGGAATTTAATGAGACGACCACTTTTTACAGTGTGTTTGTGTCTCGTGACAATAATCGCAATCATGAGAATACTGGCAGGGGTGGGAACCGGTGAAGATACCGGCCTGCCGCCTGACGGAAGTCCGGTGAAGATCACGGGACGGATAGACACAAGAAGTTCTGAAGAAATTATTCTAAAATCAATTTCTATTATTCAAAACGATCAAGAATATTCCTATTCTGGAAAATTACAATGTGAACTGGAAAATATGAAAACGGCAATGATCACTGCAGGTGCTGTAACCGAAGAAGAGAAAACCCTTAAGATCGGGCAACAGATCGTTCTGGAAGGGACTTTTGCTTTGTTTTCGACCGCGACCAATCCGGGAGAATTTGATGCGCAGGCATACTATGCGGCCAAGGGTATTGGCGGCAGAGTACGGAAGGCACAGATTCTGGCCGCAGGGGAGAAGTACAGCTTTTTGCGGGAAAAACTGTATGGATTCCGGCAGGTATTGCATGACAGGCTTGCAGAAGTTTTTCCTGCGAAAGAAGCCTCCGTTATGCAGACATTGCTGCTTGGGGAGAAGGAGGAACTGGACGCTGAGGTAAAGGCGCTGTATCAGAAAAACGGAATTGCTCATATCTTAAGTATTTCGGGATTACATATTACTCTGCTTGGAATGGGGGGATACCGGTTGCTTAAGAGACTGGGATTACCTGTCAGGGCGGCAGCAGTGGGTGGTGCAATGCTGCTTCTTATATATGGTGTGATGGTGGGCATGAGTGTGTCTGCCAGCCGTGCCATCGGAATGTATCTGTTGCAGATGCTCGGGATATTTGTAGGCAGGACTTATGACATGTTGACAGGGCTGGGACTGATGGCACTATTGCTCGTCTTACAGGAACCGGAGCGACTTTTTGATGTGAGCTTTTTAATGTCCTTCGGAGCGGTGCTGGGGATTTGCATTCTGACGCCGGTGTTTTCCGGGGGCTGTTGGGAAAGGGATGCAGATGCGGAGTCAGAAGTCAAAGGGATATCGACATGGTTTCGTACCGTGGCAGATATTCTGGGGGATTCCGCCTATGAGAGAAACAAGTACCGGGAAGGCTGGCGCAAGGTGGCGTATGAAGAAATTCGCCGTATGGTGTCTGCGGTCAAAGGAGGCTTTGCTGCCAGTGTGGGAGTCATCCTGTTTACACTGCCCGTACAGTTATGGTTTTTCTATGAGATCCCGGTCTATTCGGTGCTGTTGAATCTGTTGGTGCTGCCATTTATGAGTGCGGTAGTGGCGGGAGGAATCCTATCGTTGATTCCGGGACTTGGTATTGTGGGGACGGTGGATTGTCTGATCCTGTGGTGGTATGAGTGGATCTGTGAAAGATTCGGAGAACTGCCGGGAGCGGTATGGTGTGTGGGGCAGCCTGAGAGATGGCAGATTGTTTGTTATTATGCCGGGATATTTCTGCTGGTCTTCGGCAGAAAATATGTGGAAGCATGGAAGAAACGGGGAACGTATGGGAAGGAAAGTGTTCCGGGAGACAGGCTGTATTCTGCGAGAACCCCATGGTGTCTTATAACGAGAGGAGCGGATGAAAGCATCAGGAATAGAAAAAGGGATTGTAAGGGAGAGATGATGCATAGGAACAGAGTCCCGCACCTGATCGCAGCTGTGATGATCCTAGGATTATTGATTGGTTTGCTCACAGGAAATTTTGATTGTGGGAGTCGCGTGACTTTCCTGGACGTGGGGCAGGGCGACGGCATCGTGGTGGAGACTGGGCAGGGAGCCTATCTTTTCGACTGTGGCAGCACCAGCCGGAAGAACATCGGGGAATATGTGCTGAAGCCTTATCTCAAGAGCCGTGGCATCTCATCTCTTCGCGGTGTATTTGTTTCCCACCCTGATGAAGACCATATGAATGGAGTATTGGAATTGATGGAGAACGGTGAGGAATGGGGGATTACTGCGGAGCAGTTGTTCCTACCAGCGATCCGAGAGTCGGAGCGCAGGGAAACCTTTGAGCAGCTGCTTGCAGCGGCGGAGGATGCCGGGATACCGGTAAGCTACATAAAATGCGGCGATGAGATCAGAGACAGTCAACTTAGGTTGTTGTGTCTGCACCCGGAGGAGAATACGACCCTTGCAGATGCCAACGCCTATTCGGAATGCTTTTATGTGGAGGTATTTGCGAAGAAGATGAAGCAGGAAGCAATAGACGACAGAAAAGCCAATGACGCAAGTGGGGCATCTGCCATTGGGAAGATCAGCATTCTTCTGACCGGGGATGTGGAAGGAGAAGGGGAACAGCAATTGACGCAGAAATTGCAGGCGTTGCAGGAATCGCAGTCGCTACAGGAATCGCAGTCGCTACAGTTAACCAGGAGATTGCAGGAACAGCGCGGACAGAGGAAGTTCAGGGTAGATATACTGAAAGTGGCTCATCATGGCTCCGGCTATTCCACCGGCACTGAGTTCCTTGCCACCGCCAGTCCTGCCACCGCGATCATATCCTGTGGCCGCAACAATTCCTATGGACATCCCCATGTCGAGACGCTGCAGCGATTAGAGGACGCCCGGGTGCCCTGGTATGGCACCATGGACTACGGAGCCCTGACAGTGAATGTCGATTCTCATGGAAATCGCCTGCGTGGGTACCTGAGGCGGAAATAAGTGCTGCAGGAATTGCGAGGTCAGGGCTAAATAGAATGAAAAGTCAGGATAAGCCCCGGGGAAGCCGCAAAGTCGGGGCGCGACAGAAGAAAAAGTCAGGATAAGCCCTGGGGAAGTCGCAGTGGCGGGGCGTGACAGAAGAAAAAGTCAGGATAAGCCCCGGGGAAGCCGCAAAGCCGGGGCGCGACAGAAGAAAAGGCAGGATAAGCCCCGGGGAAGCCGC
>OOCD01001573.1_pt1 | contig 13696 bp, 7 predicted proteins | sample 1671791 | NCBI WGS metagenome assembly OOCD01 (sample SAMN06348193, study PRJEB24527) | human gut metagenome | biome: human gut; feature: ankylosing spondylitis patient; material: feces | host: Homo sapiens | place: China | collected 2015-10
ACTTTGCCAATAAAAAGCTCGTGCTTGAAAGTGCCGAGAATGTAACAGCGCAGGACATACAGGCGGTTTGCGACAGCATAGAGGACGGAGTAGAGGTTGCAGACAACAGTGTAAGGGAGAGCAACTCAGCCGAGCAAAATGCAGGTTCAGCTAAAAAGGACAAAAAGGCGGAAATTAAAAACGAGATAATCTCAATCATCATCGCCGCAGTTTTGGGCATAACGGCATTTGGACTTGAGCTCACCGTTTTCGGCGACTCAGAGTCCGGCTCGGTCGGCTCGTTTGTACTGCTCGCACTCAGCCTTGCGGCTACCGTAATATCAGGCTGGAGAACCTTTGTAAAAGGCGTTAAATCAATATTTAAACTTCAAATAGATGAAACTACCTTGCTCACCATTGCGGTTGTTGCCGCCTTTGTTTTGGGCGAATATGTTGAGGCGGCTATGGTTACAATTCTCTTTGCAGTCGGCGAAATGGTAGAAGAGAAAGCAGTATCTGCATCGAGAAGTGATATTGCAAAACTTGCGCAGATTCGTCCCGATAATGCAACCGTACTTATAAACGGCAAGGAAGTTGTAAAAGCCGCCGAAGATGTGAAAATCGGCAGTACCATTGTTGTTAAACCGCACGAAAGAGTGCCGCTTGACGGCGTGATTTCAAAGGGAAATACCACACTTGACGCATCGGCGCTCACAGGCGAGAGTGTACCTGTTGACGCAGAGGTCGGCAGTGAAGTAATGAGCGGAATGATTAACGGTAATTCTTTAATAGAAATAAAAACAACTAAGGAATTTGGCGACAGCACCGCCGCAAGAATTATAAAGCTCGTTGAGGATGCCGCCGCTACAAAAGGCAAGAGTGAAAAGTTTATCAGCCGCTTTGCCGCAGTTTACACACCTATCATCATTTTAATTTCAATCATCGTTGCCATTGTACCGCCGCTTGTAGGCTTGGGCAGTTTCAGCACATGGGTTTATCGTGCTTTGGTATGTCTTGTAGCCTCTTGTCCTTGCGCCATTGTTATTTCAGTTCCGCTTTCGTATTATTCGGGACTTGGCGCATCGTCAAAAATCAGCGTGCTTATTAAGGGCGGAAAATACATTGAGGCACTCGCAAAGGCAGACGCATTTGTGTTTGATAAAACAGGCACACTCACAACAGGCGAATTGTCTGTAAATAAGGTGTTTGCTTACGGCAGTCATTCGTCAGCCGAAATATTAGCGCTTGCCGCCGCTTGCGAAAAATATTCTTCTCACCCAATAGCCATGGCAATCAAAGCAAAAGCCGAAAAGAATAACTTGCCTGAGCTTTCCGATTACAGCGAAAAGGCAGGACAGGGCGTTACAGCTAAGTATAACGGCAAGAGCCTTGTCTGCGGCGGTTCAAAGATTTTGACAGACAGCCAAAAAGCAACAGCCGAAAAAACCGCATCGGTTTATGTTATTTATGACGGCGAATTAATCGGCGCAATCTCTGTAAGCGATACATTAAGACCGGAGGCAAAGTCTGTTATTGATGAGCTGAGAAAACTCGGTGTTAAGGACAGCATAATGCTTACGGGCGATAAGAAAGAAAATGCAATGGAAATAGCAAACGAGCTGAAACTCGATTCTTATGCGGCTGAGCTTATGCCGTCAGACAAACTCGAAAGGCTCATTGATATTAAGAAAACACATAAATCGGTTTGCTTTATAGGTGACGGCATAAACGATGCGCCTGTACTTACTGCGAGTGATTGCGGCTTTGCAATGGGATTTGGCAGTGAGGCTGCTATTGAGGCTGCCGATGCAGTGCTTGCGGCAGGCAACCTGAAACAGTTGCCAAGGTCGATAAAAATTGCAAAAAAGGTTGTAGCAACCGTAAGAACAAATATCACATTTGCGCTCGGAGTAAAAACAATAGTAATAATCCTCGCAATACTTGGCATAGCACCAATGTGGCTGTCTGTATTAGCAGATACAGGTGTAAGCGTACTTTGCGTACTTTATGCCGCAAGACTTTTGCATTTAACCGATAATAAGTAAATTTATGTAAATATTTCCTCTCATAAAAACTACCGCATTCCAAATGGAGTGCGGTAGTTAATTTTTGCTTTTTATTAAATTAATTGGAGTGAATTATTATTTTGCTTAACTCGTGCACTAAACCATAAATTACCCCAACTATTGACATTGAGCTTTTTAACTTTGTGATAAACTAAGTTAAACCATAATAAAAAGGCTGTTCCGCAAGATAGGGAACAGCCTTTATTTAATTATAAGATTTTATCTCGGTTATTCATTTTGTAGCATAAGGTCATAAGGCTGTCACTGAGGTGGACATTCTCCACAAGTGTATCGTTATATTTTCTCGCAATGTCATAGTGACTGAAATTCCAATAGTTCTTGATGCCGTAACCATACAGCTTATCAAGTACATTTTCCACACATACTCTCGGTATGCACAAAAACGCAGTGTTAATCTTGTTGTTCTGACAAAAGTCATCGAGCAGACTGTCGTGCATTATTGTAAGATTATTCAGCTTTTTGCCCACCTTTTCCTCGTTGCAGTCAAAGCAGGCGATGAGTTCAAAGCCGAGCTTTTCAAAGTTCATATGCTTTGCAACCGCTTTGCCAAGGTTGCCTGCGCCTATGAGTATAGCCTTATAATCGTTGTTAAGACCAAGAATATTCTGTATTTCTTCTTTCAGCTGAGCCACACTGTAACCGTAACCCTGTTGACCAAATCCACCAAAGCAGTTAAGATCCTGCCTTACCTGAGAAGCGGTTACATTCATAATTTCAGCCAATTTTGTAGATGAAATCTTGTCAATGTGCTGTTCGTTTAACTCAGATAAAAAGCGGTAATATCTGGGCAGTCTTCTGATTACAGACATTGAAATGTTGTCATTTTTGGACATTGTACTTTAACCTTACTCCTTTAACCGAATTGTGTTTGCTTATGCAAGTGAAGCGGCAAGACGCTCGTTTACTGCAAGCAAGAAATCCTCTGAATTAACCTTTTTCTTGTTTTCAAGAGTTGAAATAGCGTAAAGGTCGCCTGTCATAACACCGTCTTCAATAGTGTCGATAGTAGCCTTTTCGAGCTTGTCTGCAAAGCTCATAAGCTCCGGAAGATTATCAAGCTCGCCACGCTTTCTGAGAGCACCTGTCCAAGCAAAGAGAGTTGCAACAGAGTTTGTAGAGGTTTCCTCGCCCTTGAGATACTTGTAGTAGTGGCGCTGAACAGTACCGTGTGCTGCCTCGTACTCATATACACCGTCCGGTGAAACAAGCACGCTTGTCATCATAGCAAGTGAACCGAATGCAGTGGCAATCATATCGCTCATTACATCGCCGTCATAGTTTTTGCAAGCCCACATATAGCCGCCCTCACTTCTGATAACTCTTGCAACGGCGTCATCAATAAGTGTGTAGAAATATGTAATGCCTGCCTGCTCAAATTTCTCTTTGTATTCATTCTCAAAGATTTCAGCAAAAAGATCCTTAAATCTATGGTCGTACTTCTTGCTGATTGTATCCTTTGTAGCAAACCATACATCGAGCTTTTGGTCGAGCGCATAGTTAAAGCAAGAACGGGCAAATGAAGAAATACTCTTGTCAAGGTTGTGCATACCCTGAATGATACCGTCTGTCTTGAAATCAAAGATTGTGCTTCTTTCCTCTGTACCGTCAGGCTTTGTTACGCAAAGCTCAGCCTTGCTGCCTGCCTTAACAACCATTTCTGTATTCTTGTAAACATCGCCGTAAGCGTGACGGGCAATGCAAATCGGCTTTTTCCATGTAGGAATGTATGGAGTGATACCCTTTACAAGAATAGGACTTCTGAATACTGTACCGTCAAGAATAGCACGGATTGTGCCGTTTGGTGATTTCCACATCTGCTTGAGGTTGTACTCGTCCATTCTTGCTGCGTTAGGTGTGATTGTAGCGCACTTTACGGCAACACCGTATTTCTTTGTAGCCTCGGCACTGTCAATAGTAACCTGATCGTCTGTTTTGTTTCTGTTTTCAAGACCGAGGTCGTAGTACTCGCTCTTTAAATCAATGTATGGGTAAATAAGAATGTCTTTGATTTTCTGCCAAAGAATTCTTGTCATCTCGTCGCCGTCCATCTCAACGATGGGGGTGGTCATTTTAATTTTATCCATTAGCTGTTCTCCTTTGTATAGTCAAGCAAACCGCCTGCAAGAATAATTGCTCTTGTTCTGTCTGAAAGCTCGCAGTCGGCAACAATGGTTTCGCCTGTTGTCTTGTTTACAACTGTAACAGCCGAGCCTTCTGCAATTTCCTTTTTAACATCAGGAAGCTCAAGCATATCGCCGAGCTTAATCTTATCGTAATCGGCAGTGTTTTGGAATGTAAGCGGAAGAATACCTGCGTTGATAAGGTTGCTCTTGTGAATTCTTGCAAAGCTCTTTACAAGAACTGCCTTAACGCCGAGGAAAAGCGGAGCAAGGGCAGCGTGCTCTCTTGATGAACCCTGACCGTAGTTTTCGCCGCCTACGATAATGCTCTTGCCGAGAGTTTTTGCTCTCTCAGGGAATTCCTTGTCGCATACTGTAAAGCAGTGCTGAGAAATAGCAGGAATGTTTGAACGGAGCGGAAGAATTTTTGCACCGGCAGGCATAATGTGGTCAGTTGTAATGTTGTCGCCAACCTTGAGTGAGCAGGATGCCTCGATAGACTCTGTAAGAGGACTTGTAGCAGGATACTCCTTAATGTTCGGACCTCTTAAAATTTCAACATTGTCCATTTCCTCAACAGGAGCAGGAGCAATAACCATATTATCATTGATAAGGAACTTCTCGGGAAGTTCAATTTCAGCGGCAGGGCCGAGCTTTCTTGGGTCTGTAAATACACCTGCAAGTGCCGATACGGCAGCTGTTTCAGGAGATACAAGGTAAATCTGACCGTCTGCTGTACCGCTTCTGCCCTCAAAGTTACGGTTGAATGTACGAAGTGAAATACCCTTGCTGTTTGGCGACTGTCCCATACCGATACATGGGCCGCAGGCACTCTCAAGGATTCTTGCGCCGGCAGCAATCATATCTGCAAGTGCGCCGTTCATAGCAAGCATATTAAATACCTGCTTACTGCCCGGAGCAATAGCAAGCGACACGCCGTCTGCAACTGTTTTGCCCTTTAAAATGTGAGCAACCCTCATAAGGTCAAGGTAGCTTGAGTTTGTGCATGAACCGATACATACCTGGTCAATCTTCTTGCCCTCAAGCTCGCTGATTGGCTTAACATTGTCCGGTGAATGAGGACAAGCGGCGAGCGGTTCAAGCTCTGAAAGGTTGATTTCAATAACCTCGTCATAAACTGCGTCTGCGTCTGCGCTAAGCTCTGTGTAGTCTTCCTCTCTGCCCTGAGCCTTGAGAAATTCTCTTGTGATTTCGTCTGAAGGGAATACAGAGGTTGTAGCGCCAAGCTCCGCACCCATATTTGTAATTGTAGCACGCTCAGGAACTGTAAGTGTTTTAACGCCTTCACCGCCGTACTCAACGATTTTGCCGACACCGCCCTTAACGCTCATAACTCTTAATACTGCAAGAATAATATCCTTTGCAGAAACCCATGGGCTGAGTTTGCCTGTAAGATTAACTCTAACCATTTTCGGCATTGTAATGTAATATGCACCGCCGCCCATAGCAACAGCAACATCAAGACCGCCCGCACCGATAGCAAGCATACCGATACCGCCGCCTGTCGGAGTGTGGCTGTCAGAACCGATTAATGTTTTGCCCGGCTTACCGAATCTTTCAAGGTGAACCTGATGGCAAATACCGTTGCCCGGCCTTGAAAAATAAATGCCGTGCTTTTTGCATACCGACTGAATAAATCTGTGGTCATCGGCATTTTCAAAACCTGTCTGCAATGTATTGTGGTCGATATATGCAACGCTCTTTTCGGTTTTGACTCTCGGAATACCCATAGCCTCGTATTCTATGTAAGCCATTGTGCCTGTTGCGTCCTGTGTAAGAGTCTGGTCAATGCGCAAACCGATGTCGTTGCCGACAACCATTTCGCCGCAAACCAAATGCTCTTTAATAATTTTCTGTGCAATTGTGTAGCCCATTTGATTACCTCCGCAAAAGTATTTTTGTGGTATTTGCAATATAAAAGCAATAACCCGTATACATTAATTGCCAATTATAAGGCAATTATTAGTATCTATTATATAACATTTTTCTTTTTATGTAAAGTAAAAATGGATGTAAATACGAAAATTTGCATTTTTGGCACTATCTGTTGCTAAATTTCAAAAATAAATTGAATTTTCTGTTTTATGGTGATATAATAAAAAAGTATGCGCAGGACTATTTGAATTTAGATTTTAATAGGGGGATAATTTTATGGAAACAAGAGAAAATTTAAGAAATATAGCGATTATCGCTCATGTTGACCATGGCAAAACTACTCTCGTAGACCAGCTCTTAAAGCAGAGCGGTATTTTCAGAGCAAACGAGGCTGTGGCTGAAAGAGTAATGGATTCAAACGACCTCGAGAGAGAAAGAGGCATTACAATTCTTTCTAAAAACACAGCGGTTATGTATAACGGTATTAAAATCAACATCGTTGATACCCCCGGTCATGCTGATTTTGGCGGCGAGGTTGAGCGTATCCTTATGATGGTTGACGGCGTTGTACTTCTTGTAGACGCTTTCGAGGGCTGTATGCCGCAGACAAGATTTGTTCTTAAAAAGGCTTTGGGACTTGGCAAAAAGCCTTTGGTTGTACTCAATAAAATTGACCGTCCGGGTGCAAGACCGGAAGAGGTTGTAGACGAGGTTTTAGACCTCTTTATCGAGCTTGGCGCTGACGAAGACCAGCTTGATTTCCCTGTTGTATATGCGTCGGGTCGTGACGGCTACGCAAGCCTTGACCCACATCAGCCGGGTACAGATATGAAACCGCTTTTTGAGGCTATTGTAAATGAAATTCCTGCTCCGCAAGGTGACGCCGAGGGCGGACTTCAGATTCTTATTTCAAACATTGACTCAGACCCGTTCGTCGGCAGAATAGGTGTAGGCAGAGTTGAAAGAGGCACTGTTAAAACAGGTCAGAGCGTTGCAATTTGCCATACAGACGGCAATGTAACAAAGAATGCAAGAATAGGCAAGATTTACCAGTACGAGGGACTTAAAAGAGTAGAGAGCGAAACAGCGGAAATGGGCGACCTTATCTGCGTGAGCGGTATTCAGGATATTAATATCGGCGAAACAATCTGCGACCCCGAAAATATCGAACAGCTCCCATTCGTAAAGATTGACGAGCCTACCGTATCAATGAACTTTATTGTAAACAACTCTCCGTTTGCAGGCAGAGAGGGCAAGTATGTTACTTCAAGAAATCTTCGTGACAGACTTTTCAAGGAAATTGAAACCAATGTTGCGTTGAGAGTAGAGGAAACCGACAGCGCCGATACATTTAAGGTATCGGGCAGAGGCGAGCTTCACCTTTCAATCCTTATTGAAACAATGCGTCGTCAGAATTACGAATTTCAGGTATCTCGTCCGCAGGTTATCACAAAGATGATTGACGGCAAGTTAAACGAGCCTATGGAAATGCTTATTATCGAAGTGCCTGACGCTTATGTTGGCGCAGTTATGGAAAAGCTCGGTTCAAGAAAGGCAGAGCTTATAAATATGGGCACTCGTGAGGGCGGCTCAACTCACATTGAGTTCCGTATTCCGTCAAGAGGTCTTATGGGCTATCGTCCTGAGTTCCTTACAGACACAAACGGCAACGGTATTATGAACCATGTATTTGACGGCTATGAGCCATACAAGGGCGAAATCGTAACTCGTCATCAGGGTTCGCTCATTGCTTTTGAAACAGGCGAAACCGTAACATACGGTTTGTATGCCGCACAGGAGAGAGGCAGACTTTTTGTAGGCCCGGGCGTTCCTGTATATGAGGGTATGATTGTAGGCGCAAGCCCTAAGTCAGAGGACATTACAGTAAATGTATGTAAGAAAAAGCACATCACAAATACTCGTGCATCGGGTTCTGATGACGCACTCAAGCTCACACCGCCGTCAATCCTTTCACTTGAGCAGTGCCTTGAGTTTATAGCTGATGATGAGCTTGTCGAGGTTACTCCTGAGAATATCCGTATGCGCAAGCGTATTCTTTCAAAGGAACAGAGAATGAAACAGGCTTTCCGTAAAAAATAATGAGTTTTGTAGTATTAGATCTTGAATGGAACGGTTCGTTCAGCAGTAAGGAGCAACGTTTTGTAAATGAGATAATTGAATTTGGTGCGGTAAAAACAAATGATAATCTCGAAGTTGTAGACAGATTTGAAATGCTGATTGCCCCACAGATTGGCAAAAAACTTTGCTCAAAGGTAAAAAAGCTGACAAAGATTACCAACGAGGAATTAAGAGAAAACGGTCATACTTTTATGCACGCCGTTTCTGAATTTAAAAAGTTCTGCGGCGAGTCCGTATTGGTAACATGGGGCACAAGTGATATTCTCGCATTGATTGAAAACTATATGTACTATGCACATAAGCCTGAGCTGCCATTTCTTACAAGCTATTGCAATGTGCAGGATTACTGCGAGAAATGCCTTTCTGTTAATGATAAATCGTCACAGCTCGGACTTTCTGTATGTGCCGATATGCTCGCCATAAACTTTGATGTTGAAGAACAGCACAGAGCGTATGCCGATGCCGAGCTTACACTAAAGTGTATGAAACATCTTATAGACGATTACCCGATAGACAGCTTTATTACAGACGCAACCTCTCACGATTTTTACGACAGACTGCTGTATAAAAATCATTTTATTACAGATATTAATAATCCGGAGATTGACAAACGCAGTATGCGCTTTAATTGTGATGAGTGCGGCAGACAGGCTGCAAGGCAATCTAATTGGAAAGTCAAGAATAAAAGCTTTGTTGCGCCATTCTTGTGCAAAAGATGCGGAAGAAAGTTTGTAGGCAAGATTTCTTTTAAAAAGAAATATGACGGAGTAACCGTCAGAAAGCGTATAGTAGAGTATTACGAAAAGCCTGCCGATGAAAAAATCGAGAGCGAGGCATAGCATAATTATCTTCTATACATATATAATAGTAATATAAAAACGCAATGCCGAACGGTCGCAGTGACTGTTCGGCATTTTTAGAAAGTTCTGTTCTGAATGGTGGGGCAAGATTATAATAAAGGTTTAACAATTTTTTGGTCGGGCAAGAAAGCACGGCAAAAGAAAATGTTTCCGTCCCGAAGTTAGAAGTTTGGTCAACCTTTTCAAAGGTTGTGGGTGTGGGCAACGCCCACAAACGCTTTCTTTTTATGCAAGGTCTGACAGCCAAACGGCTTGCCCGTTTGGCGGCTGGAACATAATAGCGAAAGCCTTAAAAAGCGAAAGCAACAAGAAAAAGCCACGCTGCTATAACTAATAATTTGCCACTTTTCAAGGGCAAATCAGCAACACACGCAAGCTCTTGTGTCCTTTAAAATATCTTTTCTCTACTTATGCTCAAGTGTGACTTTCTAACTTTCTGCCACTCATTGGTCTTGACTTTTGTTTTCTACTAAAGTTTTGAGCAGTCTGAGATTTAGTTATTCTATGATATAATTTCAACTATTTACTTTTATTTAAAATCAGTGTATTTTTATCATTTTATGGGCTCTGCCCAAACCCGCAACCCTTTAAAAAGGGTTGACCTAAATTTTAAATTTATTAAACTAAACTTTATCCGCCCGACTTTTAATAAAGAACCTTTTAGAATAGAATGTGAAACGGGTTTCATTGTTATTTCAATTTATTTCATATTCATTTCAAAACGAGTTCATATAGTTTTCACTTGGTAAAATTATTATATATACATCGTAAGAAATACGAAAGACACAGCATTAAAGGAGGACAAAATAATGCTTGATAATAAAAATCCAAATGAATTCGACGACATCTATTCAGGTAATACTGAAAACACAAATTCAGAAACTCCACAGGAGAAATCAGCAGACAATGCCGAGGCATCTTATGAGTGGAACTGCGAAAAATCAGACAACAGCGCAAGCGGTAATGAATACCATTATTCATATGTAAACGGTAACAATAAAGACGCATCTCATAATCCTAACAGATACAATGAGCCGACACAGTATTCGTCACAGCAAAGCTATTCGTCACAGAGCGCAGAAACAGGATACAGCAATAATTACCATAATCCAAACACAAACACTTATGATAATTATCAGCAAAATACCTATTCCGCTCAGAATCAGCAGTCGCAGAATGTATATAATTCTCAGCCGTACGGTGCAGCACCTAATCATTCGGCAAACGCAAAGCCGCACAAGGTGAAAAAGCCTAAAAAGCCGAGAAAGCCTGTTTCAAGAGGCGCCATTGCCATTGCTCTTGCAGCTACAATGGTATTCTCTTGCGGACTTGGTTTTGGCGGCGGTTATTTTGCAAATAAAATGAACACCACAACAAGCGGCAGTTTGAATATTACCAAAACAAGCAGCAATGGCAACACTACAACAGCCTCAAGCACTTCAACCGCAAACTCAACCTCTGAAATTGTTAAAAAGACAGCCGACAGCGTTGTAGAGATTTCAACCGAAAGCGTTGTAACAGGCTCGTTCGCACAGCAGTATGTTCAGCAGGGCGCAGGCTCGGGTGTTATCATCTCTCAGGACGGTTACATTCTTACAAATAACCATGTAATTGACGGAGCAAACTCTGTTAAGGTAAGACTCAGAGATAGTACTGAATACGATGCAACCATTATCGGCAGTGACTCAAGCAACGATATTGCATTGCTAAAGGTCAATGCAACTGGTCTTTCAGCCGCAACATTCGGCGACAGCAGCAGACTTGCAGTAGGCGACTATGTAGTTGCTATCGGCAATCCGCTCGGCGAGCTTGGCGGTACAGTTACAGACGGTATCATTTCAGCACTTGCAAGAAAGGTTACTATTGAAAATACTCAAATGACCCTTTTGCAGACAAACGCTCAGGTAAATCCGGGTAACTCAGGCGGCGGACTTTTCAATGCAAACGGCGAGCTTGTAGGTATTGTAAACGCAAAGCAGAGCGCAACCGAGGTTGAGGGTATCGCTTTTGCTATTCCGATTAATAATGTACTCGACATTCTCAGCGACCTCAAGGAATACGGCTATGTAACAGGCAAGGTTGACCTTGGTCTGGATTTTACAGATATTACCTCTGATGAAACCGCATTCTATTATGGCGTAAACCAAACAGGCTGTTATGTGCTTTCTGTTGATTCAGGCTCAAATGCCGAAAAAGCAGGCATTACAAGAGGCGACCTTGTAACAAAGGTAAACGATACCGATGTTTCAACATCGGATGATATTACAACCGCACTTGAAAAAGCAGAGGTAGGCGATACCGTAACATTTACAGTTAGCCGCCGAGGCACAAGCAAGACAGTTTCATTTGTACTTGAGGAATATGTGCCTGCGGTAAGCAATTCTAAGATTTCCAACGGCTCACAAAAGAGCACAACTCCTACATCAGACAGCAACAATTCAAATGGCGACAATTCTATTTGGTCACAAATGTTTGGTTGGTAATGCGTCTGTTCATATAGATAATTTATTCTGAGCTCTCCATAGCGACAGCCGATGCGTTTTGCACCGGCTGTTGTGCTGTTTAGCGGTTTTTCAAAAATAATAGGGCAGACAAAGCGTCAGCCCTATTATGGTTTAGTGCATTAAATTGCGGTAGCAAAAAGTATTTGTGGGCTTTGCCCACACTCACAACCTTTGAAAAGGTTGATCAAACTTTTATAAATGTTTTTCTAATGCATTATGCTAAATAATAAAATTTACTGTTTCGGAATAGGCTTTGCCAATTTCATAGCATCGTCTGTTCCAAAAGTGCGGCGAATAACAGTTTCAATATATTTTTTGATAAGTGTTTCGTCATCAACTATTGTAAAAAATCTCAAAACCTGCGTTTGATTAAACCATACTATTTTCATAGGTGCTTTTAAAGTTTTGCTAATTCCGGCAACGGAAAGACTTGCGGTTTCGGTTTTTAATATTTCTGTTTCACTGCATTTGCAGTTGCTCTTTTTGTATAATTCTGTAATATCTGTATCTTCTGAGTAAAAAAAACCGCTCGTTACTTGTGATATATTTTCCAAGTCAGCGGCTGCCATATAATCAGCCGAGCTAATCATATAATCCCATCCATAGCCCTGCGCTGCCAAAAGCACATCATATTGATGCCAAGGTCCTGATTGAATATGCTTTATATCTCTGATAAAGGTTACATCATCAATGTAATCTTCAGCTTTGTAATTTTCAGCTTTGCAATCTTCAGCTTTGGAATTTCCTGCTTTGTAATCCTCAGCTTTGAAATCTTCTGCTTTACTTTTCTTTTTAAATTTATCAAAAAGCCCCATATTATTTTCTCCTTTGTTGCAAAATGATAATTAATTGACAAAAAATAACTATTGATAAACATAATAGCAAATAAATTATAAAAAGTCAATCATCAAATAATAAAGGTTGTATGCTAAAAATTATGGTTTAGTGGATTATCGGTCGGGCAACAAGGTACGGCAGTAAATCTTTCCGTCACGAAACGAAAGGGTAGAACTGAATTTTGAAAATTTAATCATAAAAAAGCGACAGATAAAATTTCTGCCGCTTGTTAGATATACTATTTAGTTTGTGATACTTTAATTATACGGTTAATTCCAATAATCAAAAAACAGAATATTCTCATACTGAGTAATAAAGTTCTGCGTTGAGTGCCAATTATTCGGATAGCCGTAATAATATTCACTTGTGCACATTACAAGTATGCGGTGCTGAACTGCGTTTCCGCCGTTATCAAAAACATAAGAAACTGCGTTCTTTACATTATCGTTTACATTTTCTTTGTATCCGTCATAACCCATACCGCCGTTGGCAGATGATTTTCTGAGATCCATAGGATCTTTGCAATAGCCGTAAACCAGCGCATCCCTAATGCACTGAGCAATGAACACCGAGCCGGCGTATGAAGTGCCAAACTCGCCCATTACGATTTTTTCTATGTAAGCTCTCTCTTTGTCGGTGAGTTTATATGCTCTGCCCTGATAGCTGCTGTCAATTTTATTTGACGGAAGTTTTATCAAAAACGAATTTGCGGCATTTGCACCACTGCTTGTACCGCCGCTTGCAGCGTTCATAAGGATATTTTGCAATGCGGTAACATCATTAATGTTTATATGTCCGTCACCGTCTACATCGGCTCTCTTTTCGTACTCATCGTTCCAGTTGCTCATATCTCCCGAAAGGCGAATTTGCAAGGCTGTTACATCCGATACCGAAACTTTGCCGTCACCGTTTAAGTCATAATTATTTCCTGCCGCAAATGCAGAAACAGCACAAAAGCTCATAAAGAAAGTTGCAACAAGAACACAAGAAATAAATTTACAAATTCTTTTACTCATATTTTCTCCTTTGATATCTTTTTCTGTTATTTTTTCGCAGTATAAAACATCACAACTCTTTAATTATAACACATAAAAAAGAAAATTGCAAATTTTTTATATTTGAAAGATATTTTTTTCAAAAAAAAGTGTTGACATTTGTAATTTATGGTGGTATAATAACACTCGTTGATTGAGAGAAAACAAAATCAATACAAAATATAAATATTTGCGAGTGTGCTGGAATAGGCAGACAGGCACGTTTGAGGGGCGTGTGTT
>OOCD01001578.1_pt1 | contig 13660 bp, 12 predicted proteins | sample 1671791 | NCBI WGS metagenome assembly OOCD01 (sample SAMN06348193, study PRJEB24527) | human gut metagenome | biome: human gut; feature: ankylosing spondylitis patient; material: feces | host: Homo sapiens | place: China | collected 2015-10
TCAAGCAGAAGACGGCATACGAGATCGTGATGTGACTGGAGTTCAGACGTGTGCTTCCGATCTCAGTACCGTGCTGCGCTATTTTTCGTATTTCGCCTTATAGCTCATGATTGCCGCGATTGTCTTGCCGTCCTCGATTTTTCCGGAATAGATCATTTCACACAGCTCATCGACCGAATATGCATAGACATCGATAAATTCATCCTCGTCCAAATGCTGATGGGTCGGCTTCAAATCCTGCGCAACATAAATTTCGATCTTTTCATTGCAGAACGCAACCGTTGTTCTTAAATTAATCAACCATTCCAGATTCTCACTGCGATAACCGGTTTCTTCTTCCAGTTCTCTTGAAGCACATGTAATTCCAGGCTCATCCGCTGTATCCAATGCTCCCTCCGGGATCTCCAGTGTATAACGTTCCAGAGCATTCCGGTACTGCCTTACCATCAGGATCTTTCCCTCATCCGTAACCGGAACTACAGCAGCAGCTCCCTTATGCTTTATGAAATCCCAGATTACGGTATGATCCCCATTGATCTCCATTGTATCCTGATAGAAATCTATAATTTTGCCTTTAAACTTCAGTTCTCTTTTTACACGCTTAATTTCATCACTCATCTGATCCATTTCCTTTCCACTTTCAACAAACTTTCCTGTCAGCCAAAAAGATCCCGTGGATCTTTTTGGCATATGCCTGACAACGAAAAAAGCCCCTGTCTTTCGACAAGGGCTGCATTTTCATCTTCTGTTACGGTTCTTAATTATTTAGCATAATCTGTCGCCCGTGATTCGCGAATCACATTGACCTTAATCTGACCCGGATATTCCAGCTCAAATTCAATCTGCTTCGCAATATCCCTGGCCATCAGCACCATATCATCATCTGATACCTGCTCTGGAACTACCATAACACGAATCTCTCTACCCGCCTGAATGGCAAAAGACTTATCCACACCTTTAAACTGGTTGGTAATATCTTCTAACTGTTTCAATCTGTTTGTATATGTCTCTATTGTCTCTCTTCTCGCACCCGGTCTTGCCGCTGAAATCGTATCAGCCGCCTGAACAACGCATGCAATCAAACTTTCCGGCTCAACATCTCCATGATGAGCTTCTACTGCATTGATAATAGTTGCCGATTCTTTGTACTTTCTGCACAAATCAGCACCAATCTGGATATGTGATCCTTCTACATCATGATCGATGGATTTACCAATATCATGTAAAAGTCCGGCACGCTTGGCAATCCTTACATCCAGTCCAATCTCACCGGCCAGCAGTCCTGATAACTGTGCCACTTCAACGGAATGCTTCAACGCATTCTGTCCATAGCTTGTTCTGAATTTCATACGTCCAAGAAGTCGGATCAATTCTGGATGGATACCTGTAACACCTACTTCCAGTGCTGCAGCCTCTCCCTCTTCACGGATCATCGTCTCAACTTCTTTTTGTGCCTTTTCTACCATCTCCTCAATTCTTGCCGGATGGATACGACCGTCAACGATCAATCTTTCAAGAGCAATCCTTGCTACTTCCCGGCGGATCGGATCAAATCCTGACAATACAACCGCTTCCGGAGTATCATCAATAATCAGTTCTACACCCGTAAGAGTTTCAAGAGTTCTGATATTTCTTCCCTCTCGTCCAATGATCCGTCCCTTCATTTCATCACTTGGTAACTGTACTACAGAAATTGTAGTTTCAGCCACATGGTCTGCCGCACATCTCTGGATTGCATTGACAACATACTCTTTTGCCTTCTTGTCGGCATCTTCCTTTGCCTGCGTCTCCAGCTCTCTCACCATCTTGGCGGTGTCATGCTTGACATCATCTTCAACAGTTTTTAACAGATATTCTTTTGCCTGTTCGGAGGTAAGTCCTGAGATTCGTTCAAGTTCCTGTACACGTTGCTGACTAAGTTCTTCTACTTTGGCTTCACGTTGACGAAGATGTTCTTCTTTTGACGTGAGTTTGTTCTCACGATGCTCTAAAGCATCGGATCTTTTATCAACAGACTCTTCTTTTGCAAGCACTCTTTTTTCATAGCGTTGCAGTTCAGCTCTTCGTTCTTTGGTCTCTTTCTCAAGATCGTTCTTCGTCTTGATCGATTCCTCTTTCACTTCTAAAAGAGCTTCCTTTTTAGTAGTCTCGGCAGTTTTCACTGCATCGTCAATAATTTCTCTTGCTTTTGCTTCCGCATTTCCAATTTTGCTGTCCGCATTATTCTTCAGACTGGAAATTGTCGCAAAACGAGTAACAACTCCGACTATCAACGCGAGGGCCACGGCAATGCCTATTCCTAATCCTAGACTTATCTGCACAGGAGCACCTCCTTATTTAATTTTCATTGTACGTATATCTAAATACAACACTTAAATTTTATACTGTTTCCACAACAATGTCAAGCATTCTCAATACTATTTTGTATCACTTGACGGACTACATCATAACGGAAACCTTTTCTGCCCAAATATCCGTATATTTTCTGCATCTCCCGCTCATCCGCTGTCCTCACATCCACCTTCTTTTTTGCAAGAATCCGACGGACTGCCTCCACTTCCTCGCTTTCACCATAACAGCTCTCAAATGCCTTCTCTATATCAGCAGAACAGATTCCCTTCCTGTTCAGAAGTGCAAGGATCTCTCTTTTACTCTTTGTGCTTTTCCGGGCCAGGATAAAATTTTCGGCGTACCGTACATCATTCAGATATCCGAAAGACTTCACATACGTCACCGCTGCCTCGATCAGATCTTCGGGATATAGCCCTGCTTTCAGCTTTTCCCTTAATCCCGCCTCACTTCTGTCCATATCCTCCAGCAAATGCATGGCTCTCTTTTTTGCACGTTTAAGCAGGATCTTTTCTCTGATCTCATCCAGTTCTTCCTCACTCAGCTCTCTTCCATCAGAAATCTTATAACTGCGAAGTTCCCCCTTATAAAGAACAAATGCGAACTGATGATTCAGATAAATCTTATACTTCGTCTTCGAAAGCGGCTCTACTTTTGTGACGATCATTCTGCCTGCTCCGCATCAGTCTTTTCTTTATCTGTCTTCTTCTCTGCAGTCAGCTTCAGATCACTTTTCTTTTCATCTTCCGGCTCTGTACCATCCAGATGATAATAAGCACGTACTTTTCTTTCAATCTCTTCCATCACTTCCGGATGTGACTCCAGATAGGACTTTGCATTTTCACGTCCCTGTCCGATCTTATCACCCTCGTATGCATACCATGCACCGCTCTTCTTTACAATATCAATCTTTGACGCAAGATCCAGGATATCTCCTTCTCTTGAAATTCCTTTTCCGAACATAATATCAAATTCTGCCTCTTTAAACGGAGGTGCAATCTTATTCTTTACAATCTTGATCCTTGTACGGTTTCCTACGATCTCACCATTCTGCTTCAGAGTCTCGATTCTTCTTACATCCATACGGACAGAGGCATAAAACTTCAACGCACGTCCTCCGGTAGTCGTCTCCGGATTACCAAACATCGCTCCCACTTTCTCACGGAGCTGATTGATAAAAATAACCACACAGTTCGATTTGCTGATCACCGGTGTCAGTTTTCTCAAAGCCTGGGACATCAGTCTTGCCTGCAGTCCTACATGGCTGTCTCCCATATCTCCTTCAATCTCCTGCTTTGGAACAAGTGCCGCAACAGAGTCAATAACGATAATATCAATCGCACCGGAACGCACCATCGTCTCCGCAATCTCAAGTGCCTGATCTCCGCTGTCCGGCTGCGAAATATATAATTCATCAATATCCACTCCGATATTCTTTGCATAAACCGGATCCAATGCATGCTCTGCATCTATAAAGCCTGCAATTCCGCCACGTTTCTGCACTTCTGAGATCATATGCAATGCAACCGTCGTCTTACCACTGGACTCAGGACCATAAACCTCGATCACTCTTCCTTTTGGCACTCCCCCCAGTCCCAGTGCAAGATCCAGACTCAGGCATCCAGTCGGAACCGTCTCTACTGACACATGTGCCCCTGACTCTCCCAGCTTCATCACTGCACCCTTACCGAAGTCCTTCTCCAGTTTGGCGATCGCCGCATCCAGGGCTTTTTTCTTTTCTTCACTATTTGTAACTTTTACAACGCTTTCTTTTCCACTTGCCATAATTCTTTCTCCTTTATCGAACAGTTGTTCGTATCTGTAGTTATAGTATTACACTTCCTGTAAATTGTCAACCTATTTTTCCTGTGGATTTTGATTCAGAACTTTTATGCTCCCCGTCACAGACGCTCTGGACAGCACCCCTTTTACGAATCTTGAATCTTTCCCTGATGTAGAATTTTATGCAGCTATGAACTGCTGCTTCAATGAACAAATACAGAATAGCACAGCCACCGTCGGATTGCAAGGCAAAAGAAGCAGCCCGGCTTTCCTGACCCGCAGATAAACCGGACTGCTCCTTCCATCATACAGTATTCCACTGTCTGACTTTCTCTTTGTAGAAAATTTCATTTTCCCTCACAATACAGGGGACTCCATTTTCAATCTGTACCGTTGTCACAGAACAGTTTGGCGGCACTTTTTCCTGCCAGAATGACTCCACCGACAGACTCCCCCTGATCCGGTTCAGAAGTGCAGTCATAGCTGCTCCATGCGTCGAGATCAGAATATTCTTTTGCTGCCACTCTTCCTTTTCGCATAATTCTTTCAGAAAATCTCCTGTTCTTTCATACAGTTCTTCTATCGTCTCTGCCCCCTTCGGTGCAATATATTCCCCCGGAGCATTGAAAAAGAGACGGAATGCCCTGCTGACCGGGTCTTCACCGTTACATGAGACTCCCTCATACTCTCCAAAACCGATCTCTTTGATCCTGGGGTCTTCCAAAAGAGGGATCTGCCTTGTTCCGAGAATGATCTGTGCAGTCTCTTTCGCACGGATCAGAGGACTTGTAATCGCCAGATCAATCCTGGTCTCTTTTAGACCTTTTGCGGTTTCCCGGGCGAGATGCCTTCCGTATTCATTCAGCGGAATATCTGTATGCCCCTGAACCCGTTTCACTTTATTCCAGTCCGTTTCCCCATGCCGGACAACATACAATACCATAATCAGCCTTCTTTCTTTCTGAGTACTTCCCTGCGGATGTACCGGTAAGTTTCTTCTTCTCCCTTTTCTGCAAGCATATGCAGAAGTTTTTCCAGCAATGCTCTTGTCTCAGGATGCATCAGTTCTCCTGCTCTTCCATTTTCATAATACCGAAGTGGATCTGAATCATTATACGCCTCGCCAATATATACTTTACTTGCAGCAATCCGGTCAAGGAACATCTCCACAACATATCTGACCGGCATCTTCATGCCGGTCAGAATCCTTCCGTCCTTTCCCGCATTGACATTATAATCGATCCAGTATTCGTAATGATGCTTATTTCTTCCCTTATGATGCAGCCATGCAGATGAATATCCTTTTTCTTCCCGCTCTGCATTGTTCGGGCTTCGTGTTCCCTGGTAATATCTGCACCCGATCCGAAATTCTGTCCAACTGTATTTCGACAGATCATGCAATAATCCCTGCCTGTACAGTCCTACACGGAAACATTCTCTCATCACATAGATCTTATGCTTTGTAATGGTCTGAAAATGCCGGATCGCTTTCATCTTTCATTTCACCTTTCACCTTATTTTCTACTGTCTTTCTGACTGCTTTCCCTACAATCTTTCCTGCCGTCATTCCTGAAATTTTCCGGTTGATCAAAATGGCAATACTCCTTGCTCCCAGCTCTATTTCTTTCTGATCTTCCATCCTGCCGGCTTCTGTCAGCATTCCCTGTTCCGTATCAGCCGCAAGCAGCCACTCTCTTCCCTTTCCGGCAGATGGAAGTGCAAATTTATGTACTTCCCAATGCATATTATATGCCAGAAAACATAATTCGTCCTCTCCCTTCACTGCCGCATACATGACCCCGAGCTGACGGCTTGCAACTTCTGCCTTTGCCTGCCATGCATTTTCTCCATGATAGGATACATCCGGCATTCCGCAGGAGGTACGGTCAATCCCTCTGAGTTCTTCTTTCTGATGCAGACAGGCATGTTCCTTACGGAAGCGGATCAACTGCTGCACATAGAGATAAAGCGGATCATCTTCTTTCCACTGGCTCCAGTTTACCCAGCCAACCGGATTGTCCTGACAATAGGCATTATTATTTCCTTTCTGCGAATTATAAAATTCATCCCCTGCCAGCAGACATGGCGTTCCCTGTGCTGTAAGGAGCAGCATATAGGCATTTTTTACCTGGTTTTTCCGCAGTCTGATAATGTTCTTTTTTCTGCTCGGTCCTTCTGCACCACAGTTCCAGCTATAATTATAATCCGGCCCGTCCTGATTGCGTTCTCCATTTTCCTCATTATGCTTTCCATCGTAGGAAACCAAATCCCATAACGTAAATCCCGTCTGTGCCGTGATGGAATTGCAGACCCCGTCAGCGGACGAATTATGCTTCAACGCCCACATGACATCACGAATCATATTTTCATCTCCTTTAAGGAAACGACGCATGATCGTCTGGAATCCTTCTTCTTTTTTCATGATCTTTACTTCTTTTAAAAGTGGATCCGCATTCAGTTCGTCCCACGGAACATTATAGGGATTCACCACAAATCCGTCCACATGATATTCCAGCAGATAAAATTTCAGACATTCCATCGCTTTCTGTGCAGAAATTCCCGCTTCAAACGGCATCTCCAGAACTACTTCAATCCCTGCCCGATGGCATGCCTTTACCATATCTTTCAACTCTTTCACCGCACTGCTGCCTGATGCGTAGGAACTTTTTGGAGCAAAATAAAATCCCTTTCCATACCCCCAGAAATTGATCTTATTCTGCACATACTCATCAAATTCATAAACCGGCATACACTGAATCTGATTAATACCAAGCTGTAGCAGATAAGGAATCTTTTCTACGATACCGAGATAGGTTCCCTTATGTACTGCATGGGAAGAACTGTGCTTTGTAAATCCACGTATATGCAGACTGTATGCAATCACATCATTCCACGCAAGATGTGGTCTTTTGTCATCTTCCCAGTCATAAGCATCCCGGACAAATTTGCCTCGTGCCTGATGCTTCTGCACATCCATTCTGACTCCGAACTTCTTTGTCCCGGCAAGTTCTCTCACGTAAGGATCTATCCACACCCTTTCATCAATCTGAAAATTGTATTCATATTTTTCCGTATCTAATCCCTGCAAAGCAAGAAACCGTACCTCTCCGATCCCCTTTTCTTCCGGCATTTCAAACCTGTACTTCGGATTCATACTTCCTTTTTTATACAGCAGAAGTTCGCACTTCTTCCCTGTCGGAACCTGCACTGCAAAATTAATATGATCCTTTCTGATCTCCACCCCAAAAGGCTGTGGTCTTCCTTTCACGCATTCCATACTCTATTCCTTTCTTATTGCCAGCCGTCCGTTCCATACATTTCAACATTATCTCGATTTATAAAGAACGTCTCCTCATAAGTCTCTTTCTCATAATCCTCCCCGTTCAATACTGCATTGGCAATTTTGACCGCTTTTTTCCCAAGATTGATTGGTGACTGAGCCCCGATTCCCATCATTCCGCCTGTATGCTCCACCAGTGCTTTTTTTGATGCCGGAGAACCATCCACACTGTATACATAAACCTTTTCCTGTCCGGCTTCTGTAATTGCCTCCCGCACCTGTTCTGCCATCTGATCATCTCCGCACATGATCGCATCCAGATCTGGATTCTGTGCCAGCACCTGTGCCACCTGCTGCTTCAGACCTGAGACATCATTTCCTGTCTGAATCCGCTTAACAACCTCAAATGCTCCTTTTGACACAGCCTCTTCAAAACCCGTGATCCTTTCACATACAGAATTGACATTCAGATTTTCCACAATCACAACCTGTCCGCCGTCCGGCTTTCTTTCTACCAGATCCTCTCCGCATACATACCCCGCATTCCGGTTATCAGAACCAACAAACGCAGCCACTTTTCCGCTCTCATAAACTTTCGTATCCAGGTTGATCACCGGAATATCAGCCTCCTCCAGAGCATCCAGTGCCGGTTCGATCTTCTTCCAGTCCACCGGGCAGAGAAAAACAGCATCCACATCTTCTTCGATCAGTTCCTGTATCTGAGTATTCTGCCGCTCTGCATCTCCTGCCGGATCCTTTATGAGCAGCTTATCTCCCTGTTCTTCCAATGCCGACTGAACTGAATCTTTCAGTGTTGCATAAAACGGATTCGACATATCGATCCCGCAGAAACCGAAGACTTTTTTCTCCTGATCCGTATCTTCTTTCTTATCATCGCTCTCATCTGTCACTGCATTATCTTCCGGTGTCCCTACATTTTTTTTACATCCTGTCAGCAGAAAAAGTGTACCGACTGCCATCAGTATGTATATCATAATTTTTTTTCTCATATTACAGTTCCTTCCCTATTTCTTTTGCTATCTCTTCTTCCATTCTACCCGGTTTCTTCCGAATGTCAACCGTTACTCTTTTCGGATTTCTGCTTCTTTTCCTTGCAATTTTCCCTGCTTTTTGCTACCATTTTATTTAACAGTGATCCTCCAACAGGTCACATAAAGAATATTTCATTATATAAAGGAGAGGAACCATGAACGAGAACGAAGTACTCACCGTTACACTCACCCTTGAGAATAACGAAGAACTTGAATGTGAAGTCATCACCATTTTTGAAGTTCAGGGACAGCAGTATATTGCCCTGTACCCTCTTTTTGATGAGGCCTCTGATGAAGATGGATCGGTATATTTATACCGTTTCATCGATCACGGTGATGAAGAACCTGGTCTTGAAAATATCGAAGCTGATGTGGAATTTGAAGCAGTTTCTGATGCATTTAATGCATGGGCAGACGCTCAGGACTTCGGTGATATCGACCTGGACGACATGGATTAAGCTTATTTTTCCAACAATTCGTCCACAAAGCGGGAAGGAAGGATTTCTTTCCCGCCTTTTATTTTCACGTAACTGAACACCAGCCGGTTCTTTGCCCTCGTCATTGCCACATAAAAAAGCCGTCGTTCTTCCTCTATCTCTTCGGCTTTCTCTGCCTTTTTGTATGGAATCCGCCCTTCATTTGCCTGTATCACAAACACAGTATCAAATTCCAGTCCTTTGGCTGCATGGATCGTCATCAGACGGATGCCTTTCTCCGGCGTATTCCTTCCCGTTTCCCGTTTCTTTAATGCTTCTGTATATTCTTCAATATGTGAAAACCACTCTTCCATTGTCTCATATGGTTTTGCTGCCTCTTCCAGCTCCGAAAGGATCTCGCTCAGGTCCGTAATTTTCAAATGACGGGAAATACAATACTCTTTCAGATATTCATCATATCCAACCCTTTTCCGCAGATAAATAATTGCAGCATAAGGAGTCATTTTCTCCATCATTTTTACGTCCCATTCAAACTGATCAATCCGGTCTGTCATCCAGTCTTTATCCCGATAATAGTCCCGCAGTATCTCGAAAGATGCCCTCTTTCCCTGCAGACTGTCTCTGGAAAGATAACGTTTCGGGCGGTTCATTACCTGTAGCAGATCCTGCCGTCCTGCACATTTCATTGCAAGCCGGAAATACGCCTGAATATCTTTTGCTATAAAATGTTCGTAAAGATTAGGCAGATGCTCTTTCATCTCAAATGGGAGTTTCCTGGCAAGCAGAGCTTCTACAACCGGTCTTGCATCTGTATGCGTCCGGAAAAGCACCGCAATGTCCTCTGCCTTTGTTCCGCTTCTGATGCTTTTTTTAATTTCTCCTGCAATATATTCTGCCTCTTCATTTACATCCTTTACTTCCTGGATATGCAGACACGGGCCACCTTTACGTTCCGCCTTTAATTCCTTCTCATACCGTCTGGTATTATGCATGATCACTTTCAGGGAATTGGTCACAATATTGGAAGTAGAACGATAGTTTACCCCCAACAGGATCTGACTGGCGTCCGGGAAATCTTTTTTAAACCGGAGCATCAATTCTGAATCCGCACCACGAAACCCATAAATTGCCTGATCATCGTCCCCTACTGCAAAAAGATTTCTTTCAGGCAATGCCAGCATACGGATCACGTCATACTGGATCTGATTGATATCCTGGAACTCATCAATCAGAATATAACGGAACTTTTTCTGCCATCCTCTCAATACATCCGGTCTGGAAAGGAAAAGCTGAAAGCAAAGTACCAGCATATCATCAAAATCGATCTTTCTCCGTCTTTTTCTCTGCTCTTCATACTCTCTGTAAATCTGCCGGAACACAGCAGCCTCGCATTTTTCTGAAATGAACTCTTCCGGTCTGATCCTCTGATTTTTAATCTTTCCGATCTCAAAAGCGATATCTTTCAGGAAATCCCCCTCATCAAAAATCTCCAGTTTCTGATGCCTGATCACCTGCCTGAGGATCTGATATTTTTCATTATCCGAGAGCAGATTCTTCTGTCCGATCCGGTAAGTCCATCGAAGGATTCCATAATAAATCCCATGAAATGTCCCGATCGTCACCGGAAGTCTCTCTTTTCCCATAAGTGAACAGAGGCGGGATCTCATCTCCGCCGCTGCAAAACGGGTAAAAGTAACGACCAGAATTTCTTCTGGTCTTACTTTATATCCTTCTGTTCACGATCGTAAGCGTCTTCCCTGATCCCGGTCCTGCCAATACCAGGCAGGGACCGTCTTTATGAAGAACTGCATCTTTCTGTGCTTCGTTTAACCCCATTCTTTCCTTCCTGCTACTGAAGCTTCTCAATTCCAAGGCGGATTCTTCTCAGAGACTCCTCTTTGCCGAAAACTTCCATCAGCTCTGTAGCACCACCCGGGGTACTCTGCTTTCCTGATACGGCTGTTCTCAGCGGCCACATAACATAACCGACCTTATATCCTTTTTCCGCTGCAAAACCTTTTAATGTCTCGAAAAGTGCATCATTGCTGAAATCTTCCTGTGCTTCAAGAACCGGGAGTACCTCCTGCAGAAGTGCAAGTGACTTCTCTGCATCCGTTTTCATCTTTTTGTGCGTATAAAGTGCAATATCATAATCCGGAAGTTCTTCAAAGAAATCAATCTGCTCCTTAATATCCGGAAGGATCTCGATTCTCGTCTTAACCAGGGCTGCAATCTTTTTCAGATCATAATCCTTTGTCACAGTTTCACTGATATACGGCTTTGCAAGCTCGAAGAATTTGTCGAAATCCATTGCTTTCAGATACTCACCATTCATCCATTTCAGCTTCACTACATCGAACACTGCAGGTGATTTATTCATATGATGATAATCAAATGCCTCTACCAGCTCTTCCAGAGAGAAGATCTCCCGGTTGTCAGAAGGACACCATCCGAGCAGTGCCACGTAGTTGACAACAGCCTCTGACACAAATCCCTGTTCGATCAGATCTTCATAAGAGGAATGTCCACAGCGTTTACTTAACTTCTTATGGTTCTCATCTGTGATCAGCGGGCAATGAACATAAACCGGAACTTCCCATCCAAATGCATCATACAGACGGTTATATTTCGGTGCTGAAGAAAGGTACTCATTCCCTCTGACAACATGCGTGATCTCCATCAGATGATCGTCAATTACATTTGCAAAATTGTACGTCGGATACCCATCTGACTTGATCAGGATCATATCATCCAGTTCTGCATTCGGTACAGTGATATCTCCATAGATCTCATCATGGAAGGTTGTCGTACCTTCATTCGGCACATTCAGACGGATGACCCATGGCTTACCGGCTGCAAGATTTGCCTCTACTTCCTCCTTGCTCAGGCTCAGGCAATGCTTATCATAAACAGAAATCTCTGTTCCTGATTCTGAAACGGTCGTCTTCAGCGATTCCAGACGTTCCTTATCACAAAAGCAATAATATGCATCTCCCTGCTCTACAAGCTGCTTCGCATATTTCAGATAAAGACCTGCCGCATTTCTCTCACTTTGTACATAAGGTCCATATCCGGCATCTTTATCCGGTCCCTCATCATGTACAAGGCCTGTCTTTGCAAGTGTCCTGTAAATGATATCCAAAGCACCTTCCACGAAACGCTCCTGATCTGTATCTTCCACACGCAGGATAAAATCTCCACCCTCATGCTTTGCGATCAGATATGCATAAAGTGCAGTTCTTAAATTACCTACATGCATCCTTCCTGTCGGGCTTGGTGCAAATCTCGTTCTTACTTTCTTACTCATATTATCTTCTCCAATTCATTTTCTTCTTAAGCTCTGGTCTCCGCACATGCGGATCTACAATGAATTATTATATCGCAACCGGCAGGATTATTCAACCACCAGTGTATCTGGAAGATCTGTCTGTTCCATTCCACGCTCTTTCATTCCGATCACTTTGAACAATCTGCTTTCACTGAAAGCATCCTTTGCCAGACGCACCACATTTTCAGGAATTGGATAAATCCCTGTTCTTCCTGCAGGAAATGCGAAAAGGCAGGTCTCCTGTTCCGAAAATAAAACTCCATCTCTGCTTACATACACCGGATTGTCCGGTTCTGTCTCATACCATTCTACATCCTTCAGATCAGCAAAAGTTCCTTCTTCAATAAAAATAATATTTGCCGGAATCACAATCTCCAGGATTCCGTCCGGTGCATCAGTAAACGTGGTTGCCGCAATTTTGCTGCATTGATCTGACGATGGCAGAGTAAGCCGTCCTTCTTTTACTGCCTTTTCATAATCTGCCACACCTGTAATGGTTCCTGTTCCGTCTATGATAAATCCATCTTCTGTCACAAGCATCATTTCCGGCTTTTCGCTGTCATTTTCAATCAGATTGCTGTCATCTGTCGCAGGTGGAACAATCTCTGCCGGGAGAGAGACTTCTGTATTTGTCTTTCCTGTAACAACTTTCTTTATGATTCCGGCATCTCCTGTATCTGTAGTTACAGTTTTTGTCAGTCTACTGTCTGATTTTTCGGTCACGTTCTTTTCTATTCCGGCTTCTGCAGTCTCCAAAGTCTGACTGACAGCCGGCAGTATCTTTTTATCTGTAACCATAGAATCTTTCATTTTCTCCCATGCCGGATAACAACGTCCTGCTGTCAGAATCCCCTTTTCTGCCTCAACGGCAGAGGGCATAGCTTTCATTTCATATGCAGCCATCTTCACATCCATGATCCTGACAGTCCCACAGTCGAGCAGGGAAATCCACATACAGATCAGAAGCAGCACCGATATACCTGTCCTGTGTATTTTCAGGGCAGAGATATTCTGTTCATTTTCCAAAAATCTTTCGTTCAATCCCATATTTTTCTTTTCCTTTCACCACTTTTCCTGTTCGATCATATCTTGTCGACTGTAGTAAGATACCAAAGAAAAAGGAATGTCGCAACGAATTGCAACATTCCTTTGCATTTTCAGGATTTTAACTTACACATTAATCTCTGCTTTTACGCCAAGCACTTCCTGATTCTTTTCCAGCAACGGGTTGATCACATTGGTCAGATATGCTTCAACCTGCTCTTTTGCACGTCCTACATACTTCTCCGGCTGCATTGTCTTCTGCAGATCTTCCAGTGTCAGGTTGAATGCCGGGTCTGCTGCAATCAGTTCCAGCAGATTATTATCAAGACCTTTTTCCTTCACATTCTTTCCTGCTTCCATGGAAAGCTCACGGATTCTCTCATGCAGT
>OOCD01001590.1_pt1 | contig 13602 bp, 11 predicted proteins | sample 1671791 | NCBI WGS metagenome assembly OOCD01 (sample SAMN06348193, study PRJEB24527) | human gut metagenome | biome: human gut; feature: ankylosing spondylitis patient; material: feces | host: Homo sapiens | place: China | collected 2015-10
GTACCGTTGCGAGCGACACGTAACGCAAGTGTGTCTTCGTTGATCTTGTTGATGCTTCAAAATCTTCACAGCCTGAATTCGAGTTTTGCAGCAATCTTCAAAATCTAAGGAAAAAATAATCATGAAACAAATTATAGCAGGAATCCTGGCACATGTGGACGCCGGCAAGACCACATTGTCAGAAGCACTTTTATATAGCAGTGGAAGCATTAAAAAAATAGGGCGCGTCGACAACGGCGATACATTTTTAGACACGGATGCGATGGAGAAGAAACGTGGCATCACGATTTTTTCAAAGCAGGCAGAATTACAATTTGGTGACACGAAAATGACACTTTTGGACACACCGGGACATGTGGATTTTTCGGCAGAGATGGAGCGGACGCTGATGGTGCTTGATTACGCCGTGCTTGTCATCAGCGCATCTGACGGAGTGCAGGCTCATACACAGACACTCTGGCGGCTTTTAAAACGGTATGAGATCCCGGTATTTCTTTTTATCAATAAAATGGATCAGCCGGGAACCGACAGAGCGGCAATTCTTTTGGAGTTAAAAAAACAGTTGTCGGACGGATGCATTGATTTCACGGAACTTGGCGCAGGAACAGAAGAAGAAGCACAGGAAAACGAGAAAAGCAGTACTATTATGGAAGAAATTGCCATGGAAGATGAGACTGCGATGGAAAGTTTTTTAGAGACCGGAAGGATTGCCGGTGAACAAATCAGGGAAATGATCGTGCAGCGAAAGATATTTCCGTGCTTTTTTGGTTCTGCGCTTCGGAATGCCGGCGTGGACACATTTTTACAGGGGTTTGACCGATATACACTGGCACCGGAATACCCGGATGAATTTGGCATGAAAGTTTTTAAGATTGCTAGAGATGAGGCAAATAACCGGCTGACGTATCTGAAAGTGACCGGAGGAACGTTAAAAGTGAAAGCGCTGCTTTCGAATGCAGATCATGTGCGGTTTGGTGAGGAAGTGTGGGAACAGAAAGTGAACCAGATCCGCATTTATTCCGGAACCAAATATGAGCTGATCAATGAAGCGGATGCCGGAATGGTGTGTGCTGTGACCGGATTAGACCACACATATCCGGGACAGGGATTTGGAATAGAAGCGCAGGGAGAAACACCGGTATTAGAGCCGGTACTGCATTTCCGTCTGATCCTCCCGGAGGGAGTGGAGCCGGCAGTCATGCTGCCAAAATTGCGCCAGATCGAGGAGGAAGAGCCGGAATTACATATTGTATGGAACGAAAAGCTTCAGGAGATCCAGATCCAGATCATGGGCGAGGTCCAGACTGAAATTTTAAAAAGCATGATCGCAGAGCGTTTTGGCGTGGAGGTGTCATTTGGTCCGGGTAAGATTGTATACAAGGAAACAATCGCAGATACGGTGGAGGGCGTGGGACATTTTGAACCGCTCAGACATTATGCGGAAGTACATCTTTTGTTAGAGCCGCTGGAACCGGGAAGCGGTATTGTGATCGACACAGACTGCAGTGAGGATGTGCTGGATAAAAACTGGCAGCGGCTGATCGTGACACATTTAAAAGAGCGGGAGCATATCGGAGTGTTGACCGGTTCGGTGATCACAGATATGAAAATCACAGTGATCGGTGGAAGGGCACACACGAAACACACGGAGGGCGGCGATTTCAGACAGGCGACTTACCGGGCAGTGCGCCAGGGCTTAAAACAGGCGCAGTCTGTGCTGCTGGAGCCGTATTATGAATTTCACATAGCTGTTCCGCAGAATATGGTAGGACGTGCTATGACGGATGTTGAAAAGATGCATGGAAAGTTTGAAGGTCCTTATCAGGAGGGCGATGCACAGGTTCTGCGCGGCATTGCTCCGGTGGCGTGCATGGCAAATTACCAGAAGGAAGTGACTGCCTACACGAAAGGACTTGGAAAAGTAACGTTCCGGTTTGCGGGATATTACCCATGTCACAACACGGAAGAGGTGGTCGCACAGACCGGTTATGATCCGGAGCGGGATCTTTCGCACCCGGCGGATTCTGTTTTCTGTGCGCACGGAGCAGGATTTATCGTTCCATGGAATGAAGTGCCGGATCACATGCATGTGGAGGGCAGGCTGTTAAAAAAGAAAGAACAGCAGGAGGAAGCACCTTCCGGTAAAAAGACAAAAACCTATGATCCGGATCACTGGATCGACATTGAGGAGATCGATGCGATCTTAGCACGTACCTATCATGCAAATAAACATGAGAAGGGAGCGACAAAGCAGTGGCGGACCACGAAAAAAGTGATCTCGGGAGACAATGCGCCACGCTATGCACCTGTAAAGGCAGTTTCCAAAGAGGAATATCTGCTGGTGGACGGATATAATATCATTTTTGCATGGGAGAGCTTAAAAGAGCTTGCGGCAGTCAATATCGACGGAGCAAGAGGAAAGCTTTTAGACATTTTGTGCAATTATCAGGGCATAAAAAAATGCAATCTGATCGTGGTGTTTGATGCGTACCGCGTAAAAGGACACCAGACGGAAATGCTCGATCACCATAATATCCATGTCGTGTATACAAAAGAAGCAGAGACTGCCGATGCTTATATTGAAAAGTTTGCACATGAAAATGGAAGAAAATACCATGTGACCGTGGCGACTTCGGATGGTCTTGAGCAGATCATCATCACCGGGCAGGGCTGTCATCTGCTCTCTGCAAGAGAGTTTGAGCGTGAGGTAGAGGCAGCAAACCAGACGCTTCGGGAAACAATCGATGGAATGAGGGAAAAATCATCCAATCACATTCTGGGAGATGCACTGAAACAATTAACCGATGAGAAAATACAATTGTAAAATTCATAAAAACGGAATTATGAAAATGAATCAATCACAGGAAAAACAGGACGGAGAGAAATTATGTTACCAGAACAATTTTGTGTGCGTATGAAAGAAATGCTCGGGGAGGAGTACGCAGCATTCTATGCAAGCTATGATCTGCCGAAATATCAGGCACTCAGAATCAATCCACTGAAAACAGAGCGGGATACTTTTTTGCAGCAGGCGCCGTTTTCTTTAAACAGAGTGCCGTGGACAACGAATGGCTATTATTACAGTGGGAATGATCAGCCCGGCAGACATCCGTATCATGAGGCGGGCGTTTACTATATCCAGGAGCCGAGTGCGATGGCTCCGGCGGAGTATCTGATGGCGGAACCGGGAGAGCGCATTTTGGATCTGTGCGCCGCACCTGGAGGTAAGAGCACGCAGATTGCATGTTCCATGCAGGGGGAAGGACTGATCGTCTGCAATGAAATCCATCCGGCGAGAGCAAAGATCCTGTCTGAGAACATCGAGCGCATGGGCGTGTGCAATGCGCTTGTGACAAATGAGACACCACAGAAACTTTCGGATAATTTCCGCGAATATTTTGACCGTATTTTAGTGGATGCACCGTGTTCCGGTGAGGGAATGTTCCGCAAGAACGAGGATGCCTGTGATGAGTGGAGTCCGGAAAATGTAGAAAACTGTGCCGCAAGACAGGCGGAGATCTTAGACTGCGCAGCGGAGATGTTAAAGCCGGGCGGACGGCTTGTGTATTCGACCTGCACATTTGCCCCGGCGGAGAATGAAGGCAGTATCAGCCGTTTTTTAGAGCGTCACCCGGAATTTTCAATATTACCGGTGGAGAAAAAAGACGGTATGATGCCGGGTGTGCCGGCGTGGACAGAGCATCCGGCGGATGGTTTAGAACACACCATCCGTCTGTGGCCGCACCATTTAAAAGGTGAAGGGCATTACCTCGCTGTCTTACAGAAAGCGGGTGTTTTATCCAGAACCTGTCAGGGCTATTGCAGAAACGGTGTGGAGAAGGGAATCAATGAGAAAGAGTGCAGGGAATTTTTTGCATTTGCAGAGGAAAACCTTGTGAAAAATATAACAGGCAGTTTCCTGAAATTCGGCGACCAGCTTTATCGGATGCCGGAGGGAATGCCGTCCATCCGGAATCTGAAAGTGCTCCGCCCGGGACTGCATCTGGGAACCTTAAAAAAGAACCGTTTCGAGCCGTCCCATGCACTGGCGTTAGCGTTAAGACCGGATCAGGTAAAGCATGTGTGCAATTTAGAGAGTGACGACCCACAGGTCAAAGCATACTTAAATGGACAGACCCTGAATATGGACGGAGAAAAGGGCTGGTATTTAGTGACTGTGGATGGTTACAGCATTGGCTGGGGCAAGTTAGCCGGTGGCATTTTAAAAAATCATTACCCGAAGGGACTTCGAAAAAATGGCTGATGGGAAAACAGGAAAAACTTTAAATTTAACAGAGGGTAATCCGTTAAAACTGATTTTATTATTTGCAATTCCTGTCTTTTTGGGAAGACTGTTCCAGATGATGTACAGTCTGATCGATACCAAGATCGTCGGAAGTATTTTAGGGGAAGAGGCATTGGCGGCAGTTGGCTCCGTGTCGATCCTTTATAATCTTCTGACCGGAATTTTCAGCGGCTTTACATTGGGATTTTCCATTGTGACCGCACAGAACTATGGAAGTGGGAATGAGAAACTTTTGAAGAAAAATGTGGCGTCTTCCATAATACTGGGAATGATGACGGCGGTTGTGATCATTTTTGCGGTACTGCTTTTCTTAAATCCGATCCTTCATGCCATGAATGTTCCGGAAGAACAGTTTTGCATGGCACATGATTATATCAGGATTTTAGTGTGGGGCATGTTTGTTACACTGGCATACAATCTGTGTGCGGATATGCTCCGGGCGATCGGGGATTCCGTGACACCACTGATCTTTCTGGTCATTGCGGCGGTCACAAATATTGTGCTTGACTATCTCTTTATCGGCGGCTTTTCCATGGGCGTGTCAGGAGCTGCCTGTGCGACGGTGCTGTCACAACTGGTCTCAGCAGTATTATGCTTTCTGCGTATCAAGTCCGGTTTCCCAATCCTTCACATCTCGAAGAATGATCTGGAGTGGGACAGAGAACGCATGAGACTTCTGTATCAGAACGGACTGGCGATGGCACTCATGTCATCTCTGGTAAACTGCGGTACTTTGATCTTGCAGACGGGAATCAATAAACTTGGAACGAACATTATCGTGGCACATACAGCGGCGCGCAAAGTGTTTGAGATATTCAGTCTTCCAGTCAGCGTTTTTGGCGCCTCCATGGCAACTTACTGTGGACAAAATTACGGAGCCGGAAAGTATGACAGGATCCGGCAGGGCTTAAAGGCAGTGCTTGGAATCGGCTGTGTGTTCAGTGTGATTATTTTTATTTTATCGCATACGATATCACCGTATCTGATCTCTTTTATTGCAAGTTCAAAGAATAAGGAGGTCATTTACTGGGGCACACAGTATCTGGTGTACGATATGTCTTTTCAGGTGGTCTGTGTGTTTATTGTGATCCTGCGCAATTCGCTGCAGGGAATCGGAGATCAGAGGACGCCCGTCTTTTCAAGTTTTATAGAGCTGGCGGGAAAAGTGGTGTTCACGCTGGTTTTTGTGCGTAGGTTTGGTTATTGGGCAGTCATCTGGACAGAACCGGTCATATGGATCTGCATGGTGATCCCACTGATCGTGACGGCAGCAGGAAACCCGGTATTATTTGGAAAACAAAAATAGGAGCTTTCTATGGAGCGTTGGATATGGTTTCTGGGAATGGCAGTCTTTTATGGAGTGCTGTTTCTATGGTTTTTAAATCAGGTGAAAAAGCCGGATTATAAGAAAAATTATGTGCTTGTAAAGACACTGCAGAGTGCAGCGTTTGTGTCTGTGTTTCTGGCAGCAGCAGTTGTCAGTCGGGATATTCTGGATTTCTGGCTGATGCTTCCGGCGTTTGTCTGCTGCTTTGCAGGAGATGTAATACTTGCTTTTTATAATAAGATCAAAAAAAAGAGACTTTTTTTGTTGGGACTTGTCACATTTTTAATGGGGCATCTGTTCTTTATCCGGTGGCTGGACCGGATGCAGCCGCCGGCAGTTGCAGATATGGTGTTTCCGGTCATAGCGGTGATCGGGATTTTTGCAGTGACAGGAATGGGCAGCTTTCATACCGGAAGACTCCGGCCATGCATTTTAGTCTACACTTTTTTTATTGCATACCTGTTTGCAAAAAGCATGCATATTGCAGTGAGTATCCCTGACATGCGGCACATCGTCTGTGCGGTGGGAAGTTTTCTGATCTCAGATATTTCCATTCTGTTTCTTTATTTTTATAAAAATAAGGACCGGAAAGTCCACCTGTTTAACCTCACCACTTATTATGTGGGGATTTTTCTTCTGGCGATCAGTCCTTTGTTTCATTAAACGAGGCAGAATCTTTGTCGAAAAATGTTGTATCATGTTTAGAAGATGCCAGATAATGCATATTTTTGTGAAAAAAAACAAAAAAAACGCTTTTTTATGTGAAAATTATGTATAATAGCTAAAGAGATGATACATTATCGAATCAGGAAGGTACGAATCAGATATGAACAGACAACTGACAATGCTCATTGTAGATGACATGGAAGTGGAACGCATTTCGTTTGCAGAAATCTTTAAAGACGAATATCAGATTCTGGAGGCGGAAAACGGGAAACAGGCGATGGAACAACTGGAACAACAAAAGGTACATATTGTTCTTCTTGATCTTTGCATGCCGGTGATGGATGGATTTGAAGTGATCCGGGAGATGAAACAGCAGGATAAGTATGCGGATATCCCGATCGTCGCAAAAACTGCAATTGATGAGAAAACAGAGGTTAAAGCGTTAGAAGCTGGAGCGGATGAGTATATTTTTTCTCCGTGTGATCCGGCCATCGTGAAAAAAAGAGTTCATAATCTTGTGGAAAAATATATTCTGGAACGGGAGAAGATCAGGGCACAGTTAGAGAAAGAGCAGGAGATGGGCAGGGCAAAAGAACTGTTTCTTGCAAGGATGTCCCATGAACTCCGCACACCGATCAATGGAATTCTGGGCATTTCACAGCTTGCCCATTATAAAGATGCAGAAGTCCGGGAGGATTTTAAGAAGATCCGTTACCAGGCGGAGTATCTGTGGGAACTGGTCAATGATGTGCTGGATATGGCAGCCATTGACAATGGGAAAATGACGATCCGCCATGTGGCGTTTTCACTCAATGAGGTCGTGTCGGAGGTCTCTGGTCTTTTTTATTCCCAGTGCAGAATGAAAAGGATCTATTTTTATTTCAGGGTTGACAATGTGACACATGAATATCTGATCGGAGATGCAATCCGTGTCAAGCAGGTGCTTGTGAATCTGCTCTCAAATTCGTTTAAGTTTACCGAGAAGGGCGGAACCATTGAGGTGTGCATGTCTGAGCTGGATGTGGATGACAGCAGGACGGTTTTACATATTACAGTGCGTGATACTGGATGTGGGATTTCGGATAAAGCTTTGGAAAAAATCTGGGAACCGTTTGAGCAGGAACAGCATGAAAACGGAAAATATTACGGTGGCAGCGGTCTGGGACTTCCAATCATAAAGAGCATTGTCGAACAGATGCACGGAACGATCGATGTGGCATCCGAATATAATGTGGGTTCAAAATTCATCGTGGACATTCCATTTGAAATTGGAAAAAGTATTGTGCGGGAGAAACGTAAGTTCAGATCATTAAAAGTTTTTCTGGTAAACAATGATGAGATCGCACTGCATTATATGATGTCGACGCTGACGAGACTCGGGATCCGGTATGACAGTTCGACAGACGGGAAGGAGATCATCCGGATACTCAAAGAAGCGTATGAACGAGGGGAAGGCTACGACATCTGTTTTGTCAACTGGCAGATGCCGGGTGGATTCGGCAAAAAACTGGTCAGGGAAATGAGAGAGATATTTGACCGTGATACATTAAAAATCGTTACATCTTCCTATGATACAGAGGATTATGAGGAAGAGATGCGCGGGGCGGGTGTAGATTATATCCTGAAAAAACCGGTGTTGCAGTCTCAGGTATACAGTCTGATCTCAGAGATCTGCAGTGTGCCGGAGACAGAGAAAAATAAAACGGAGGACTATGATTTTTCCGGAAAGCGTGCACTGCTGGCGGAGGATAATGCAGTTAATGCAGAGGTCTTTCAGGGATTTCTGAAGGCAGTCAACGCAGAAGTAGAATGTGCCGACAATGGGGAAGCGGCACTTTCACGCTATCAGAATATGCCGGATTACTATTATGACATGATTTTTATGGATCTGAATATGCCGATCATGGATGGGTATGAGGCAGCAAAGAGTATCCGGGGCAGCGAAAAGCCGGACGCATCGGATATCCCGATTCTGGCAGTCACTGCAAATGCGATGGCAAAGGATATCGTGAAAGTGCATGAGGCAGGCATGAATGAAAGAATCACAAAGCCGGTACAGAGAGAGCTGTTGTATCAGACAATGGAAAAATATATTCTGTAAGAAAGGGCAGGAGCACATTGCGTGTTCCTGCTTTTTATGCAATAGGAAATGTTTGAAAAGAGAGAAGCTGTGCTTGACAACGAATCCGTTTCTGTGATAGGTTATAAGCAGACACTTTAATGTGGTAGCGTGGTAATAAACTGAAAATAAAGGATGGAGATTTTATGAAGAAATTTATGGCATTATTACTTGTTGCAGGGATGACATTGTCGCTGACAGCGTGTGGAGGTTCCACTGATACAGCAAAAACGGATCAAGCAGACGGAAAAGATACATTTACTGTTGGATTTGACCAGGATTTTCCGCCGTTTGGTTATGTGGGGGATGATGGCGAATTTACAGGGTTTGACATTGAGATGGCGACGGAGTGTGCAGCGCGTATGGGCAAAAAGATTGTGTTACAGCCGATCGACTGGGATGCAAAGGATATGGAGTTAGAAGCCGGTACGATCGACTGTATCTGGAATGGATTTACGATGAATGGACGTGAAGATCAGTATACATGGACAGATCCATATATGGACAACAGCCAGGTGGTTGTGGTAAAGAAAGATTCCGGAATTAACACACTTGCGGATCTTGCAGGAAAAGTGGTGGAGGTACAGAAAGAGTCTGCCGCAGAGACCGCATTAAACGATGAAGAACATGCAGATCTGATGGCTTCCTTTGCACAGCTCTTATCGGTAGGCGAATACAACACCGCATTTATGGATCTTGAGTCTGGCGCAGTCGATGCTGTTGCGATAGATATCGGTGTCGCACAGTTCCAGATTGAGGGAAAAGAAGATCAGTATCAGATTTTAGATGAGACGATTTCCTCAGAACAGTATGCGGTTGGATTTTTCCTTGGGAACACAGCACTTCGCGATGAGGTGCAGAGCACTTTATTAGAGATGGTAGAGGACGGCACATTCGCAGAAATATCCAACCAATATTTCGGTTATGATGTCTGCACGCTCGGCAAATAACAGCGCATTGGTTTTACAGTAGAAAAAGATAGGGGTTCTTTTTATATGAGCTTTCAGGTAATGATTTCCCAGCTTGGTTCCGGGATGATGACAACAATTCAGATTTTCTTATTAACACTTATTTTTTCACTGCCGCTTGGACTTCTGGTAGCCTTCGGAAGAATGTCAAAAAATGTTGTGATAAGAACGATCACCAAAATATATATTTCCATTATGCGTGGAACACCCTTAATGCTACAGCTTTTGGTGGTATATTTTGGACCATACTATATTTTCGGCGTGAATATTTCGTCAAGCTACCGCGCATATGCGGTTGTGATCGCATTTGCAATCAACTATGCTGCATATTTTGCAGAGATATACCGTGGTGGTATTGAGTCCATGCCGGTTGGACAGTATGAGGCGGCAAAAGTATTAGGCTATGGAAAAACACAGACATTTGTAAAGATCATCCTTCCACAGGTGATCAAGCGTATTCTTCCGTCCGTGACCAATGAGGTGATCACGCTGGTAAAAGACACGTCGCTTGCGTTTTCCATTGCTTATGCAGAGATGTTTTCACAGGCAAAGGCACTGGCAGCTTCACAGAAGAGCATGATCCCGTTTGTGGCAGCCGCGATATTCTATTATGTCTTTAACTATGTGGTGGCATTTATCATGGAATTTTTTGAGAAAAAGATGAGTTATTATCATTAGAGATACAATCGTAGTAAAATTAAGGCAAAGAGGAAATGATATGAATTTACTGGAAATGCAGCATGTAAAAAAGGGCTTCGGCGAAAACGAAGTTTTAAAAGATATCAGTTTAAGCGTTGCAGAGGGAGAGGTTGTCTCCATCATCGGACCTTCTGGTTCCGGCAGAGAGTATCAATGGAAAAACGGTTTATGCGAAACCGGCAGATTTGAAAAAGATACAGAGACATTTTGGACTGGTATTCCAGAATTTTAACCTGTTTCCACATTATTCTGTCTTAAAAAATATCATTGATGCCCCGGTCAGTGTTCAGAAGCGGAAAAAAGAAGAGGTTGTTGCAGAAGCAAAGGTATTACTGGAGAAGATGGGATTAAGCGGCAGGGAAGATGCCTATCCATGTCAGCTTTCCGGCGGACAGCAGCAGAGGGTATCCATTGCGCGGGCACTTGCCATGCGGCCGGAAATATTATTCTTTGATGAACCGACTTCCGCGCTCGACCCGGAACTGACGCTTGAGATCCTAAAAGTCATCCGGGAGCTTGCGGAGGAAAAAATGACGATGGTCATTGTCACGCATGAGATGAACTTTGCAAAAGATGTGTCAAACCGTATGATCTTTATGGATAAAGGTGTGATCGTGGAGGAGACGACACCGGAGTTATTATTTACTTCGACAAATCAGAGAACGAGGGAGTTCCTTGGAAAATATCATGACATGGCGTAGTGGTCGCATGTTTTGTATAAAAAATCATCTGTCCTGCATGGAAAAAATATTTGACATCAAATGCGTGGATCAATATAATAAAGAACGGTAAAAAGATGTGAGATGTAATGTGAATCATAAACTCACATCTTTTTCTATGCTTTGAGAAATACTAGAAGAGAAAATGGAGGAACAGTGATGCAGAAAATCTGGGTATGTGGTGCCCGCGGTCAGATTGGCCAGGCAGTGAATGATGTTGTGGATAAATTGGAATTTGAAATGTTAGATACAGATGTGGATGACCTTGATGTGACGGATACAGATGAAGTACTTCGTTTTGGCGAGATGAACCGCCCGGACATCATCATCAATTGTTCCGGTATGACGGATATCAGTTCCTGTGAGGAAAATCCTTCGCAGGCGTTTAAAGTAAATGCACTGGGAGCCAGAAATCTGGCGATCGTTGCAGCAAAAATGCAGGCAAAAATGGTACAGCTTTCCACAGATGACGTGTTTGACGGCAAAAGCACAGAGCCTTACACAGAATTTGACATTACAAATCCGGGAACGGTTTATGGAAAGTCCAAGCTTGCGGGGGAAAACTATGTGAAAGAATTCACAACAAAACATTTTATCGTGCGGAGCACCTGGGTGTATGGAAAGGGACAGAATTTTATCAATGGTTTCTTAAAAAAAGTGGACGCAGGCGAGCAGTTATCGATTGCCTCCGACCAGTTTGGATCACCGACGAGCGCAAACGAACTGGCAAGATTTTTATTACATCTTGTGCATACAAGCGAGTACGGAACTTACCATGCGACGAACAAGGGCGTGTGCAGCCGTTATGCGTTTGCACAGGAAATTTTGAAAATGACAGGAAAGACGGCTTCCATGCAGCCGGTTCCAACTGTCATGTCGGATTTTTCCAAGGTGAGACCGGCGTATGCGGTGCTCGATAATTTTATTATGAGCATGGTTCCGATTTATGATTTCCCAGACTGGCAGGATTCCCTGAGAGAATATCTGGAAGAGAGGGGATTATATCATGCAGAATAGAGTTCAAAAGAAGAAAAAGATAAGCCTTACCACGATGATCTTTATTGCGCTTCTTGCAGGAGCTTTGGCCGGTGTGATCATCAACTATCTGATTCCATCGAACTACGTGGTGGATGATATCATTGTGCAGGGTGTCTTTTATATTGTCGGACAGGGATTTATCCGTCTGATGCGTATGCTCGTCGTTCCGCTTGTATTCTGCTCCATCGTCTGCGGAAGCATGGCAGTGGGAGATACGAAAAAGCTTGGAAGCGTCGGTGTGAAGACACTAATTTTTTATCTGTGTACGACAGCGCTTGCGATTACCGTTGCGCTGACGATCGCCAATATTTTTAATCCGGGAAAAGGACTTGATATGTCACAGATCCAGGTGACTTCCACCGTGAGTGAGACAACACAGTCCATGAGCATGACAGAAACACTGTTAGACATTATCCCGGTCAATATTTTTAATTCCTTAAGCGAGGGAAATATGCTGCAGATCATTGTGTTTGCATTGATCCTCGGTGTGATTCTCGCAAACATGGGAGACCGTGTTGACATTGTGAAGAACTTCTTTGGACAGTTCAATGATATTATGATGGAAATGACGATGGCTGTCATGAAGCTTGCACCGATCGGAGTGTTCTGCCTGATCGCAAAAACATTTGCAGAGATCGGTTTTGAGGTGTTCATCCCATTGTTAAAATATATGTTCTGCGTTCTGCTTGCACTCGCAGTACAGTGTTTTGTGGTTTACCTTGGATTGCTGAAAATATTTTCGGGACTCAATCCGTTTATTTTCATCAAAAATTTCTTCCCGGTTATGGCATTTGCATTCTCAACTTCAACCTCGAATGCAACCATCCCGATGAATATTGATACACTCGCAGAAAAAATGGGCGTTTCGAAAAGGATTTCTCCATCCCGCTGGGCGCAACCATCAATATGGATGGTACATCCATCATGCAGGGAGTTGCAGTTGTGTTCACCGCACAGGCGTTTGGAATCCCGCTTGACATGATGGATTACCTCACTGTCATTGGAACCGCGACGCTTGCCTCCATCGGAACCGCCGGAGTGCCGAGTGTGGGACTGATCACACTGACGATGGTATTTAATTCTGTCGGACTTCCAATCGAGGGGATTGCACTGATCATGGGAATTGACCGGATCCTGGATATGACACGTACCGCTGTCAACATCACAGGGGACGCTGTCTGCACGACGATCGTTGCCTCGTGGAATAAGGCGGTTGACCGCGATGTTTATTACAGACGAAAATAGGGGACGGACTGTTTCAGGCGGTCACGGAATAATTGCACAAAAAAGTATAAGTGAAATTGTTACTTTGCACAAAAAGCTTATGTATTATAATAAAAACATCAGAGGTACTTGTAATTCCATACATTTTCGATATAATGTCTTAGATGGTTAAAAAATTAACGAACAAAAACGAGTGAGGTATTTACAATGTACGCTGATGAAAATGTGATCAAAATTAAACACGATGTACTTTATGAAGTGGCAAAACTTGCATTTGCAGGTGAGCTTGAGGAGAAGAAAGACTACATTGCAAACCAATTAATCCCAGGACCAGCAGCACAGTTCCGCTGCTGCATCTATAAAGAGCGAGAGATTATCAGACAGAGAGTCAGACTGGCAGAAGGAAAAGCTCCTGGACCAGTAGATGACGGTAATGTGATCCAGGTGATCAGTTCTGCCTGTGAAGATTGTCCGATTTCCAGTTATACAGTGACAGAAAACTGCCAGAACTGTCTTGGAAAGGCATGTATCAATGC
>OOCD01001592.1_pt1 | contig 13593 bp, 8 predicted proteins | sample 1671791 | NCBI WGS metagenome assembly OOCD01 (sample SAMN06348193, study PRJEB24527) | human gut metagenome | biome: human gut; feature: ankylosing spondylitis patient; material: feces | host: Homo sapiens | place: China | collected 2015-10
TCTGCCGGAGCTGTAAAACCGTCATTACCCAATATCAATAAAAATTCAGCAAACAGAATGGAAATAGGAGGAAAGATATGGACTACAACAAGACCATCAATCTGCCCAAGACCGACTTCCCCATGCGGGCGGGCCTGCCCAAGCGGGAGCCGGAGATGCTCAAGCGCTGGGAGGACATGGACCTCTACAACGAGCTGCTGAAGAAGAACGAGGGTAAGCCCCGCTTCTATCTCCACGACGGCCCGCCCTTTTCCAACGGCGGCATCCACATGGGCACCGCCATGAACAAGGCCCTCAAGGATATCATCACCCGATCCTACGCCATGCGGGGCTACTACACCCCCTATATCCCCGGCTGGGACAACCACGGCATGCCCATTGAGTCCGCCATCATCAAGCAGAACAAGCTCAACCACAAGGCCATGAGCGTGGCGGATTTCCGCACCGCCTGCCACGAGTTCGCCGACCACTATATCGACGTGCAGCGGGAGGGCTTCAAGCGCATGGGCGTGGTGGCCGACTGGGACCACCCCTACAAGACCATGGACCCGGGCTTTGAGGCCCGGGAGGTCCGGGTGTTCGGCCAGATGTATAAAAACGGCCACATCTACAAGGGCCTCAAGCCCGTGTACTGGTGCCCCCACGACGAGACCGCCCTGGCCGAGGCGGAGATCGAGTATCAGGACGACCCCTGCACCACGGTGTATGTGAAGTTCCCCATGCACGATGACCTGGGCAAGCTCCCCCACCTGGACAAGAGCAAGCTCAGCTTCGTCATCTGGACCACCACCATCTGGACCCTGCCCGGCAACCTGGCCATCGCTCTGAACCCGGCGGAGAGCTACGCCGTCGTCAAGCCGGAGGGCCGCGACGAGCTGTATATCATGGCGGAGGCCCTGACGGAGAAGGTCATGGGCATCGGCGGCTTCGACCGCTATGAGATCGTGGAGACCCACCCCGGTGCCTTCTTCGAGAACATGCTGGCCAGCCATCCCTTCCTGCCCAAGACCAGCCGCCTGGTGCTGGCGGACTATGTCACCATGGACTCCGGTACCGGCTGCGTCCACACCGCCCCCGGCTTCGGCGCCGACGACTATCAGACCTGCCTGCGCTACGGCATGGACATGGTGGTGCCCGTGGACGACCAGGGCCGCCACACGGACTATGCCGGCAAGTACGCCGGCATGAAGACCGAGGAGTCCAACCCCGTGATCCTCCAGGATATGAAGGACGCCGGGTCCCTGTTTGCCAGCCAGGAGATCGTCCACAGCTATCCCCACTGCTGGCGCTGCAAGAAGCCCATCATCTTCCGTGCCACTCCCCAGTGGTTCTGCTCCGTGGAGTCCTTCAAGGATGACGCCATCGCCGCCTGCGAGGACGTGCGCTGGGTGCCCTCCTGGGGCAAGGACCGCCTGCGCTCCATGGTCCTGGAGCGCACCGACTGGTGCATCAGCCGCCAGCGCCGCTGGGGCCTGCCCATCCCGGTGTTCTACTGCAAGGACTGCGGCAAGCCCATCTGCACCGACGAGACCATCGACGCCATCGCGGGCCTCTTTGAAAAGAAGGGCTCCAACGCCTGGTTCGAGATGGAGGCGGAGGACATGCTGCCGGAGGGCTTCACTTGCCCCCACTGCGGCAAGGCCGCAGGCTTCGAGAAGGAGAGCGACACCCTGGACGGCTGGTTCGATTCCGGCTCCACCCACTATGCCTCTATGGAGCGCACCCAGGGCTTCTGGCCCGCCACCATGTATATCGAGGGCCTGGACCAGTATCGCGGCTGGTTCCAGAGCTCCCTGCTGGTGGCCGTGGGCGCGCTGGAGCGGGGGGCCCCCTTCAAGGAGTGCCTGACCCACGGCTGGACCGTGGACGGTCAGGGCCGCGCCATGCACAAGTCCCTGGGCAACGGCATGGACCCCGCCGAGATCTTCAACAAGTACGGCGCGGACCTGCTGCGCCTGTGGGCTGGCTCCTCCGACTATCACGTGGACGTCCGCTGCTCCGACGACATCTTCAAGCAGCTGTCCCAGAACTATCTGAAGTTCCGCAACACGGCCAAGTTCTGCCTGGATAACCTGACGGGCTTCGATCCGGAGACGGAGCTGGTGGCCCCCGCCCGGATGCAGGAGCTGGACCGCTGGGCCGTTACCCGGCTCAACAGCCTGATCCGCCGGGTGTTCGACAGCTACGATGCCTACGAGTTCCACGCCGTGTCCCACGCCATCAACGATTTCTGCGTGGTGGACCTGAGCTCCTTCTATTTCGATATCATCAAGGACCGCCTGTACTGCGACGGGGAGAACAGCCTCAGCCGCCGCAGCGCCCAGACCGCCCTGTTCCTGATCCTGGACGCCATGACCCGGATGTTCGCGCCGATCCTGGCCTTCACCTGCGAGGAGATCTGGCTGGCCATGCCCCACCGGCAGGCCGACGACAGCCGCAGCGTCCTGTTCAACTGCATGGTGCAGCCCTATGAGGGCTATGCTCTGCCGGAGGACGCCATGGACCGCTGGGCAAGGATCGCCGCCGTCCGCACCGCCGTCAACGGTGCGCTGGAGCAGGCCCGGGCCGACAAGACCATCGGCAAGAGCCTGGAGGCGGAGGTGGATGTCACCGTTCCCGCCGAGGACGCCTTCCTGGCGGACATGGACGCGGATACCCTGGCGGATCTGCTGATCGTGTCCCAGGTACGGGTCACTGTGGGCGACGCCCTGACCGTCACCGTGGCTCCCGCCCAGGGTGTCAAGTGCGCCCGCTGCTGGAAGGTGCTCACCAGCGTGGGCACCGTGGCCGGGCACGACACCCTGTGCCCCCGGTGCGCCGCCGTGGTGAAGGCGCTGCCCGTGGTGGAGTGATCGGAATTTCAAGCAATCCCCAAGCCCCGGCGCAGCTGCGCCGGGGCTTGCCCCGCCCATTATCATGACCGGAGAGGAATCACGTGAACGACAAGCAGGAAGCAAAATTTCAGGAGCTCACCGGCCAGCCGGTGGGCCATCTGGTGTGCAAAATGGCGGCGCCCACCATCATCAGCATGATGGTGACGGCCTGCTATAACATGGTGGATACCTATTTCGTGGGCCAGCTCCACAGCAACAGCGCCACCGGCGCGGTGGGGGTGGTGTTCTCCCTGATGGCGGTGATCCAGGCGGTGGGCTTTTTCTTCGGCCACGGGTCCGGCAACTACATCTCCCGACAGCTGGGCCGCCATGAATCCGGCGACGCCGGGAAAATGGCCGCCACCGGCGTGACCCTGGCGTTTCTGGCGGGGTGCGTCATTCTGGCGCTGGGCCAGATCTTTCTCACGCCCCTGGCTCGGTTGCTGGGCTCCACGGATACCATCCTGCCCTATGCCCGCAGCTATCTGCGGATCATCCTGCTGGGGGCCCCGTATATGACGGCATCCTTCGTGCTGAATAACCAGCTGCGCTTTCAGGGCAGCGCCGCCTACGGCATGGTGGGCATCGCTGCCGGAGCGGTGCTGAACGTGGGGCTGGATCCGCTGCTGATCTTCGCATTGGATATGGGCGTGGCCGGGGCGGCCCTGGCCACCATTCTCAGCCAGCTGGCGTCGTTCTGCATGCTGCTTCTGGGCTGCTCCCGGGGCGGCAACCTGCGCATCCGCCTGCGGAACGTGTGCATCCGCCGGGACCTGCTGGTGGAGATCTGCAAGGGCGGCGTGCCGTCCCTGTGCCGCCAGGGGCTGGCCAGCATCGCCACCATCTGCCTCAACCGCAGCGCGGGCCTGTACGGCGACGCGGCCATTGCCGCCATGAGCGTGGTGACCCGTGCCATGCAGCTGGCCCAGTCGGCGCTGATCGGCTTCGGCCAGGGATTTCAGCCGGTGTGCGGCTTCAACTACGGCGCGGGGCTGTATGGCCGGGTGAAGGACGCCTTCCGCTTTTGCGTCAAGTGGGCCACGGTGTTTCTGGCGGCGGCATCGGTGCTGGGGATGATCTTCGCGCCCCAAATCGTGGCGGTGTTCCGCAACGACCCGGAGGTTATCGCCTTTGGGGCCCGGGCTCTGCGCTGTCAGTGCGCGGTGTTCCCTCTGTGCGGGGTCATCGTCATCTCCAGCATGCTGACCCAGACCATCAACAAGGTGTGGCAGGCGTCGCTGCTGGCGGCGGCCCGGCAGGGGCTGTTCTTCATTCCGGCAGTGCTGATCCTGCCCCATGTGCTGGGAGAGCTGGGGGTACAGCTGGCCCAGTCGTTGTCCGATGTGTGCGCCTTCGCCCTGACGGTGCCGCTGGTGCTGGGCGTCCTGCGGGATATGGACCGCCAGGAGCGCCTGGAAAGGATCTCATGACGAAAAAATCGCGGGCCTTGGCCCGCGATTTTTACATAATACGATATCTTTCTGCGATATACTATGCGTTTACACTGACCGCCAGCTGCATGGCCATGCGCTCCAGCTCCTCCTGCTGGCCCTGGCGCAGGGCGGAACGGAGGGTCACGGTATCTGCGGCCTGCTCCCATTTCAGAGGCTCCAGGAGCTTCTGCATGCCCCGGGCACTGGTGGGAGCCCAGGACCCGTTCTCGATATACGCCACCCGGCGGTTCTTCAGCGTATGGGCAGTCAGATCGTGCAGCAGGTTCTCCATGGTGACGAACACACCAGCGTTATACGTGGGCGCGGCCAGCACCACATGGCTGAACCGGAACGCCGCCGCCAGAATGTAGGACGCCGGGGTAACGGAGGTGTCGTACATGGCCACCTGCACCCCCTGCTCCCGCAGACGGCAGGCCAGGATGTTGGTGGCGTTCTCCGTGCCGCCGTAGACGGAGGCATAGGCGATGACCACGCCCCGCTCCTCCGGCTCATACCGGCTCCACAGGTCGTATTTGCCCAGGATGTACCCCAGGTCCTGCCGCCACACGAAGCCGTGCAGGGGCAGCAGCATCTGAATGTCCAGTCCCCCGGCCTTTTTCAGCACCGCCTGGACCTGTGCGCCGTACTTGCCCACAATATTGGTGTAATACCGCCGGGCCTCGTCCAGATAGTCCCGGTGGAAGTCCACCTCGTCGGCGAACAGCGCGCCGTTCAGGGCGCCGAAGGTGCCGAAGGCGTCCGCCGTCAGCAGCAGCTTGTCCGTCTCGTCATAGGTCATCAGCACCTCCGGCCAGTGGACCATAGGCGCGGCCACAAAGTGCAGGGTGTGCCGCCCGGTGCAGAGGGTGTCCCCCTCCTTCACCACGCTGATGCGCCCCTCGTACCCGGGGCCGAAGAACTGGGCCAGCATATTCTTGGCGGCGGCGGAGCACACCACGGTGGTCTCCGGGTGCCACACCAGCAGGTCCCGGATATCGGCGGCGTGGTCCGGCTCCATGTGCTGCACCACCAGGTAATCCAGGGCCCGGCCATTGAGCCCGTGGGCCACGTTTTCCAGAAATACCCGGCACACGGAGGCATCGGCGGTGTCAAACAGCACCGTTTTCCCGTCGGTCAGCAGATAGCTGTTGAAGGATACGCCCCGGGGCACGTCATAGACCCCCTCGAACATAGCCAGGCGGCGTCCGTCGGCCCCCACCCAGGTATAATCGTCATTGACCTTTCTCGTGCAGAACATAAGGATACCTTCTTTCCCCTAAAATCTCGATTATATTATATCCTTTTTATGGCAAAAAATCTGTGCTATATGCAACACTTGTGAAAAAATGCGCCCCGGCCGGGGCGCATTTTCTCTTATTGGCTGTGACACGCCTCCAGCAGGAGACCGTCGAAGTAGTCCACGGCATCCGGGGGGATCGTCTCCTCCGGCGGGGCCATCATCCCCACGCTGTAGGTATAGCTGTGGCCGTCGATCACAAAAAACAGCCGCAGCCCATCCTCACTGCATTCCCGGTAAATGGGCACATGCTTGTAATTCTCTCTCAGCGGCGGGTATTCCTGGCGCTTCTCCGTATTTCGCAGTGCCAGGATGTACACCGGGTATGTGGTCCCGTCATAGATAACTTTCCCGGCCATATCCCAGCCGGTGGGCCGGGCGAAGCGCCCGGTGCTGGACAGATAGATGCTGTACTCCTCCTGCTTCCAGGGCAGGATATCCTCCGGCGGAGCCAGGACCCCCAGCTTTTCCGCCGTCTGGCTCAGCTGCTCATAGCTCTCCGCCGGCTTCTGCAAGGACGGGTGTACCGGCCAGCAAAACACCAGGTCGTATAGGACGACTCCCGCCACAACGGCCAGAATCACCAACAGGACGATTTTCCGGACCTTTTTCCCGTTTTTACGTTTCATTACAGCAATCCCCCCATCACTGATACAGATCCACCACCGTGCGGCACGCCTCCAGCAGGAGACCGTCGAAATAGTCCACGGCATCCTGGGGCATCTTCCCGTCGGCGTACACCTGGACGGTGTATATATGGCCGTCAATGCACAAGAAATACAGCATCGAATTGTCCGATGCGTCCCGGTAAATGGGCGTCATCCGATAATTCTCCCGCAGCGGGACCTCCATGCGCCGGTCGTAGTTCCATTCCCGAGACCCGTAGAGCTCCGTCCAGTATGACGCACCGCCGTATTCCACGGTCCCCGACATCAGAAAAGCCATAGGCTTACTCAGCCGGTCCCGGCCATCCAGCTCTTGACTGTAGAATGTTTCCACCCATGGCAGGACGTTCTCCGGAGGGACCAGCACACCCGTCTTTTCCATATCCTGCCGCAGCTGCGCGTAGCTATCCACGTTTTTCCGGGGTTGGGGATATATCGGCCAGGTCAGCACGGTATACACGATGCCGCCCACAAGAGCCAGCAGCACCGCCAGCAGAATAATTTTCTTCCCGGTTCCTCGCTTCATGGCACGTCTCCTTTCCTGTTACTGATACAGATCCACCACCGTGTGGCACGCCGTCCGCAGCGCGTCCTCCACATATGCCGCGTCCTCCTCCGACAGGGTCGTGCTCTCCGGATACATCACCCGGATGATGTATTCATTCCCGTCTATGCAAAGCTGGGTCATGTAAAACCCCCGGTCCTGGAACAGGTAAATGGGCACATAGCGGTACACGTCCCAGCAGGGCGGCAGATCCCCCACAACGCCGGTGACTCCCACGGAGACCTCTGCGTTGAAGGTAACGCCGCCGCGCTCCATGGTGCCGGATATGGCAAAGCCGCTGACCTTGGCCATCCGGGAGGGACTGTCCATCCGGAGCTGACGCTCCGTCACCGTCCACGGCAGCAGGTTTTCCCCGGGGACCCGGATGTCCGTTTTCTTTTCCACCGTGTCCCGCAGCTGCTCATAGCTTTTCGCCGGTTTCATCCGGGTGGGATTCACCGGACAGACCATGACGGCGTACACGATCACGCCCACCATGGCCAGCAGCACCGCCAGCAGGACGATTTTCCCGATTTTCTTTCCGGTTCCTCGCTTCATATGGCGTCGCCTCCCTCGCCTTTTTGTCATTTTACCACATTTTCGTCCAATGTGCAAGCACAATTTTCCGTTTGGCGACACAGTATCGTTTATCCATCTATTTTGCCGCTCACATCCCGTCAAATTTGCCCAATCTGACGCTTGGTTTGACTTCTCCGGCGGACAATGCTATAATAAAGTGTTGAGTTTTTTCATAGGAGGTGCGGGATATGCGGCAGGAGGACAATCGGCAGCCCATGGGCTCGGAGTCTCTGGGGACCCTGGTCAGCAGCTGGCGGGACGGCACGTTTTCCGAGATCTGGGCCGACTGGAAGTGGATCTGGGGCTATACCAAGCGCTACCGGCGGGCGGTGTGGTTTTATACCATCCTGGGCGTGGCCAGCTCCACCCTGGGCCTGGTGTCCGCCGTGGCCAGCAAATACTCCATCGACATCATCACCGGCTACGACAGCGACCACCTGTGGTTCATCGTCACCGTGATGGTGGCCTCGGCCCTGGTGGGCCTGCTGCTGCGCAGCGTCACCTCCCGCATTTCCACGAAAATCTCCCTCCGGGTGAACAATGATATCCAGGCCCAGGTGTTCGACCGCCTGCTGGGGGCCGACTGGCGGTCCCTGAACGCGTTTGCCAGCGGCGACCTGCTCAGCCGCCTGTCCACCGACGTGGGCTCCGTGTCCTCCAGCGCCATCCGCTGGCTGCCGGACCTGATCGTCACCGCGTACACCTTTGCCGCCACCCTGGCGGTGATCCTGCACTATGACTGGGTCATGGCCCTGTTGGCCCTGGCCAGCGCCCCCTTCCTGCTGCTGACGTCCCGCCGCCTGATCCGGGGCATGCGCACCCACCAGCAGGAGGTCCGCCAGGTGGGCAGCCGCCTGATGTCCTACGAGACGGAGACGCTGCACAATCTGGACGCCATCAAGGGCTTCGGCATCACCGGCCGCTATGGCCGGGGCTTCCGCAGCCGGCAGGAGGAGTTCCGCCGGGCCAGCCTGGATTATAATCTATTCAGCATCCGCACGGAGATTCTCCTGTCTCTTCTGGGCTCCGCCGTCCAGATGGCGGCCTTCGGCTACTGCCTGTATCTGCTGTGGTCCGGCAAAATTCTATACGGCACCATGACGCTGTTCCTGTCCCAGGGGGCCAAGCTCAGCTCCGCCTTCAACGCTCTGGTGCGGACGGTGCCGTCGTTCCTCAGCGCGTCGGTGTCTGCCCGCCGTATCCGGGACCTGTACGCCCTGGAGCCGGAGCCGGTGCTGCCGGACGATGGGCTGGACAGCCTGGCCTCCCAGGGCTTCACCGTGGCCGTGGAGGACGCGAGCTACGCCTATGTTCCCCATCAGCCGGTGCTGACCCATGCCGATTTCCGGGCCGCTCCCGGGGAGACCGTGGCTCTGGTGGGCCCCTCCGGCGGCGGCAAGACCACCATGATCCGCCTGCTGCTGGGCCTGATCCGCCCGGCGGAGGGCCGCGCTTACCTTCAGGCCGCCGACGGGCGGCAGGTGGAGGTGAACGCCGGACTCCGCCGCTATTTCTCCTATGTGCCCCAGGGCAACACCCTCCTCTCCGGCACCATCGCCGACAATCTGCGGATGGTGAAGCCCGACGCCTCCGACGCCCAGCTGCGGGCGGCGCTGGAGGCCGCCTGTGCCTGGGACTTCGTCTCCGCCATGGACGGCGGGCTGGACGCCTCCGTGGGGGAGCACGGCCACGGCCTGTCCGAGGGGCAGGCCCAGCGCATCGCCATTGCCCGGGCCCTGCTGCGGGACGCCCCGGTGCTGCTGCTGGACGAGGCCACCAGCGCCCTGGATGTGGCCACCGAGCGCACCATCCTGCGGAATCTGGCAGCCCGCTACCCCCACAAGACCTGCATCGTCACCACCCACCGGCCCACGGTGATCTCCCTGTGCCGCCGGGTGTACCAGGTGTCCTCCGGATGCCTTCGCCTGCTGGACTCCGACGAGGCCCAGCGCCTGGCCATGGACTTCTGACCCTTTCCCCGGAACCTGCTGGGTTCCGGGGCATTTTTGCCTTTTTTTCTTTCGTTAGGCTAAGGAAAAATTGGGAGTTTGTAACGGTTTCGTTAATAATTGCCCGGCCCTCTTGCGCGCGGCGCTTTAGAATGTTAAAATTCTTTAAAATGTTTTTTACAGTTGTGTAACAACTGGCTTATAACGCGCAAGGAGCGATGCGACTATGCCAAAATTCAGCGTAAAAAAGCCGCTGACCGTGTTCGTGGCGGTGCTGGCGATTCTGGTATTGGGGGTGGTGGCCTATCTGAAGATGACCCCCGACCTGATGCCCAATATGGATTTCCCTTATGTGATCCTGGTGACCACCGACCCCGGGGCCAGCCCCGAGACCGTGGAGGCCGATATCACCAAGCCCCTGGAGCAGTCCATGGCCACCCTGGACCGCATCAAAAACGTCACCTCCAGCTCTATGGACAGCGTGTCCATGGTGGTGCTGGAGTTTGAAGACGGCGTGAATATGGACACCGTCAGCGTGGATATCCAGCAGAAGATCAACCAGCTGAAGGGCTCCTGGTCCGACACCGTGGGTGATCCCTATGTGCTGAAAATGAACCCCTCCATGCTGCCGGTGCAGGTGGCGGCCCTGTCCTACGACGGCAAGGACATCACGGAGCTGTCCGACTTTGTCACGGATACCCTGTCCCCCAAGCTGGAGGGCATCACCGGCGTGGCCAGTGTCACCGTCAGCGGTACGGTCCAGCATCAGCTCCATGTGATCCTCAGCCAAAAGAAGCTGGATGCTCTGTCCCGGCGGCTGTCCGACGCCATTGCGAAGCAGCTGGACGACGCGGCAGGGCAGCTGTCCTCCGCCCGGGGCCAGGTCAACAGCGCCAAGGCCGCCATCCGCAGCGCCGAGGAATCCGCCGTCCGGGACGCCGTGACCCAGGCCCTTACCACCATTCAGGACAGTCTGAAAACCATGCGGGACAGCCGGGACCAGCTCCAGGCCAACCTCCGGGAGCTGGCGGAGATCCAGGCGGAGAAGGCCCGTCTGGAGGCGGAAAACGCCCCCTACCAGGCCCGTATCGAGGCCATCCGCCACGACCCCTCCATGACGGAGGAGGAAAAGCAGGCGGCCATCGCCGAAATTGAAAGTGACCCCGAATACGTCCGCATCCAGGCGGAGCTGGCGGCGCTGGACCTGCGTATGGCGGCCCTGGGCGTCAAGTGGGACGAGGCCGTCCAACGGGCCAAGGAGTGGCAGAAGCAGCTGGAGGAGCTGGAAAAACAGCTGCGGGACCTGGAAACCGACGAGGGCATGGCCAAGCTGGCGGACCAGGTGACCGCCGGGACCCTGACCATGGCCGACGCCGTTACCCAGATCATCTCCGCCAATATCCAGCTGGACAGCGCCCTGAATCAGATCGACCAGGGCCTCCAGACCCTGGCGGAATCCCGCTCCGCCGCCCTGAGCCAGGCGGACCTGTCCTCCAGCCTGAACCTATCCACCATCACCGCCCTGCTGACGGCCCAGAACTTCTCCATGCCCGCCGGGTATCTGAAGGAGGACGGCGTCAACTATATGGTTTCCGTGGGCGACGCCATCGACACCCGCCAGGACCTGGAGGACCTGGTGCTCTTTGACCTGGGGATGGACGGCATCGACCCCATCCGCATGAAGGACGTGGCCGACGTGGCCATCACCGACAACTCCTCGGAGATCTACGACAAGCTCAACGGCAAGGACGGCGTCATCGTCTCCTTCAACAAGCAGTCCACCTACGCCACGGCGGAGGTGTCCGACAACATCAACAGCCGCTTCCGGGAGCTGGAGACGGAGTATGAGGGCCTTTCCTTCGTGCCCCTGATGGACCAGGGGGACTACATATACCTTATCATCAACTCCATTCTGTCCTCTCTGGGCTGGGGCGCGCTGTTCTCGGTGCTGATCCTGTACCTGTTCCTGCGGGACCTGCGGCCCACGGTGATCACCCTGTGCTCCATCCCCATCAGCGTGATCTTCGCCGTGGTGCTCATGTACTTCTCCGGCGTCACCATCAATATGATCTCCCTGTCCGGCCTGGCCGTGGCGGTGGGCATGCTGGTGGATAACTCGGTGGTGGTCATTGAGAACATCTATCGTCTGCGCGCCAAGGGGGCCACCGTCATCCAGGCGGCGGTGTCCGGTGCGCGGCAGGTGCTGGGCGCCATCACCGCCTCCACCCTGACCACCGTGTGCGTATTTCTGCCCATCGTGTTTGTGGAGGGCATCACCAAGCAGCTGTTCACGGACCTGGCCCTGACCATGACCTATTCCCTGCTGGCCAGCCTCATTGTGGCCCTGACCCTGGTGCCCGCCATGGCCTCCGGCATGCTCCGCAAGGAAAAGCCCCAGAAGCCAGGGCTGCTGGATAAGGTCTACCCCGCCTATCGCAAGGCCGTGTCCTGGTCCATCCACCACAAGCTGGTGGTGCTGGGGGTGTCCCTGCTGCTGCTGGTGGGCTCCGCCGGAGCCGCCCTGGCCCGGGGCTTCGCCTTTATGCCCAATATCGACATGAACACCGTGAATCTCACTGTCTCCATGCCCGATGGCTGCACCCGGGAGCAGGCCGTATCCCTGGCGGATGAGGTGCTGCGCCGGGCTGCCCAGGTGGAAAACGTGGAGACCGTAGGCGCGATGATGTCCTCCTCCGGCAGCTCCGGCGGCATGGACATGACCAGCATGATGTCCTCCGGCGGCGGGGCGTATGACGTCACCGCCTATATCACCCTTACCGAAGGGGCCTCCGGCGCAAAGGCCGGACAACAGATCGAGGCCGCCTGCACCGGTATGGACTGCACCGTCACCGCCTCCGGTGCCATGGACAGCTACATGACCTATCTTACCGGCAGCGGCGTCGCGCTGAACGTCTACGGCAGCGACATGGAGCAGATGCAGTCCGCCGCCAAGACACTGGCCGCGAAGCTGGCCACCGTCCCCGGCACGGAAAACGTGTCCGACGGCCTGGAGCAGGCCGCCGCCGCCCTGCACCTGTCCGTGGACCGCAACGCCGCCATGGAAAAGGGTCTCACCGTGGCCCAGGTGTATATGGCCGTTGCCTCCGCCCTGACGGACACCGACAGCTCCCTGTCCCTGACCCTGGACGGGCTGGACGTCAGCGTGTCCATCCAGTCCCCGGAGGAAAGCCGCATGACCCGGGAAAAGCTCATGGACCTGGAGATCGACCCCTCCGCCATGAGCGCCATGAGCAGCATGATGAGCGCCGCCTCCGGCAGCGGCTCCATGAGCGGTATGTCCGGCATGTCCTCCGGCAGCGGCTCCATGAGTGGCATGTCCGGCATGTCCTCCGGCAGCACCTCCGCCGTCCAGGCGGCGGAGCCCGTCCGTCTGGGCGATATTGCCAAACTGGAGGAGACCGTCAGCCTCAACACCATTCACCGCGACCAGCAGCGGCGGTACATCACTGTGTCCGCCGACGTGGCCGACGGCTACAATGTCACCAAGGTCACCACCGCCGCCCAGGCGGCTATTGCGGAGGTAGACCTGCCCCAGGGCATCACCGCCTCCTTCCAGGGGGAAAACGAGGCCATTATGGACGCCATTGAGCAGCTGCTGCTGATGCTGCTGCTGGGCATCGTCCTGGTGTACCTGGTAATGGTGGCCCAGTTCCAGTCCCTGCGCTCGCCGTTGATCGTCATGTTCACCATTCCCCTGGCCTTCACCGGCGGCTTCCTGGCCCTGCTGCTGGCGGGCATCGAGGTCAGCGTGGTGTCTCTGGTGGGCTTTGTGATGCTGGTGGGCGTCATCGTCAACAACGGCATTGTCCTGGTGGACTACATCAACCAGCTGCGGCTGGAGGGTATGGGCCGCCGGGAGGCCATCATCGAGGCCGGCGTTACCCGCCTGCGGCCCATTCTTATGACGTCCCTGACCACGATCCTGGGCCTGGTGGTCATGGCCTTCGGCAAGGATGTGGGCACGGCCCTGATGCAGCCGGTGGCCCTGGTGTGCATCGGCGGTCTGCTGTACGCCACGCTGATGACCCTGCTGGTGGTGCCCTGCATGTATGACATTCTCAGCCGCCGGGACCTGCGGAAGGTCAACGAGGAGGAGCTGCAGCTCCTGGACCTGTAACATTGCAAAAGAGCCTCCCCGGGTGGGGAGGCTCTTTTGGGCTTGTCAAAAAAGGGCGGCGCCCTTTTTTGACAAAAGAGATTTCGCTCCGACCCGCGCGTCCGTGTGCGCAAGC
>OOCD01001596.1_pt1 | contig 13557 bp, 10 predicted proteins | sample 1671791 | NCBI WGS metagenome assembly OOCD01 (sample SAMN06348193, study PRJEB24527) | human gut metagenome | biome: human gut; feature: ankylosing spondylitis patient; material: feces | host: Homo sapiens | place: China | collected 2015-10
AGTGGGTCAGGCAGATGGCGTCCAGCTTCATCAGGTTGACCCCGGCGCGGCGGGCAGCGGTCTGGGTGCCCTCGCCGCAGTCGAATAGCAGGCTGTGCCCGCCGCATTCAGCCACCGCCGCCGTCAGGGCGCGGTCGGGCAGGGGCATGGTGGCCGCTGTGCCCAGCAGAGTAATGGTCAGCATAAAAAGTCCTCCGTATCGTTCCCCTTTAGTGTACCACACTTCGCCCCGGTGCACAATCGGCGCAGCGGGTGCATAGGCTGGGGCAGATGATGTTCCGGAAAGGAGGATGCGCCATGCAGCGCAAGCAAGGTCCCCGCAGGTCTTCCCATGCTCCCCGTCTGATGCTGCTGTTGCTCTTCGCCCTGGTGCTGGCCGTGGCGGGCGGGCTGTTCAGCTGCGCGTTCCAGCCCATGATGGCCGCCCGCGGGACGATGCTGTTCCTGCCGGGGGTGTAAAAAAATTTTTCGTGAAATTTCAGATCTTCTCTTGACTCCGGCAACGAGATCTGACCGCATAAAAATAAGCCGCACCTGCGAAGGCGCGGCTTATTTTTATGCTCAGGAAAGCCGGTTCAGCCGGACGGCCACATACGGGTCCGGGAGCTTGAGCTCGTCGGCCAGGTCCTCTTCGGTGTCGTATTTGTCCCCGGCCAGGCCGACGACCACACTGCACACCGCGTATCGGCCGCTGGGCGAAAGGGCGGTGATCTTTGCCTCTCCGTCGGCCACAGCCGTCACGACGCCGTTGGCGTCCACCGTGGCAACGCCCGGATTGCTGGTGACCCAGGTGATGGGCACACTGCCGCCGCTCTCCACGGCCACCGTGGCGCACAGGGCCTCCTGACTGCCCACCGTCTTGAGCAGCAGGTCTGCCTTGTTCAGTGTGACCTTGCCGACCTCGGATGTGACCGTGACGGCGCACCGCAGCGCCTGCCCGTTGGAAGCAAAAGCCGTGATGGTGGCGCTGCCCGGCTTCTGGGCTGTCACGACGCCTTTGTCATCGACCGAGGCGATGTTGGGGTCGCTGCTGCGCCACTGGTACACATAAATAAAGGAATGGTCGCTGTTGGTCAGCGTGAGCTGTTTTGCGGGGTGCAGGACATCGTACTGCTGCACCAGTTCCAGACTGGTCTCGCTGAGGGTGGGTTTCTGCGCCTCAGCCTCCTCCCCCTTGCGGGTGACGGTAACTTCGCAGGCGGCGCGGTCGCCGTGGTCCGAGATGGCGGTGATGGTGGCCTTGCCCACGCTGCGGGCCGTCACCTTGCCGTCACCGTCCACGGTGGCCACACTGGGGTTGCTGCTCATCCAGACGATGAAGTAATAATCGCTCTGCCCGCCGGTATAAAGGTAGGCTTTGGGGCGCGGGTCGTCCGCCGTGATCTCCAGCTCCATCTCGGTCACTTCCAGCGCGAGCTTTGCGGAACTGTTCTCCACGCGGGGCGCTGCCTGCGCCGCCAGCGGCGAGAGGGTCAGCGCTGCCCCCAACAACAGGGCACAGAGCGCCCGTCCCATCGGGTGAAAAGAATGTCTCATAGGGTCGAACGTCCCTCCTTTTTCGCTTCAAAGAATTGGAGTGCCGCACACAGGTACTTTTTCCGCGTCATGATCGTTCTCACTTTCGTTTCATTGTACACAGGATGCAAATTCTTTTCAAGCCGTTCGCCCTAAGAGTTCACAATTCGAGCCGCTTTTTGTGGAAACGCATAGTTTTTTGCAGCAAAAACTGTGCAAAAAATCCCATCCGGACCGTGTCTTTAAGCCGGTTCCTCCGTGTAATATTGGGCCTGTGCGTTCCACAGCGCATAGTATTTTCCGGCGGTGTCGGCCAGCAGGCGCTCGTGGGTGCCCTGCTGGATGACCTCGCCGTGGTCGAAGACGGCGATCTCATCGCAGAACTTGCAGGAGGACAGCCGGTGGCTGATGTAGATGGCCGTTTTGTCCCCCGCGATCTCGTTGAACTTGGCGTAGATCTCCGCCTCGGCCACGGGGTCGAGCGCGGCGGTGGGTTCATCCAGGATGATGAAGGGCGCATCCTTGTACAAAGCCCGCGCGATGGCGATCTTCTGCGCCTCACCGCCGGAGACGGTCACGCCGTTCTCGTCCAGCTCCTGATACAGCGCCGTGTCCAGCCCCTGCGGCATCGCCGCCAGCCGGTCGCGGAAGCCCGCCTTTTGCAGGCAATCGGTCACGCGGGCGGCATCGTATCCGGTGCAGGCCGCGACATTCTGGCCCAGCGGGAGGGCCAGCAGCCGGAAATCCTGAAAGACGACCGAGAAGATGTCCATGTACTCGTCGTAGCGGTACTTCCGGATGTCGATGCCATTCAGCAGGATGACCCCCTCGGTGGGGTCGTACAGGCGGCAGAGCAGCTTGATGAAGGTCGTTTTGCCGCTGCCATTCATCCCCACCACGGCCAGCCGCCCGCCGACCTTGAACTTCATGTTCAGATGGCGCAGGGCGTACTGCGCGCTGCCGGGGTAGCGGAAGGAGACATCCCGGAACTCCACTGTATACTGGCGGTCGCTCCGTTTTTCGGTGGTCAGGCTGCCCTGATACATGTTGTTGGGCAGGTCGAGGTAATCGAAGATGTTTTTCATATAGACGCCGTTGATCTCCATCTCGGCCAGCATGTTCACAAGGGTGACAACGCCCTGGAACAGGTTGGCGGCCGCACCGAGGTACTGCGTCACGGCATCCAGACCGAACGCCCCGCCGCAGCCCTTGAGGCAGACGAAGAGATAGACCAGCCCCATCAGCAGCGCCGGCACCGCCGAGGAGGCCGACCGGAAGATCCCCATCGCGCCCCGGCGCAGCCTCGCGAAGTCATCCCACAGACCCACCATATAGCCGCTGACGACATTCTGGTACTGGTCGTACATCCGCAGGTCGGGGGCGTTCTTCGGCTCTTCCGGCAGGGTGAACTGGACATGGAACATCCGGTTGCCCAGCTTCCCGGACTCCTGCAGCAGCGGCATATATTTGGCCGCCTGCCCCGCGAACACGGGCGACAGGCAGGCGGTGCAGACCATCACGGCCCAGAACGCCGCCAGAAACAGCGGGTGCCCCAGAAAGGCCAGCCGCCCATCCGGCACCGCCGCGGTGAACAGCCCCCAGCAAAGCACCACGCCGCCCAAGATCTGGAACAGTGCCGTGGCGATCTTTTCCACCAGCAAAATGCAGATCGTGCCGCCCGCACCCGATAGCCTGGCGTCCTGCTGGATCTGGCTGTACATGTCATAGACCCGCTGGCTGTCCTCATCCACGTAGTCGAGGGACATCTGCTTGTCCATATACGTTCGGGTCTGCCGCTGCCAGAGGTCGTCCGTTTCCGCTTCCTTCCAGTGGAACGCCGCCGTGCGCAGAAGGGTCAGCATGGCGGTCGTGCCCAGGGTCCAGAGCACCCAGACCATCAGCCGGTGCGGGTCCCGCCCGCCGGACAGTTCGCCCACCAGCTGGGCCGACAGCCAGACCGTGGCATAAGGGCTCAGCGCCGTGAGGGCGGCACTGGCAAAGGTAGCATAGAAAAACTTCGGCGACAGCTTCCAGAAGATGTTCCACTCCCGCCAGGCGTACCGGCACCCCTGCCGGATGGTGATCGTTTTGTTCGATGCGCTCATGCTTCGTTCTCCTCCCGGTAATACTGGCTCTGCACCTCAAACAGGTCGGCGTAGCCGCCGCCCCGTTTCAGCAGCTCTTCGTGGGTGCCTTCCTCGGCCACCCGGCCGTCCTTCAGATAGAGGATGCGGTCGCAGAAGCGGGTGGAGGCCAGCCGGTGCGAGATGAACAGGCTGGTCTTGCCTGCCGTCATCTCGTTGTATTTCTGGTAGATGTCGTTCTCGGCGATGGGGTCGAGCGCGGCGGTCGGTTCATCCAGCACCAGCACAGGCGCATCCTTATACAGCGCACGGGCCAGCATCAGCCGCTGGGTCTGCCCGCCGGACAGCTCGATGCCGTCTTCGTAGACCTCCCGGCCGATCTGCGTTTCCAGCTGTTTGGGCAGGCTCTGCACCTTTTCGGTCAGGCCCGCTTCGTCCAGGCAGTGCCAGACGCGGGCCTCATCGATACCGGTGCGGCACTGGGCCACGTTCTCGGCCACGGTGGCCGACAGGACCGAGAAATCCTGGAACACCGCCGCGAACAGCTTGTAATAATCCCGGCGGTTATACGGGCGGATGTCCTGCCCATTGAGCAGGACACGGCCCTCGGTGGGATCGAGGAAGCCGCAGAGCAACTTGACCAGCGTGGTCTTGCCCGCACCGTTCAGGCCCACGATGGCGAGGTTCTCGCCGGGGCGGACGGTCAGGTCGAGCTTGTGGATGGTGTCCTTCTCCGCGCCGGGGTACCGGTAGCTGACCCCTTCGAGCCGCAGCTCATAGGAGGTATCCAGCCGCTTTTCCAGCGGGAGGCCGTCCTCAAAGCGGAACGGTTCCGGATATTCGAGAAATTCCCGCACGGTAGAGATGTCGAGACACTGCTTGTGCAGTTTTGCAAACTTTTCCAGAATGCCGCTGACCCACTGGGCAAAACCGGTGGCCGCACCGAAATAGAGCAGGAATTGCGAGACCGGCAGGCCCTGTTCCAGTGTCAGCCAGATCAGGTAGGCATAGGCCGCGCCGTTGCGCACCAGCAGCAGTGCCAGGTCGATGACATTGGCCCAGAGATAGGCCGTCTCCCGCCGGAGAAGGAAGCCGTGGTAGAGCCGCATCGTGCTCTCCCAGAGTTCTTCCACCCACTCCCGCAGGCCGAAGATGCGGATATCCTTGCCGTACTGCCGGTCAGTGGCGACCTTCTGCACGTAGGCCAGCCGCTTCACATACCCGGCTTCCTCCTCGCGGTGGCGGTAGCCCCACTCGTTGATCCGCCGGGACGCCAGATAGCTGACGACCGATGTGGCGCAGACCAGCAGGCAGAGCCAGGCGTTCAGGCCGGACAACAGCAGCAGGTAGGCCCCGAAGCCGAAGAGGTTGGTCAGGATCTCGCCCCAGCTCACCCAGAATGCTTCGACGGATTCATTGTTGGTGCATCCGGCCCGGTCGGCCTTGGCGCTCAGATCCAGGAAGCGCTTGTCCAGCAGGTTCGGGTAGGAGGTGCCGGCCCGCTTGCGGGCCGAGAGGTCCAGGATATCAACCCGGACGTTCATTTTTCCAAAGAGATTCCGTTCGCTCAGATAACTTTGCAGGAAGGTCAGTGCGACCAGCAGCACGGAAAAACCGCCAATGACCGCCAGCAGACGGCCCAGCGCCATCCCCTGTTCCAGCACCCGGAGCACCGCCGGGGCAAACAGCAGCTCCGCGATGGTCCTGCCCGCCGTGACCAGCGCCAGCGAGAGGCCGACCGTGAACACCGTCCAATGTCTGCCCCGCCATGCCACGCCCAGCATATAGGCCGTGATCTGCCAGAGGTCGTATTTTGGTTTTTGCTTCGTTTTGTTCGTTCCCGTTTCCATGTGGGATTCCCCTTTCGTTCGTCTGGGCCTATCCTACCACAAAAAATCGTCCCCGGCACAGATCGGGGACGAACGGTTCATTTTGGGGGATGAATTGCAATGGTTTCCTTGGTACAACGGAACACCTTCCAATTTCATACTTGCGGGATCAAAATCTCCGTCGTGAAGGCTCCATCCTCGCTGTTGCGGCTGAGGTAGCCGTCCAGTTTTTCGACGATGGCGTCGATGCGCACCAGCCCGAAGCCGTGGCCCTTGCCCTTGGTGGTGGCGAACCGCCCGGCAAGTTTTGTCTGCTTCTTGCTGGCCGTAAAGTTGGTGAACGAGATGTAGAGCTGGGTGCCTTTCATATCCATGTACACCCGGATGAGGCGCTCGGCTTCGGGCAGGGCGGCGCTGGCATCCATGGCGTTGTCGAACAGGTTGCCGAGGATGCAGCAGAGGTCCAGCTCGCTCATCTTCAGCCGGACCGGGATGTGGGCATCGATCTGCACCGGAATGTTCCGGCTCTTCGCGAGGGAGATCTTGCTGTTGAGGATGGCATCTGCCATAGCGTTGCCCGTCTTGACCGCAAGGTCCACGGTGTTCAGGTCGGTGTCCAGCTGGTCAAGGTAGGCCCGGATGCCTTCCAGATCCCCCTGTGCCGCCAGGACCTTCATGGTCTGGATGTGGCCGCGGTAATCGTGCCGCCAGCCCCGCATCTGGCGGTACATGTTGTCCACCTCTTTGTAATGCGTCTCGATGAGCTCCCGCTGGTAGGCTTCGATGCGGTGATCCAATAGCCTTGAAAAAAGTTTCAGCATCTGTTTTCCCTTCCTCTGCCTCATGTCCTCTCGATGATGGCCCGGTTCAGCGGCTCATAGCTGCCGCGCGGCAGGGGCAGCACTGTGCCGTCCGCCAGAACGACCTCCTTTTTGGTCACGCGGCGGATCTGCTTCAGGTTCAGGATCATCCCCCGCCCCACCCGGAAGAACTGCTCGTCCAGCTCTGCCTCGAACTCAGCCAGCGTCCGCTTGAGGGTATAGTCCTGCCTGGCGTGGACGGTCACATAGTTCTGGTGCACATCCAGATACCGCACCTCATACAGCGGCAGACGGATCATCTCGCCGGAACGTTCGAGGTTCAGGCAGCGCTCGTTCCGGCGGTGCTTCTCCCACGCGCGGTCGAGCACGGCACAGAGCTTTTCGGGGCGGACCGGCTTCATCAGGTAATGGAGCGCGGCCACATCGTAGCCCTCGGCGATGTAATCCGAGTAGCCGGTGATGAAGACGATCTGCACGGCTTCGTTCTCCTGCCGGACCGTTTTAGCCAGCGTGACACCGTCTGCGCCGGGCATTTCTACATCAAGCAGTAATAAATCAAAGTTTTTATCCTCTGCGTAGCAGAACAGAAACTGTTCCGCCGAGGAAAAGGTCCGGCATTCCAGCGCGACGCCCCGCTGCTCTGCCCAGTGCGCCACGATGCCTCGCACATAGTCCGCATCCGCTGCGCTGTCGTCGCACACCGCTGCCCGATACGCCATCCTGTTCTCTCCCCTCTGTTATCTTTTTTCCGATTATGACACATTTCCGGTGGGATTGCAACAAAAAAAGAGGCTGCAACACTCCCCCAGTCACGGCGCTGCCGTGCCAGCCCCCTCAGAGAGGGGGCCTTGGCGTGGCGGTAGGCCGGAAAAGCCTCCCTCAAAGAGGGAGGTGTCATCGCGCAAGCGATGACGAAGGGAGTATCGCAGCCTCCTGGGCTAATCGTTCGTTTTCTGTTGCTTTTGTCAGTGCTGCTTCAGTGTGCAGACAGCCAGGCTGAGGGCGCTCCACGCAGCCTGATACATCAGCACGGCGGCAACGGACAGGGTGCCGATGCTGCCCGCATAGGTCAGCAGCACACCGATAGCCACCGAGAACCAGACCGACACCAGCTGCACCGTGGTGGCAGCCGTCTCAGCGTTCTGGGCCTGCTCGGCGGCGCGGAGACCACCGATGAGGCTGACGAAGCCCTCATCGTGCAGCATACAGCAGCGGGCGGCGTTCTCCGGCTGCGCCGGGGCAGCGTTCAGGGCGTCGCACTGGTCCTGTTCCAGCAGGGTGATCATGCCCTCCGGCAGATGGTAGGCGTCGGTGATGTGCTTGGCGGTCAGGCTGGGGTCTTTGCAGGTGACCAGAAGGCGGATGTTCTCCTTCTGCAGCACTTCCAGCCCGCGGGCCGCATTCCGCCCGCCTGTGGAGCGCAGCACGAACATGGCGTGGAGATTGCCCGAAACCGCCAGATACAAGATCTGCAAGGTCCCATGCTGGGAGTGCTCTTTCTCGTACTCCGTTTCGGGCACGGGGACGCCCTCCTTTTCCATATAGGCGCGGTTGCCGATCAGGACACGGTTGTTATCGCACCAGGCCGCAAAGCCGAGACCGTAGTGGGTCTCCAGATCCTTGACGGGGTAGAGGATGTCGGTGCGGTCCTCAATGATCTGGCGGAACAGGCCGCGCAGAGTCTCGCAGCTCTGGTTCAGGATGCTGGCCGCATAGAGGATGGCGCGGTCGATGCGGCCCCCCTTGAAGATGCGGATGTCCTCCAGATTCACGCTGTCCGCAGTGAAAAGCTCGTCGGCGTCCACCTGCACGGTGTCCACGCCGCCCAGTTCTTCGATCGCGGCCCAGCCGGGAATGACCGCACCGGCAGCGGCGGCGCTCTTTTGCAGCCGCAGGGTGGCCAGACCGGCCACCAGCGTGGAGGAGAGCGGAGCGCCCATGCAAAGCATGGCGGTCATGGCCGCAGCCATGCCGTTGAGTCCGCCGCCGAACAGCAGGAACGCCAGACCGCTGAGCACCGCAGTCCCCAGCAGGATGTACGACGTCTTGCGGGCGCGGCGCTCACTGGCGCGCTCACCAAAGCTCTGTTCCAGCAGGACGTCGTCCCACTGGACCGGGCGGCTGAGCAGGACCCAGGGGTCCTGCTCGTCCAGACTGCGGGCAAGCATCCGGATCAGGTCCTTGTCCCTGACCCGGAACGCCCCCTGCAGCCCGGCCGGGTCTTTGGTGGCCAGGTCGTAGCCGTTTTTCACAGCGGCCAGCTGCACCCGGCTGCCCAGCAGGGCCATGAACAGCCCCAGCGCCGCAATGCCGGACAGCAGCGTCCAGCTGGACGTCTGGTAGCTCCTGGCGTTGAGCAGGGCGATGGCAGCTTCCAGCGCCGCACCGCAGGCGGCCAGCGCGGGCATGGTGTCTGCACTGGGGCGGCGGTCTTTTTTCAGGCCGCTCAGACCGTCCCGCAGGACGGGGTAGGCCACGGCCAGCGCCGCAGCCAGCACCAGCAGGTTGGCGGCGTAGAATGCCGCCGGAGCGACGACCGGGTCCAGCGAGGCAATGGGTGCCAGCAGGCCCGCCGCCGTCAGACCGAAGTGGAGCAGCACCACAGCCAGGATGCCGCTGAGCACACAGCGCAGCGTGAGTTCTGCGCTCATCTTATGCAGCTTCTCGTCCACGGTTTCGGGGGTAGATTCTTCGGCAGGCTCTGCGGCAGCTTCCTCTGCCGGGACCGCAGGCGTCTCGGCTGCGGATGCGTCGCCGGGTGCGGCTTTTGCAGCCGCTTCCGCAGGCTGGGCAGCTTCGGCGGGCGCGGCATCCGGTGCGGAGACCGGCGCTTCCGGCTCCTCCTCAAGGCCCACCAACGGGATGCTCATGCTGTCGTCCATGCTGGGCGGCGTCTCCCGCGTGGGGGCCGCAGGCGTGGCTTCGTCGTCGCCTTCCCCAAAGAAGCGGAACGGCTGGGTCGGCTCCGGTCGGGCCTCTTCCGGCTCCGGCTTGCGGGTCCGGTCCTCGGCGAAGACCATCTTCGGCAGGGCCGCGCAGGCCTTTTCCTCGGCCTCCAATGCGGCGGTCTCGACGCCCAGCACCTCCTGCGGGGCGGGCGTGTCCGCTTCGGGCCGGGCCGGTTTCGGGGCCGGGAAGAGCAGGGCCTTGAGTTCCTGCATCTCGGCATGTTCCTTCTGCTCCTGCGGGGTCAGTGGGCCGCGCACATAGTTCTTCTCATATTTCGGCTGCTGCGGCTGCGGGGCGGGCTGCTTTTCGGCAGCCGACTTCCGGCTGGCCGGGGCGGCCGGGGCAGGCTGCACCGGCGGTTCCGGCTCCTCTGCCACAAAGAAGTCTGCGGCCAGCTCCAGATCGGCCTTCGGCTCCGCGGCCTCGTCCTCCCCGCCCAGCCGGATCTCACCCGTCGGCGGAAGTTCCTGCGGCATGGCAGGCTTTTCGGGGGCAGGCTCTGCCTCCTCCTTGGCGCGGCCCAGGATGCGGCCCAGGATGCTGCTCTGGGTCTTCTGCTTTGCAGGCTCCTGCTTTTCGTCATCCCGGTGCTTCATCTCATCGGGCACCTGCGCCACACTGGTGCTGAAAAAAGTGCGGAATTTTTCTTCCTTGGCTGCGAGGTCCTCCGGGTTCGTTTTTTCAAAGCCGTTTTTACGGGCATCATTCTTCGCCATTCGTTGTACCTCCCTGCTCAATCTCTGCGGAGCAGTCCGCGTTTATTCGCCTGCTCGCTGGCTCTGGATCTCATACAAAATGATGCCAGCCGCCACCGAGACGTTGAAACTGTCCACGCCGGTGCCCTGTGCGGCCATATCCAGCCGCACCACGCCGTCGCAGAGCTTTTTCACCAGCTGCGAGACGCCGCTGCCCTCGCTGCCCAGCACCAGCGCGATGGGACCGGTGAGGTTATTCTTGCGCAGGGGCACACCGTCCATATCGGCACAGTAGACAAAAACGCCCTGGTCCTTCAGGCGGCGGATGGTCTCGCCGATGTTGGCCACACGGGCCACGGGCAGGCGCTCCGCAGCACCGGCGCTGGATTTGATGACGGTGGGGGTCACGGAAGCGCCGCCCCGCTTGGGGATGACGATGCCGTGGGCACCGCAGAGCAGTGCGCTGCGCATCACCGCGCCCAGATTGTGGGGGTCTTCGATGCCGTCGCTCAGCACGAGGAAGGGCGGCTCCCCCTTCGCCTTGGCCGCTGCCAGCAGATCTTCCACCGTGGCATACTCGATCTCGCTGGCAAACGCAGCCACACCCTGGTGGCTCTCGGTGCCGGTCATCAGGCGGAGCTTGTTGGGGTGGACCCGCTTGACGGTGGCCCCGGCCTCCTTGGCCATGGCGGTGAAGTACGCCGCCACAGCGGGGGCCATGCCCTCGGCCAGCAGCACCGTGTCCACGCCGGAGCCGCTCTTGAGCAGCTCGGTCACAGGGTTCTTGCCGTAGACCAGGCTCTCATTCTTCGGCGTGTCCTCCGCAGCGCGGCGGGGGCGGCGCGGCATTTTCTGTTCGTCCATTGTATTCTCCTTCCATTTATCGAAAAGGGACAGGCCCTTTTTGTTTCACTGTTTACGAAATTCGACAGATTGTCATAGTAAAGTATAACATAACCGTCCCGCCTTTGCCATAGGATTCCCCTTTTTTCCCGCCTGAATTTTGTCCCGGCCGGCAGCGGGCAGCCCCCTTGTCATTTTATCGGTATATTTTTTTCGGCAAAAGTTTTCCACATTCGAGTCCATATACACTTTGTAAAACGGGTCTTTCTTTTCCACATGTTGAAAACTCCGTTGAAAGTGTTCAAAAATCAAGCATCTGCGCCCACTTTCCGGGTGGAATTCCACACTTTCCACCGGGTTTTCAACCGTGAGGAAATTTTCCGTGCAGAAGCCGCCGTACTTTTTGTAAAATTCAAGTCGGAAATATGACTATTTTTTGAACGTCTCGTTCCCGCATTTTGCCACAATCTCCAACATCATTTTGACGAACGGGAAACCATGTTGAAAATTTGGATTGATTTTATAGTTTGTTTGGGGTATACTAGCCTTACAGGTTCGTTAAGGGATACGCAAAGTCGCATTCTCAAACGACTTTTCACCCCAATAATATGAATTTGCGGAGGTAATGAATAATGTTGGTAAATGCAACCGAAATGCTCATCAAGGCACGCGACGGCCACTACGGTGTGCCCCAGTTCAACATCAACAACCTGGAGTGGACCAAGGCTGTGCTGACCGCCTGCGAGGAGATGAAGAGCCCCGTCATCCTGGGCGTCTCCGAGGGTGCCGGCAAGTACATGACCGGTTTCAAGACCGTTGCTGCGATGGTCAGCGCAATGGTCGATTCCATGGGGATCACCGTTCCCGTTGCTCTGCATCTGGACCACGGCACCTACGAAGGCTGCAAGGCCTGCGTGGAAGCCGGTTTCTCTTCCATCATGTTCGACGGCAGCCACTACTCCATTGAGGAGAACGTGGAGAAGACCAAGGAGCTGGTCGCTCTGGCACATTCCAAGGGCCTGAGCATCGAAGCTGAGGTCGGTTCCATCGGCGGCGTCGAGGACGGCGTCGTGGGCGCTGGCGAGATCGCAGACCCTGCGGAGTGCGCAAAGATCACCGATCTGGGCATCGACTTCCTGGCAGCCGGCATCGGCAATATCCACGGTGTCTACCCGGCCAACTGGAAGGGTCTGGACTTCGAGGCTCTGGACCGCATCCACAAGGCCACTAACAACATCCCCCTGGTCCTGCACGGCGGCACCGGCATCCCCGACGAGATGATCGCAAAGGCCATCAGCCTGGGCGTCTCCAAGATCAACATCAACACCGAGTGCCAGCTGGTCTTCGCTGAGGCCACCCGCAAGTACATCGAGGCTGGCAAGGATCAGCAGGGCAAGGGCTTCGACCCCCGCAAGCTGCTGGCTCCCGGCTCTCAGGCCATCATCGACAAGTGCAAGGAGAAGATCGAGCTGTTCGGCTGCGCCGGCAAGGGCTAAGCAGGCACTCGTATCGTAACCGGTACACCACCCAATAAATTATGCGGTCCCGTCACACTGTTATGCACAGTGCCGCGGGACCGCTTTTTCTTTTTTGCTTTATTTTTTCTTTATAGACGAGCCGTCAGACGCGGGTCTTTTCCATATCTCCAAAAATGTATTGCATACAGTCCTGCACCCAGAAGCAGACAAAAAATCGAATAGCTAAGGATCGGAAGCCGCAGCAGTACGATCTTACCCGCGACCTGGGTAAAGAACCAGCCCGTTCCATACAGGGTCACGATATAAAGCACTAGCCATGTAGCATATTTCAGCCAATGATCTCGCGGCGGAAAGCCTACCTGCTCCATCATCCGGCGGAACAGTGCGCAAAAAGCCGTCACTGCAACAACAAGCTGCATCAGATAGCCTACAGAAAGTTCAAAAACCCAATCGCCAATTACCGGGTAAAGCAGCAGCCCTCCCACGCCCCACTCAAAGAAAAAATACAGCGGTGCAAGAAACCAGAAGTAATCCGCAGCTCTCAGTGTTTTCAAACTTGGCTTGACCTCCTCCACAAAGGTTTTTGCATCCGAAATCGAATCGAATAGTTCCTGATTTTCCGCATTGGCTTGGATGGAAATATCAAGCAGATCGTTGCGCACAAGTTCAATACCGCAGGAGTCCCAGCTGACCCGACGAAGATAGCGGATTACTTCCTTAAGCTGCTCCTGACTTTTTTCTGTCAGCAGTCTGGTACGCATCCGGTTTGCCTTTCGCAATGCAAAATACTTATTCATCTGGCTCCTCCTTAAAAATTTTTTCCACCAACTGACAGAGCTGTCTCCAATCCTGCCGAAACTCAAAAAGCGCCAGCCGCCCTTCCTCTGTTACAACGTAATATTTCCGACTTGGCCCCTTTGGGGAAGGTCTGCGTTCTACTGTGACCCTTCCCTGTTGTTCCAACCGCAGCAGCAGCGGATACAGTGTGCTTTCGCTCAGGTCTGAAAAACCGAGCTGTTTCAGATTCATCACGATCTCATAGCCATAGGTCGGCTCTCTGCTGATGAGTTTCAGAACGCAGAACTCCAAAATACCCTTGAGAAGCTGTGTGTTGTTTTCCACTGGGGACTCCTCCTTTCTGCTATTTTGTATTACGTAGTAGCTTGTCTACATTGTATTACATAGTAGTGCTTCTGTCAAGCCCTGCTGCATTCGCATTTCTGCTAAAGATCATACCGCATTTTTGTGCAACAAAAAACGCCCTAAGATTTCTCTTAGAGCGTTTCGATCAAGTCGGCGACTACCTATTTTCACAAGCCGTTTCCAGCTAACTATCTTGGGCA
>OOCD01001608.1_pt1 | contig 13496 bp, 10 predicted proteins | sample 1671791 | NCBI WGS metagenome assembly OOCD01 (sample SAMN06348193, study PRJEB24527) | human gut metagenome | biome: human gut; feature: ankylosing spondylitis patient; material: feces | host: Homo sapiens | place: China | collected 2015-10
GAGTACGTCCGTAAACGATTTGAAGGAATAGTTCGCGCATTGCTGTGTTGATAGCGTCACAAACCAAGTCGGTGTTCAATGCTTCCAATACAGTCTTTCCCGGAAGGATTTCAGCAGCCATGGCAGCCGAGTGAGTCATACCTGAGCAACCGATAGTTTCTACCAATGCTTCCTGGATGATACCTTCTTTTACGTTAAGGGTTAGTTTACAAGCACCCTGCTGAGGAGCACACCAGCCAATACCGTGTGTCAAACCAGAGATGTCTTTAATTTCTTTTGATTTTACCCACTTTCCTTCTTCAGGAATAGGAGCCGGTCCGTGATTGGGACCTTTCTTCACAACACACATGTGTTCTACTTCGTGTGAATAAGTCATATTCTTTACGTTTTTTGGTAATAAAATAAATATTCGTAACCACGTGAAAAAGGTTAATTACCTTTTTCGCCTACAAAGTTAGTCCTTTTATTCTTTTCTGCAACCTGTTGCGTGCCACTTTTTGATATTAAATTAAATAAATTTATTGTGAGACAATATTTTGCAAACTAGAGTTGCCAAAATCTTTTTTCTTTCCACCGAATCACTTATCTTTGTACCTATATATATTATATAAAGATGAAAACGAGTAAAATAGAAATTAAGGACGAAGTGCTTCGACAGGGTGCTGAGGAAGGTATGGACGAATTTATTAAAGTTTTTACCGATAAGTATTTGGAAGTGACGGGCGGTGTGATTAATGCTGAAACAATGCCCTTGCTCAATGGTTACCAACATTCTTTGCTAGGCTATCATTTTTTTCGTGAAGAGATTAATGAAGGGGGCTTTATTCAGTTGATTCAAAATGGCTATGGGCCGTATCTTTTTGATAATCCTTTTGCTAAATCAATGCGTCTTTTTGGGGCGAAGGAATTCTCAAAGTTGATTTATACTGCCAAGAAAATTTATGATGAAAACCGTGCAGACTTGGAAAAAGACTGCGATGATGAAGAATTTATGGCAATGTATGAGCAATACGAGGTATTTGATGAACTGGAAGAGCAGTTTATGGATATGGAGGAACTTGTCACAGCACAGATTGCCGAGTATGTGGATAATAATATAGAACAGTTTGCTGAAATAGTGGAGTGATCTGGCTGGTGTTGTATTGTAATCTGCTTATATATTAAACTATGTGAGAAAAAGAGGAAGGTGGATAGGATTAAAAGCCTTTTTGCTTTTTATTGGATAGCAGTTGTCATACAAAAGAATATACAATCCAGTTATACTATAAAGGCTATATAACTGCTTGTTTTATTATTACACCTTGAAATAAACTGATTTTGAGTTATTAACAGAAGGGGATTTATAAGTTTATTATGAAAATATAGCAAATGAAATATATAATTGGATTGCATGCTTTAATATTTTTGATTGTGATTCTAATGGGATGTAATTCCACTCCTAATCGTTCAATATTACGACAGGTAGAATCTTATATGGAAGAACATCCGGATAGCGCTTTGTTTTTATTGAATAGTATTGCCCATCCTGAAAAATTATCTGGTCGAGAACAAGCTGAATATGCTTTGTTTTATACTCAGTCATGTGAGAAGAATTTTATCCTCCAGCTGAATGATTCTTTGATAAAAATAGCTGTTGACTATTTTGAAAGTCAAGCTGGAGGGTTGAAAACAGCACAGAGTTATTTTTATATGGGATGTATATATCAAAATAGAAATGAACATGCAAACGCTGTGCGAGCATTTATTAAAGCACTGGAAAATGCCCCTTCAAATATACGAAGTCGGATTTTGATGCAGATTCATTTTTATCTAGCTGAAAGTTATAATAATGAAGGATTATATAATGAAGCAAAGAAGCATTATTTTTTATCGTATGAAAATGCTATATATCGCAAAGATACTTTAGATATGTATTATCCCCTTCGTGGGATTGGAACTGCTTATTCATTTAAATTACAATATGATAGTGCCTTAGTATATTATAATAAAGCTCTTGAGATAAGTTGTAGAGCTAATAATAATGAAATGAAAGCTTATGTATTGTCTAGCATAGCAGGATGTTATGAAGCTAAAAATGATTTCGAAAAAGCTAATGAATATGCAACGAAAGTAATTAATCTTGGAGTTAGTGATTGTACTAATATGTATGAGGTAAAAGGGAACTCTTTGATGCATTTGAATAGATTGGATTCTGCTTATTATTATTTAAAATTGAGTGTTACGAGCACAGATTTGAATACAAAAGCAATTGCGTATTATCATTTATATAATTTATTAAAGAAAAAATCTTATTTGGAAGTGATAGCTTGTGCTGATTCCTTTATTCTTTATAAAGATTCTTTAATTGCAGCTCAACAATATGATGAAATTCAAAATATAAGAGAAGAGCATTTTCAAAGAGTTAAGGAACAAGAATTTTTTGTTCGACGGTGTTGGCTAATATTGGGCTTTATGTGTTTGTGCTTTATAGGAGCTATTATCTTTTTATTTTTGGAAAGGAAAAGAAAATTGCATTATGCTAGATTGAATCAAACATTAGCGGAAATGAAACTAGCGAATGTGAAAAGATATATAGAGGAAGAATTGGGTGATTCTGTGGAATTGGATGATGAACTCATGAAATTGGAAGAAAGTGAGTTGAAAAAATGCATTTGTGACTTTCAAAAAACTATTTGGTATAGAAGAATAGTGAATTTGGATGAGCAATATTTGTCAGCGAAAGAGCAAAGAGAACTGTTAAGTGATTTGTTGGCGATATTTCCTCATATAATTGAAAGGCTAAGGATGGAATATCCTACAATTAAAGATGTGGATGTTTATTTCTGTATATTGTCGATTATTGGTTTTCGCTTGAAAAAAATAGCCTTTTGTTTACGTACTAATGACCGTAATCTTAGTACTCGAAAGTCTAGGCTTAAAAAGAATTTGAGTAAAAAGTTATTTGAAATGGTGTTTTCAAATAATTGATTATTAATTACTTGTGACTGTATTGTGATACTTTTTGTAACTATGTTATAGTTATTGTAACAGCGTTTCTTTGCTTTTACGATATATATTGTTTTTCTTTAAAAAAAAAAGAAAATGTAGTTATGAAAAAGAAATTGTTTATGTTGCTTGTATTATGTTCTGTATCTATAGTTTTGTTAGGACAGACGAATCATGAAATTGCTATTAAGTCTGTAAATAGACCTTTGAGACCACGTTCTTTAGTAGAACTTCCTAAAGTCTATTTGAATACCCCTCTAATCAGTATTTCTTTTGATAGCATCACTTCTCTTGTTTTTGTTAGAATTATTAGCAAAAAAACAGGGGAGTTGGTAATCTCAACTTCTTATATGAATGTTTGTGATATACAAATATATCTAAGTGATAAGCCTGAGGGAGAATATTTGATTGAACTACAAGTTAATGATGATATTTATAGTGGTGAATTTTTATTATAAGGGTATGAATGATAATTTAGCTGAATTTGTTAAATCTTTAAATTAAACAATTATGAAAAAAGAATTTTTATTATTACTGTTTTTGTTCGCTTTTATTTCTTGTGAACAGAATGATGGTTTAGACTATTTAGATAGCTCTAATATTGAAAATATGCCAACAGCGGGAATAAAAAGTCGTGCAACTCAAAATATTGCAGATTTTGATCCTATTAAAGAATTAGAAAATATTCCGGTTAATATTATGAACGTTGGAAATAGTAGAAATAAATTCTTATCTTGTACGGAAAAAGGAGATAAAGTTGATTTGTATAAAAAAGATGATGGAAGTTTGAGGCAACGTTGGTATTTAAAAAATGGTAATATTATATTGGTAGGTGGTCATGTTGGAGGAATAGGGGCTAATTCTATATTTTTTATTTCATCTATAACAGATACACCTATTTTAACCAGTTCGATGAATAATGGATTTGTAGGCTCTTTTTTCAATTTTGTGCCGGAAGGGAGTAGCTATTATAAATTAGGAGCTAGCTCACGATTACAAGGAGGAATATTTATATCTCCATACCTTCAAGCCGAATCATCAACTGGTACGTCATTGAAATTTAAGGAATCCAGTACTAGTAATTTAGCTCTTTGGGAAATGCAGCCTGTGGGAGATTTTGAAGTTGTAAATATTGAGTATACACAATATGATGGAGGTGGTATAAGTTCATTGCCTATAACAGTAACTCATAGAACTGTTGAAAATCCAACAGCAGCAACTGTACATCGAGGCTATACTGAAACTACTCAGGTTACTGAAACTTCAAGATTTTCGAAAACAGAAGGGGTCTCAATAACAACGTCAACATCTCTAACCAAGCCTGTAGGAGGTCCCGGAGAACCTAATGAAGGAAGTATGACGGTAAATACCTCTGCTACAAGTAGCTGGAGCTTTCTTCAAGAGACCACTCAAACTAAAGTGAGTACAAGAACTGAAACTTTTTCTGTGGACGTACCTCCTTATACATCATATAGAATAACAACAATGCTTAAGCAGTATAACATGAATATAAAATATGTGGCGACATTGAGAGAAGGAGTTACGGGCAAAATGTTTAAGGTTAAAGGAACATGGACTGGTACTCAAGTTTACGATATGTATGATTTGGTAGAAGACTTGAATACAGGAAGAACATTTAAAATTTATGGAGATGAATCTTAATGTAAGTTAAAGAAGTATGGTGTCAGTGCAGTATTTAGGCTGGCATTTCATTTTTTCATAAAAACAATGAGAATTATTACATTTCTCGAATCTTTTAATTAATTTTGCAAACCCTAATAATAAAGAGAAGAAAATGAAAAAAATGAAGTTGGCAGTGTTCTTTGCTGCATTGGTATCTGTGTTGACTTTTAGTTCTTGTTTGGATAGTAATGGAGATGGACGTCAAGAAATGAGAGCAAATGTAACAGTTGTTGGTGACGAGTTGATAGGTTATAAATTGTATGCTGATGGTGGTGGTATTCTTGTTCCTACAGTGGCTAATATGAAACAAATAGGAGATTGGAGCAAAGTAAAGCGTGCACTAGTGTATTTCCAGCATCTGGATGATCCATTGCCTGAATTTAAGGAAGATACGAAATATAATGTTCAGGTAACCGGTGCGATTCCTCATATGGGAGTTACTCCGATTATTGACACTTATCAAAATGAAGATGCGGATACGTTGATGAAAAATCAGGATCCTATTACAGATTTCGCAATAGGTGCATATAAAGGATATGTAACAGTATTCGCTCAGTTTAATCATAACTCAAGTGAACCTGTATATTTTAATATGGGTTATGATAGCAGTAAGGATGTTGATATTGATAATAACACATTGACTTTGACATTATATTATGATAATGGATCAAATGATGTTTATAATAGTCAACAATATACATATTGCAGTTTTCCTTTCTCGTCTGAATTCTATGGTAAGTTTGCAACAGACTCTTTGGACTTGGTTGTGAAAGCAGCTAGCGATAGAGGCTCTAATTATACTGAGAAGAAAATAAAAATGGCTGTTAAAGATTTTATAGCTCCAAGAGAATACTGATAAATCATTATATTGCAAGTAGAAAAGTCCTCTTTTCCCTTTGGGAAAAGGGGATTTTTTATACCTTTGCAACTCATTGAAGTATAACAAAGGTAAATAGATTAAGCATTGAACTACAAAGATTTATTTAATAGAGTGGTGTTGCTGATTTCCTCTCCGGCTAAGGCTTGGGCAGAAATCAATACAGAAGAGGATAGGCGGAAAGTGCTTGGCACATTTGTTTATCCCATGATAGGATTGTGCGGCTTGTCCGTTTTTATAGGTACTTTTATTGGAAATACAGCAGGTGTATCTGCTTTTCAGATAGCAATGACCCGTTGTTGCGCCATTTTTGTTTCTCTCTTTGGAGGATATTTCTTGGCTGCTTATGCTGTAAATCAATTGGGAAAGAAATTGCTGAACCGAGGCGAACAGTATGAACTAAACCAACAGTTTGTGGGTTATGCCATGGTGGTGACATTTGTGCTTGATATTATCAGCGGTTTGTTTTCAATCTCCATTTTGCATTGGATACTCCAGTTCTATACCGTGTTTGTGGTATATGAAGGGGCACGCACACTGATGAAAGTGGAAGAAGCCAAACTGACCCGATACACATTGATTGCTTCGGTGATTGTAATTGTTTGTCCGGCGCTTATTGCGGCGGTATTTAATGAGTTATCTGTTATTTTGAATTGATGAAACCGACTCCTGTAAATATAAAAAATAAACGTGCGTCGTTCGATTATGAATTTATCGATACGTACACAGCAGGTATTGTGCTTACCGGAACTGAGATAAAATCCATCCGTATGGGTAAAGCCAGCCTGGTAGATACCTATTGCTACTTTGTGCATGGTGAGTTGTGGGTAAAGAATATGCATATTGCAGAATATTTCTATGGTTCGTATAATAACCATACAGCCCGCCGTGAACGTAAGCTGTTGTTAAGCAAGAAAGAGTTGCGTAAATTGGAAGAGGCAGGAAAAAATCCCGGCTTTACCATTGTTCCTGTCCGTTTGTTCCTGAATGAAAAAGGACTGGCAAAATTAGTTATCGCTTTGGCAAAAGGTAAAAAACAATATGATAAGCGCGAATCTTTGAGAGAAAAGGATGACAGGCGTGAAATGGATAGAATGTTTAAGAGATAGTATATATTGTGAATGGCTACATTGAAGCAAATTATTGACGAACGAATTCTCATCCTCGACGGAGCGATGGGGACAATGATACAAAAATACAACTTATCGGAACAGGATTTTAGAGGGGAACGGTTTGCACAAGTTGCCGGTCAGATGAAAGGCAACAATGACTTGCTGTGCCTTACCCGTCCTGATGTGATAAAAGATATTCATCGCAAGTATCTGGAAGCAGGTGCAGATATCATCGAGACAAACACGTTTAATGCTCAGCGGGTGTCGATGGCAGATTATCATATGCAGGATATGTGCCGTGAGATAAATTTGTCGGCTGCCGGAATCGCTCGTGAAATGGCGGACGAATATTCCCGAAAGACTCCCCATAAACCGCGCTTTGTGGCCGGGTCTGTCGGTCCCACCAATAAAACTTGCTCAATGAGTCCCGATGTGAATAATCCTGCAATGCGTGCACTTACTTATGATGAGTTGGTCGGTGCCTACAGGGAGCAAATGGAAGCATTGCTGGAAGGGGGAGTGGATGCTCTCCTGATAGAGACTATATTTGATACACTGAATGCCAAGGCCGCTATTTTTGCGGCTGAGTCGGCAATGCAGGCGGTGGGACGAGAAGTGCCTTTGATGCTCTCGGTGACGGTATCGGATATTGCCGGCCGCACGCTTTCCGGTCAGACTCTGGATGCCTTTCTTGCGTCTGTTCAGCATGCTCCTGTTTTTTCTATCGGCTTGAATTGCTCTTTCGGAGCCAAACAGTTGAAACCTTTTTTGGAAGGGCTGGCTGCGCGTGCTCCTTATTATATCAGTGCGTATCCCAATGCAGGACTCCCGAATAGCTTGGGGCAGTATGACCAGACTCCCGGAGATATGGCTTCGGAAGTGAAGGAATACATAGACGAGGGTTTGGTGAATATTATCGGCGGATGTTGTGGCACGACTGAAGAATATATTGCCGAATATGTTCCATTGGTGCAGAAGGCACGCCCTCACATTCCGGCAGGTAAGCCTGAGCGGATGTGGCTTTCGGGATTGGAGCTGCTTGAACAGACACCCGAAATTAATTTTATCAATGTGGGCGAACGTTGCAATGTGGCGGGTTCGCGTAAGTTTCTTCGTTTGATAAACGAAAAGAAATACGAAGAGGCATTGAGCATTGCACGTAAGCAGGTAGAAGACGGTGCATTGATTATTGATGTTAATATGGATGACGGGCTGCTGGATGCCAAGGAAGAAATGACTGTTTTTCTGAATCTGGTGATGTCCGAACCCGATATTGCACGTGTTCCTGTGATGATTGATTCTTCTAAGTGGGAGGTGATAGAAGCCGGGCTGAAGTGTTTGCAAGGTAAATCTATCGTAAATTCCATATCGCTGAAAGAGGGAGAGGAGATATTTATCGAGCATGCCTGTTTGATTAAAAAACTGGGAGCTGCAACGGTCGTGATGGCTTTTGACGAGAAAGGACAGGCCGACACTTTCGAACGGAAGATTGAAGTTTGTTCGCGTGCCTATCGTATCTTGACAGAGCAGGTCGGCTTTAATCCGCATGACATTATTTTCGACCCTAATGTGCTGGCTGTGGCTACGGGAATTGAGGAACACAATAATTATGCTGTTGATTTTATCAAAGCAACCGGTTGGATAAAGCAGAATCTTCCCGGAGCACATGTCAGTGGCGGGGTAAGTAACTTGTCATTCTCTTTCCGTGGTAATAATTATATCCGTGAAGCAATGCATGCCGTATTTCTTTATCATGCCATTCGGCAGGGCATGGATATGGGTATTGTGAATCCGGCCACTTCGGTGCTCTATACCGATATTCCTGCCGATGTGCTGGAACGGATAGAGGATGTGGTGTTGAATCGTCGTCCCGATGCTGCCGAAAGGCTGATTGAAACAGCGGAAGCTTTAAAGAATACCGAAACCGGCGGCAAACCGGCGGAACAGGAGTTATGGCGTGAGGCAACGGTGGAGATGCGTTTGCAATATGCATTGATAAAAGGCATCGGTGATTATTTGGAAGAAGATTTGGCGGAGGCGTTGCCGCTATACGGAAAAGCGGTGGATATCATTGAAGGGCCGTTGATGGATGGAATGAACAAAGTGGGTGAGCTCTTTGGGGCCGGAAAAATGTTTCTGCCTCAAGTGGTGAAGACTGCCCGCACCATGAAAAAAGCTGTGAGTATTTTGCAACCGCTTATTGAAGCCGATAAGCAGGAAGGAGTGCGCAGTGCCGGAAAGGTGTTGATGGCAACTGTGAAAGGTGATGTGCACGATATCGGGAAAAATATCGTATCGGTGGTGATGGCTTGTAATAATTATGAAATTATAGACTTGGGGGTGATGGTTCCTGCCGAAACGATTGTGCAAAAAGCCATAGAAGAGAAAGTGGATATCATCGGCTTGAGTGGATTGATTACTCCGTCTCTTGAGGAGATGGCACATGTGGCTGTCGAATTGCAACGTGCAGGACTGGATATTCCGATTATGGTTGGTGGTGCTACGACTTCCAAACTTCATACTGCTCTGAAGATTGCTCCTGTTTATGGAGGGCCGGTTATTCACATGAAAGATGCTTCACAGAATGCATTGGTGGCAGCCCGTTTGCTGAATGCTGAGTCTCGCCAAGAATTTGTGGAGGGAATAAACAGAGAGTATGAAGAACTTCGCAGCAAGAATAGTGCAAAACAGGTGAAGACTGTTTCTTTGGAAGAGGCACAAAAGAATAAATTAAACCTTTGGTAAGAAGATTTATCTTTCAAAGTATTTAGGGAATAATTGAAAAACTTCAAGGTCTTTTTTTAGAAGAACTTGAAGTTTTTTTTAAAGACGGAAGAGTTTTTTGAAAAGAACAAGGTCTTTTGGGAGGGTTGCTGTCACGAAAAACTTCCGCCTTTTAATTTATTTGATGTTTCACCGCAAATCGTTGAGCATGAGTGGAAAATGCCCTGTTATGCGTGAAACGTGCTTTTTATTAAAGTCCTTTTATAGTTGATTTAGAAATTCTTCTGCTTTGATGAGCGTCTCCGGCTTTCCGATATCTATCAATTGTAGGTTGTCGACGGGATAGCCCTGAATCCTGATGTTTTTGCAAACTTGCAGGTAAAAATCGATAATAGAATATTTCCCCGGTTTCATGCCTTTGTTCAGCAATAGCGGGTTGATTGCTTGTATACCGCTATAGGCGTATTCCCGGAACTTTCCTTCTTCGTATTTTAATCCGGCAGGTTTCACTTCGCCTGTGGTTTTATTTATCCAGCCGCACAAAAGATTGTTGTCATCAAATAGCAAGTAGCGGGAGGTGATTCGTCTGCTTACCAGCATGGTGGCGTATACATCAGGGGTTTGTTGGTGGAAGCGGATTAAATCTTGTAAATTGCAGTTGGATAAAATATCTACATTATGCAGCAGGATACCGTTTTTATCTTCATGGCAGGAGGATATGAAATACTTGCCGGCTTTTTCCAGTCCTCCTCCGGTGTCCAGTAATTCTTCTGTCTCGTCAGAAATATGGATGTCGACACCGAAATTATGATTAGCCTGCAGAAAATCTAGAATCTGATCGGCAAAATGGTGTACGTTAATCACTATTTCATTAAAGCCCGAAGCTTTCAGCTTTAATATGACATGTTCCAGCATGGGCTTTCCGGCTACTTCTATCAGCGCTTTGGGTTTGGTATCTGTCAGGGGTTTGAGCCGGCTTCCCAAGCCGGCTGCAAAAATCATAGCTTTCATAAAGTCGATTCGAATATTTGTTCTATGTTTTGTTCGCGGTGAATCAAGACAACCTTTACACCGAATTTCCGGTTTAAATGCTCAGCTGTATGTTGGGCCGAATAGACCGACCGGTGTTGTCCGCCGGTACAGCCGAAGCATACAGACAGGTTGCTGAACCCTCGCTCCATATATCGTTTGACCGACGCGTCCACCAGCGCGTATGCATGTTCCAGAAAAGGAAAGATTTCTCCGTCTTCTTCCAAAAAGCGGATAACAGGTTCGTCCAGTCCGGTAAAGGGTTTGTAGCGTTCGTATTTACCGGGATTATTTACGGCACGGCAATCGAATACATAACCGCCTCCGTTACCTGTAGGGTCGTCGGGTATGCCTTTTTTGTATGCAAAACTCATCACTTTAACCGTCAGTTGGCGTTTTTTCAGCTCGTCCTTGAATTGTTTCAATTCAGTCAGCTCGCGCAAGACAGAGCATAAGTAAGGATATTCGGGATATTCATCGCGCAATAACTGCCGCAGGTTTTCTATGGCATAAGGTACGCTTTGTATGAAATGAGGCTTTTTCTCAAAATATCCGCGAAACCCGTAGGCTCCCAATACTTGCAAGGTGCGGAAAAGTACAAAATGATGCAGTTGGCTGAAAAAATATTCTCTGTCTACCGGTTTGTATTTGCAAAGCGCGTCAATGTATTCTTCCAAGAGTTCTTTTTTTAAAGTGTCAGGATATTGGGCTTTGGCCTGCCATAAGAAAGAGGCGACATCATAGAAGAACGGGCCTTTGCGTCCACCCTGAAAATCGATGAACCATGGTTTGTCATCTTTAATCATTACATTCCGGCTTTGGAAATCGCGATACATGAAAGTGGCTGAAGAGCTGCGGAGCAGTACATCGCTCATCTTCTGGAAATCGTCTTCCAGTTTGTCTTCCTGAAATTCAAGTCCGGTAGCTTTCAGAAAACAGTATTTAAAGTAGTTCAAATCCCAAAGAATAGAACGTTGGTTGAATTCCGGTTGCGGATAACAATGGGAAAAATCAAATCCGTCGGCCCCTGCAAATTGGATGGCCGGCAGTAGGCGGATAGTTTTGCGGAGAAGTTCCTTCTCCTCTTCCGAGAATACACTGGTGGTGCGCCCTTTTTCGATGGCATTGAATAATAATGTGTCACCTAAGTCTTCTTGCAGATAGCATGTCTTATCTGCGGAAACACAATAGACTTCGGGAACAGGAAGACCTTTTTTACGAAAATGTGCGGCCATATAGAGAAAAGCGTTGTTCTCTTCGATGGAAGTACCATAAACGCCGATTAAATTCTGTGTTCCGGTGAGTCTGAAATAACGTCTGTTGGAACCGGAAGAAGGCAATTCGGTAATTGTCTCGGCAGCTACACCTGTGTATGTTTGATATAAATGCTGTAAATCTTCTATAATCATGACTTTAGTATTTGTAAGCAAAGATACCAATTAATATTGGGAATAAAAAAACGGGGAGCGACTTCATTTATTCGCTCCCCGTTTTTTATTTGATTTCGATTTCCTCTTTCATGTCTATTTCTTCTCCATGCATATCGGTAAACTTATATTGCAGGAATGCCAGACTTTGATCGGGGATAATCTTTATTCCGAATCCGTATTTCATTTGCCATTTACGCTTTAGCGACACAAGGCCTTGATTAACGTAAGCAGCAATATACGGGTGGATGTACAGTGTAAATCTCTTAATCTTCAGCTTATTGACCAGGTAATCAATTTTACTCTCCAATGTATCTGTAAAAAGAATGGATGGTTTGATGCTACCTTTCCCGAAGCAGGTGGGACAGGTTTCATCTGTAGTGACATCCATGGCCGGACGCACGCGTTGGCGGGTAATCTGCATCAGTCCGAACTTGCTGAGAGGGAGAATATTGTGTTTGGCTCTGTCTTTCTGCATATTTTGGCACATGCGTTCATACAGCTTTTGTCTGTTCTCAGCCAGGTTCATGTCTATAAAGTCAACGACAATAATACCACCCATATCACGCAACCTCAACTGGCGCGCCAATTCATCGGCAGCTCCCAGATTGACATCCAGTGCGTTAGCCTCTTGTCCGTTACCGGATTTGGAACGGTTACCGCTATTGACATCCACCACATGAAGCGCTTCAGTGTGTTCAATAATCAGGTAAGCTCCACTCTTATACGAAATCGTTTTACCGAATGAGGACTTGATTTGTTTGGTTATTCCAAAATTGTCGAAGATAGGAAGCTGTCCTTTGTACAATTTCACGATTTCTGCCCGTTCAGGGGCAATGAGAGATACATAATCCTTGATTTCGTGGAACACTGTTTCGTCATTTACGTAAATGTTCTCGTATGAAGGGTTAAATAAATCGCGCAACATGGCTACCGTGCGGCTGGTCTCTTCATAAACCAGTGCAGGAAGTTTGGCTGCTTTTTGTACTTTTGTAATGGTCTCTTCCCAATGTTTCAGCAAGACTTTAAGCTCGGCATCAAGTTCGGCCACCCTTTTTCCCTCTGCCACAGTGCGAACTATCACCCCGAAGTTTTTCGGTTTGATACTTTGCAACAGTTGCTTGAGGCGGGCGCGTTCTTCGCTCGATTTAATTTTTTGAGATACGGAAACCTTGTCATTGAAGGGGATAAGAACCAAATAACGCCCGGCGAAAGATAATTCGCAGGTCAGTCTGGGGCCCTTGGTTGAAATAGGTTCCTTTACGATTTGCACAATTACTTCCTGACCTTGTTGGAGGGTGGTTGAAACAGTTCCCTCTTTATCAATGTCAGGCAGCATAGTAGCTTTTGAAATTGGATAAAGTTTTTTGCGGTCGCTTAAAACTTGCTTCAGATACTTCTGATAAGAATGAAATTGAGGTCCTAAGTCTAAATAGTGAAGAAAAGCGTCTTTTTCGAAACCGACATCCACGAAGCAGGCATTGAGTCCGGGCATTAGTTTTCTTACCCGTCCCAAATACATATTTCCCACATTGAAAGAAGCACTTCTTCCTTCTTTTTGGAATTCCACCAACGCCTTATCTTCCAGGAGCGCAATGGAAATTTCTTTGGGTTGTACGTCTACTACTAGTTCGCTTGTCACTTTTGTATTCTTAAATT
>OOCD01001610.1_pt1 | contig 13479 bp, 15 predicted proteins | sample 1671791 | NCBI WGS metagenome assembly OOCD01 (sample SAMN06348193, study PRJEB24527) | human gut metagenome | biome: human gut; feature: ankylosing spondylitis patient; material: feces | host: Homo sapiens | place: China | collected 2015-10
CAATGATATTATAAAATGCGCGGAGCGTTTTGATGAGAGAATAACTTCGGAGGACATAAAGAGATTGGTTTACAAAAACCCGTTGAAGGTTCTGAAGGATGAAATATTGTAGCCGAAGCACAAATGTGTATTTTAATGAGGGCGATTATGGAAAAAATAAAACGGCGCGGTGAAAATTACACCATACCGCAGATAGATTTAAGTGTTGAACCGAAAAACACAAAAGAGGAATTTAAATATCTTTACGAAAATGTCACCGTTGAGAAAAAGGGCGGTTATCTCGGGCACCCCGATTCCGTGCTTTTAAAGGACGGTGGCATACTCGTCTTTTTCCCGGAGGGTCACGGCAAGGGAAAAACTCTTTCAAAAATTAGTCGCGACGGCGGCAGAAGCTATACCGAGGAAATCAAAAATCCGCCGAAAAGCTGGGAAAATTCGCGCGAGACTCCGACGGTTTAAGCGGAAACCCCATATGGGGGCGCGAAAAGTCGCGCGGCGGCTTTGACTGTTCGCTCTCCTCGGACGAGGGCAAAACGTGGAGCGAATATGAGAGCTTCTTTACGGAAAAGGACGAGGTTACGCACTATCCGATAGTGGCACTCAGCTCGCTGACAAGACTTCGAGAAAACGGAAAATTCGTCGATAAATGGATGGGCCTTTTCCATGAGCGCGATTTTGTAAATTATAAAACCGTACTGTCTTTTTCAAAGGACGGAAAAATGATGTGGACAAAGCCCGAACCGTATTTTTCCGCGTATAGGGACATTGAGAAAAAGTCGCAGATGTGCGAGGTCGAGTGTGTCCGCAGCGATATGGGCAGGGGCGACGAGCTTATGCTCATAACGCGCAGCAATTCAAAAAGAATAAATTCGCTTTTGAGCTTTTCCCGTGACGAGGGAAAAACGTGGTCAAGACCCGTGGCGGCTCCCGCGTCATTAAACGGCGAAAGACACAAGGCGGAGTATCTGCCGGACGGCAGACTGTTTATAACCTTCCGCTCGATAGAGCGTGATTTGCGTAAAAATCTGAAACACAGCGAAAATAAGCTCCGCGGATGGTATTCCGAGGGTTGGGTTGCGCTCGTGGCGGATTACAACGACCTGAAAAACGGCGGCGAGGGAGATTACCGCATCAAGGTTGCGCATACATATCTTGACTCGCAGTCTGAGCCTTGCGTTGCGGCAAATGCTGACACGGGCTACTGCGGAAACGTCATTTTGCCCGACGGTACTGCGGTTATCTGTTCTTACGGTATCTTTTCCGTTGAGGAAAAAAAGAACGGTGTTTACTCTACCGATAAGGGCAGGAAAAAGCGCAGAACGTATATTATTTCAAAAAGAATAAACGTGAAGGATGTCGAAAAATTACTCGGCAGATAAAAACAGCCGAATGTTAAATCGGAGCTTGCAAATCACGAATTTTGATTTCCGACGGAATTGAAAATACGTATAAAAAACCGGAAAGCGAGAGCTTATGAACGCTCAGCTTTCCGGCTTTATTATGCTTTTGTGTTTTTGATTACATACTTTCGGGAACCGTGATTTTAAATTCCGTAAGTATTATGCCCATAACATCCTTGACCCTGCAGCACAGATAAAGTCTTGCCGCACGGAGCTTCTCGTCGTCAACGCCCACTCTGCAGGCGTTGTAGAACTTGTGGAACGCGGCAGCCAGCTCCACCAGATAGCGGTTGATCCGGCTGGGATCGTAGTCCCGGGCGGCCAGATGGATCTCCTCCGGATACTGGGCCAGGGCCTTGATCAGAGCCAGCTCCTCCGGGGTGGACTCCCGGGCATATACGCCGGACTGCTCCTGAAAGGACTCGGCGTAGTAGTTGACGCCCCACAGCAGGCTGAACCCGGCGTACACCGTCAGCACGGTGCACACGGCGGTCAGGGCGAACCGGTACACGATCCGCCCCCGGCGGCCCTGATCCGTGATCAGCCGCCGGACGGTGGCCCCCATCCACAGCAGGACCACTCCCGCCGCTATGGCGTACAGCAGCTCCGCCACGGAGAAGGACGCCCGGTAGCACACCGACGCCACCGCCCGCTCCAGAGGCATCACCACCTGGCGGCTGACCCAGCTCATCAGCCCCGGCACAGTCCGCAGGGCAAAATACAGGCCCAGCACCCCGCACACCGCCAGAAACCAGATGTGCAGGCCCCGGTGCCGCCTGAAAAAGGCCCTCATAGCTCCAGGGGCCGCCCGGTCAGATACATCACCGTCCGCAGGGTAGCAATGAGCCTGCCGCTCTCGTCCCGGATGTCCGTGCGGCTGAAGCCCATGTGGCCGCCCGTTTTCTCCACGGTGCCCACGGCGGTGAGCTTTCCCGTTCCCGCCGCGGCGGACAGGTACTCAATGCTGGAGGACACCGTAAACGTCACCTCCTGCCGCCGGGTCAGCAGGGCCATGCCCGCCGCCACGTCGGCCATGGTAAACAGCGCGCCGCCGTGGGGGGTACCCCAGCAGTTCAGACTGTCCGGGTGCAGCTCCAGCTCCACGGTGGCGGTGCCGTCGTCCACGGCGGTGACCTTCATATGATTATACTGGCTGAAGGGCTCCGCCCCGGGGCCCTCCGCCGAATGCAGCAATTTCTGTCTCAGTTCTTCGGTCATAGGTCGCTCACTCCGCCGCTGCCAGCAGCTGGCGGGTATAATCCTCCTTCGGATGGTCAAATATGTCCTCCACCGGCCCCTGCTCCACGATGCGGCCATGGTGCATCACCAGACACCGGTCGCAGATCTCGTAGACCACGTTCAGATCATGGGAGATAAACAGATACGATATGCCCAGCTCCCGGCGCAGCCGGGCGATGAGCTGCAAAATCTGCGCCTGGATGGTCACATCCAGGGCCGACACGGCCTCGTCGGCCACGATGAGCTGGGGGTGCACGATCAGGGCTGCCCCGATGCACACCCGCTGCCGCTGTCCGCCGGACAGCTGATGGGGCAGCCGGTCCCGGCACTCCGGGTCCAGGCCCACCAGCTCCATGGTGCGCTCCACCCGGCGGGCGATCTCCTCCTTGCCGTACTTCCCGTAAATGCGCAGAGGCTCCGCCAGGATCCAGCCCACGGTGCGGCTGGGGTTCAGGCTGCTGGCCGGGTCCTGAAATACCATCTGCGGGCGCTTGGTGTAGTGGGTGATGGTGCCGGTATAGTCCGGCACAAAGCCCAGAATGGTCCGGGCCAGGGTGGTCTTGCCGCTGCCGGACTCCCCCACCAGGCCCAGGATTTCGCCCCGGTGCAGCTCAAAGCTCACATCGTGCAGCACCTGCTGCCGCTTTCTGCGGCCTACGGTGCCGGAGGGCCGGTACCACACGTTCAGGTCACGGACCTGTAAAACCAGATCATCGCTCATAGCTTCCTCCTTGTGGGGATGGCGGCAATGAGCCGCTGGGTATAGGGGGCCTGGGGGTGGAAGAATATCTGGTCCACCGGGCCAGACTCCACGATGTGCCCCTTCTCCATCACTGCCACCCGGGTGCACAGCTTCCGCACCACAGCCAGGTTGTGGGAGATAAACAGAATGGACATGCCCCGCTCCCGGTTCAGGCGGCGCAGCAGCTCCAGGATCTGGGCCTGGATGGTCACGTCCAGAGCCGTGGTAGGCTCGTCCGCCAGCAGCAGCCGGGGCTGGGGCAGAATGGCCGCCGCGATCATCACCCGCTGGAGCATGCCGCCGGACAGCTCATGGGGATACCGGCGGTACACGTCCTCCGCATCCGGCAGGTCCACGTCCCGCAGGGCCTGCAGGGCCAGCTCCCGCCGCCTTTTGGGCGGCAAATCCGTGTGCACCCGCAGACACTCTTCCACCTGGGGGCCGATACGCATGGTGGGGTCCATGGCGCTCATGGGCTCCTGAAACACCACACAGATGTCCCGGCCCTGGATGCTGCGCAGGGTGTCGCCGCTGCTGGTCAGCAGGTCCCGCCCGTCCAGCAGGATCTGCCCCCGGAACGACGCCTGCTCCGGCCGCAGCAGGCCGGAGATCATCATGGCGGTAACGGTTTTGCCGCTGCCGGACTCGCCCACCAGCCCCACGATCTCGCCGTCGCCCACCGTCAGGTCGATGCCCCGCACCGCCTCGTGGTCCGACCCGTGGAACTGCACATGCAGATCACGGATTTCCAGCATACCGTCACCTCCCCCATTGCTTTCGCTGGAGCCCCTCGCCCAGCAGGCTGACGCCTAAGATCAGCAGCACGATGACGCCGCCCACCGTCAGCATATACCAGGGGGCCCTGGCCATATAGCTCTGGGACTCGGACAGCATATACCCCAGAGACACGTCCGGGGGCTTCACGCCGATGCCCAGATAGCTCATGCTGGCCTCCGCCAGCACGGCGTTGTTAAACCCAATGACCAGGGTAGGCAGAAGCACCTGCCGGGTATTGGGCAGAATATGCAGAAACATAATGCGCAGGTGCCCCGCTCCCATGAGCCGGGCGCTTTTCACATAATTCATCTCCCGGTGCCGGGCAAACTCGCTGCGGATGACCCGGGCATAGCTGGGCACAAAGGCAACGCCCAGCGCCAGAATGACGTTGTATTTGCCGAAGCCCAGCAGGGAGATGAACACCAGAGCCAGCAGGATGCTGGGAAACGCCGTCACCGCGTCGTTGATGCGCATCAGCGCCTCGTCCAGCCAGCCGCCGAAATATCCGGTGAAGGCCCCCACCAGCGTTCCCACCGCCGCGCCGATCACCACGGTGGCGGCACTGATGAGGAAGGTGGTACCGGCGCCGGCCAGCACCCGGCTGAAAATATCCCGGCCGAAGTTGTCCGTGCCGAACAGGTGCCGCAGGCATGGGGCCGCGAACTTTTCACTGCCGGACATGGCCGTGGGGGGATAGGGGGTCCACACGCAGCCCAGCAGCGCCAGAGCCGCCATAAGCCCCGTCAGGACCAGACCCGCCCGCAGATAGTGATTCTTTCTTTCGTTCAGCAGCAAGGTAGGTCCCTCCCCTCTATTGCAGCCGCAGTCTCGGGTCCAGCCGCTGGTTGATCAGGTCCGCCAGCAGGTTCACCAGCACCACCCAGAACGCCACGATCACCACCACCGCCTGCACCACGGGATAGTCCCGGTTGGCGATGGACGTCAGCAGCATGCGGCCCAGGCCCGGCAGGGAAAACACCTGCTCGATAACCACAGAGCCCGCCACAATATCCGCCACGGTCATGGCCAGAAATGACACCACCGACCCCATGGCGTTGCGCAGCACATGGCGGTACAGGGTAGCCCGGTCGCTGTTGCCCCGGCTGTGAGACGTGCGGACATAGTCCTTTTCCATCTCCGACAGAATGGATGAGCGCAGCATCTTCACGGTCATAGCCACCCTGGGCAGGGCGATGGACACGGCCGGGAACAGAAAATACCACAGGCTGGCACCGAAGTTGTCGCCGGGAGAAACGAAGTTTCCCGGCACGAACAACCGCAGCACCAGACCAAACACATACGTCAGCAGGATGCCCGTCACAAAGGCCGGGATGGCCATGAGCACCTGGTTCACGCTGGTCAGGGCCTTGTCCATCCGTCCCCCGGCGTGGCGGGCGGTGAAAATGCCCAGGGGGATGGAAAAGACCAGGATCAGCACAAAGGACATCCCCGTCAGAAGCCCCGTCACCGGCAGCTTTCCGGCCAGCATGCCGGATACCGGCATTTTATAGCTGTACGACGTGCCGAAGTCCCCGTGCAGGGCCCCCAGCACCCACTGAACGTACCGCTCCAGGAACGGACGGTCCAGTCCCATTTCCGCCCGCAGGGCGGCGATGCGCTCCGGCGTGGCCTCGGTGCCCAGCAGCTTCACCGCCGGGTCCCCGGGGATCACCTGAAAAGCCAGAAAAGCCAGAAAAGAGACGATGACCATGGTCAGCAGCATCAGTCCGATCTTCTTGGCCGCATATTTCATGGTCATCGCCTCTTTCAATTCAGTATAACGTTACTGCTGGGTCAGGTACACGGTGGACAGGTCCAGCACATAAATGGGATAGAACTTCAGGCCGCCCAGGTCCTGGCGCATAGCCACCAGGTCGCTGAGGTCCTGGATATACACGTTGGCGGCAGTGTCTGCCAGCATGGTCTCCATCTGCTTGTACAGATCCGTCTGGGTGGCCTCGTCCGTGGCGTTGATGGCCTGCTGGAACAGGGCGTCATAGGCGGGGTTGCTGTAGTTGATGAAGTTCTTGGCATAGTCGGAGGTGAAGCGCTCCAGCATGGCCCGGGCGGTCATGTTGGCTGCGTCCACGCCCACCACAGTGGCCTGGAACTGGCGGCCATTATAAATGGTATCCAGCCAGGTGCTCCACTCCACAGGCTGAATGGTCACCCTGATGCCCGCCTCCCGCAGCTGCTCGGCCACCACCTCGGCGGTGTCCATGTGGGGCTGATAGTTATTGGGCACGGAGATGGTCATGTCGAACCCGTTGGGATAACCGGCCTGGGCCAGGAGCTCCTTGGCCTTTTCCACGCTGTGGGGATACTTATCCACCAGATCCGGCAGGAAATACTTGGTAAACGCGGGATAGATGCTGCTGCCCACGGCGGTGCCGTGGCCGTCGGCCACCATATCCATGATGCCCTGCCGGTCGATGGCATAGCACAGGGCCTGGCGCACCAGCTGGTTGTCAAAGGGCTTGGCCTGGTTGTTCAGATAGATGGCCTGCACCAGGTTCATGGTGCCCTCCAGCACCTTGAAATTGCTGTTGAGCTGGGCCGCCTGGGCAGAGGTCAGGTGGGCGCACAGGTCGATGGACGAGCCGTTGAGGTTCATCACCAGGGCGTCGGCGTTCTCGCAGATCTTATAGGTGACCTTGTCCAGCCACGCGGGGGTGCCCCAGTAATCCTCAAATCGCTCCATGATGAAGTTCTCCTGGGGGGTGCGGGACACGAACCTGAACGGGCCGGTGCCCACAGGGGCGGTGGCCTGGTCGGCATAGCCGGCGGGAATGATGGCCACCGTCATATAGCTGATGAACTCCAGGTCGCGCTGCGCGATGGTAACGGTGACGGTCTTTTCGTCCAGGGCCTCCACGCTCCGGACAGCAGAAAACGCCGCTACCAGAGGCTTTTCCTGACCCTCCGGCACAGCGGCGCAGCGATTGATAGAGTATACAACATCCTCTGCGGTCACTGTCTGGCCGTTGTGGAACTTCACACCGTCACGAAGGGTGAAGGTGTACGTGGTCCCATCCTCGGACAGCTCATATTTCTCCGCCACAGCGGGGATCATTTCGCCGTCAGAATTGGGCTTTACCAAGCCCTCGAAGATGTTGAACAAGACCTCTCTGGTTCCTGCGGCCACCGTCTGGTGGGGGTCAAGACTGTCGTCCAGGTCCTGGGCGATGCCAACGGTGATCTCGCCACCCTTGACCGGTTCGCCCGTCTCGCCGTTATTTCCTTGTCCGCCGGGGTCCTTGCTGCCGTCTCCGCATCCCGGGAGTACGGCGCCGACCATTACCAGCGCCAGGAAAAGAGCCAATAGTTTCTTCTTCATAGCTTTCTCCTTTTTCCTTGCCGCGACCTTGGCGGCAAGCCAGAAATAATGGTGTCGGACAGCGGCGCGGACAAGCGCGGCTGTCCCTATTCAATTGTCGAAGTGGACTGTACCACATTTTCCCGGCAATTGCAAGGGTTTTTTCCCACTTTTTTGCGGGAATGTGAAATATTTATCCATCGCTGTCCGCCCTCGGCAGGCGGATGTATCTCTCGGGCAGTCCGGCTTCGGGGCGGAAAATCTCCGGGAGGGGCAAATTCCCCCTTATCCGGCTTGACCTTTTTCCGGGAATATGATATGATGCATTGCCAATAGCCCTCCAAAAATGCACGGATGGCTTTTGAAAACGATATCAAAGGAGTATTTACCCATGAAAAAGTTTCTCACTATGCTGCTGGCCCTGGTGATGGTCCTGTCCCTGGCGGCCTGCTCCTCCCAGAAGGGCGGCGACGTCAACGGCGGCTCCCCCGTCAGCGCCGTGGACCTGCTGACCGCCGTGTGGAACGCCTATCCCGAAAGCGAGAAGTTCCCCGTGGTGGGCGGCAGCCTGGATAAGCCCGTGGACGATGCCCCCGGCACTTTCCCGGTGGACGATGCCGACAATCTGGACTATATGCTGCACTTTCCCGCCGACAAGGCCGATCTTATTGACGACGCCGCGTCGCTGACCCACATGATGAACGCCAACAGCTTTACCTGCGGCGTGTTCCATGTGAAAAACAGCGCCGACATCTCTGTCGTGACCGACGCTCTGCGCCAGAATGTCCAGAACACCCAGTGGATGTGCGGCTTCCCTGACAAGCTGGTGGTCCTCACCTATGGCGAGTATGTGGTGGCCCTGTTCGGCGCCGACGACCTGGTGGACGACTTTGTCAACACCATGACCGCCACCTACACCGGCGTCCAGACCGCCTGCGACGAGCCCATCCAGTAACCCGCCGCGGTCATGCTGTTTTCCAGTCTGCCGTTTCTCTTCTATTTTCTTCCCTGCGCCCTGGGGCTTTATTTTCTGGCCCCAGGGCGGCTGAAAAATGCCGCTCTGCTGCTGTGCAGCCTGGTGTTCTACGCCTGGGGCGAGCCCCGGTTCGTGCTGTTCATGGCCGCCGCCATTTTACAGGGCTATGCCGCCGCCAGGCTTATGGAGCGGTATCCCGCCCGCAGGCGGCTGCTGCTGACCCTGTCTGCGGTGCTGAGCCTGGGGATGCTGGCCTACTGCAAGTATGCCGACTTCCTGATCTCCGGCTTCAACGCCGTCACCGGGCTGTCGGTGCCTCTGCTGCGGATGGCCCTGCCCATCGGCATCAGCTTCTATACCTTCCAGATCCTCAGCTATGTCATCGACGTGTACCGGGGGGACGCCCCGGCCCAGCGGAATCTCATTGACCTGGCGGCGTATATCGCCATGTACCCCCAGCTGGTGGCGGGCCCCATCGTCCGCTACGCCGACGTGGCCCCCCAGCTGCGAAGCCGCACCCACACGGTGCAGGACGCGGCTCTGGGGGCCCGCCGCTTTGTGCTGGGCCTGGGGAAAAAGGTACTGCTTGCCAACGTCCTGTATGAGCTGGTGACGGTGTATCAGCAGAGCGGGCAGAAAACGGTGCTGCTGACCTGGCTGTACGCCGCGGCGTATATGCTCCATGTGTACTTCGACTTCTCCGGCTACAGCGACATGGCCATCGGCCTGGGCCGCATCATGGGCTTCCGCTTTGCCGAGAACTTCCGCTATCCCTTTGTGTCCGGCAGTCTCACGGAGTTCTGGCGGCGGTGGCACATCAGTCTGGGGTCCTGGTTCCGGGACTATGTGTATATCCCCCTGGGCGGCAGCCGGGTGCGGCTGGGACGCTGGGTGCTGAACCTGCTGGTGGTATGGGGCCTGACGGGTCTGTGGCACGGGGCCGCCTGGACCTTTGTGCTGTGGGGCCTGTATTTCGCCGTATTTCTGCTGCTGGAAAAGCTGTTTCTGGGCCGGTTGCTCCGGCGGCTGCCGGTGCTGCGGCACGTTTATGTGCTGACGGCGGCGTTGTTCAGCTTTGTGCTGTTCGACGCCTCCTCCCTGTCCGCCGCCATAGGCACCGCCGGATCCATGCTGGGCCTGGGGCACCTGCCCATGTGGGACGGCGGCACCCTGTACTACCTGCACAGCTACGCCCCGGTGCTGCTGGCCGCTGCCGTGGGGTCCACGCCGCTGCCTGCCGCCCTGTGCCGCCGGATTGCCGCCGGACGGGCCGGGCGGGTGCTGGACGCGCTGGAGCCTGCGGCGCTGCTGGCCCTGCTGGCCGTGTGCACGGCGTTCCTGGTCAGCGGCTCTGCCAACCCCTTCCTGTATTTCCGGTTCTGAGGAGGTGCACATGAAGACCAAGCAAATCATCACCGTGTGCCTGCTGGCGGCGTTTCTGGCGGGCTTTGGCCTGTGGTCCGTTCTACGGACGCCGGATGCCGTGTCCCAGGCGGAGCGCCGCCCCCTGGCCCAGCGGCCGGCGTTCACCGCGGCGGGCTTTCTGTCCGGCAAGTTCTCCGACGCTCTGGACGATTTCGCCGCCGACCAGTTCCCCCTGCGGGAGCAGCTGCGGACCCTGCGCTCTCTGGTGTCCTATGAAGTGATGGGACAGCGGGACGTAAACGGCGTGTACCTGTCTCAGGGCTACGCCGCCAAGCTGGATTTCCCCCTGAATACCGCCTCCGTGAAACGGGCGGCGGACCGGTTCCGGTATGTGTACGACACATATCTCTCCGGCACCGACACCAAGGTCTATCTGTCGGTGATCCCGGACAAGGGATATTTCATGGCCCCGTCCTCGGGACGGCCCTCCATGGACTACGACGCCCTGGTGTCACAGCTGCGGGAGAGCACGCCGTATATGACGTATATCGACCTGTTTGACCTGCTGACCATCGACGACTACTACCGCACCGACGCCCACTGGCGGCAGGAGCGGCTGGAGCCGGTGGCCCGGCGTATCGCCGCCGCCATGGGGACGGACGCCGGCGCCTCCTATCGGGAGGTAACGCTGGAGCGCCCCTTCTACGGGGTGTACTCCGGCTATGCGGCCCTGCCTCTGGCAGGCGAGAGCCTGAGCTATCTCACCAACGACACCATCGACGCCTGCCGGGTCACCAATTACGAGACCGGCAAAACCGGACCCGTGTACGACCTGGATAAGGCCGCAGGCAGCGACCCCTATGAGCTGTTCCTGTCCGGGTCCGTGTCCCTGCTGACGGTGGACAACCCCAACGCCCGGACGGATCGGGAGCTGGTGATCTTCCGGGATTCCTTCGGGTCCAGCCTGGCCCCTCTGCTGCTGGAGGGCTACAGCCGGGTGACCCTGGTGGATATCCGCTATCTCTCCCCGTCCCAACTGGGAAATTTCCTGACCTTTGACCGCCAGGACGTATGGTTTCTCTACAGCACCTCCGTGCTGAACAACAGCAGCACGCTGAAATAATTTTGTATGGGAGGTCTTTGACATGTCCATCCAAACCAACCCCGATCTGCGGCGCAGCGTCATCTATGAGCTCTACGTCCGCAGCCACACCCCCCAGGGCACCTTCCGGGCCGTGGAGCCGGACCTGCCCCGGATCCGCGCCCTGGGCACGGACATTCTGTGGCTGATGCCCATCCACCCCATTGGCCAGGAGAACCGCAAGGGCTCCATGGGCTGCCCCTACGCCAACCGGGACTATCGCACCGTGAACCCGGAATACGGCACCCTGGAGGATTTCCTGCACCTGGTGGACGCCATTCACGACAACGGCATGAAGTGCATCATCGATGTGGTATACAATCATACGTCCCCGGACTCCACCCTGGTCCACCGGCACCCGGAGTATTTCTACCGCAGGCCCGACGGCAAGCGCGGCAACAAGGTGGGCGACTGGACCGACGTGGTGGACCTGGACTATGACGTCCCCGAACTGTGGGACTATCAGATCGAGTCCCTGTGCTACTGGGCCCAGTATGTGGACGGGTTCCGCTGCGACGTAGCCAGCACTGTCCCCGTGGTCTTCTGGAAGAAGGCCCGCCAGGCGGTGGAGCGGGTGCGTCCCGGGGCTATCTGGCTGGGCGAGAGCGTTCATCTGGACCACATTCTGGCCTTCCGCCGCCAGGGGTTCTATGCTGCCACGGATAACGAGCTGTACGATGTCTTCGACGTGCTGTACCCCTACGATATCTGGCCCCTGTATGAGGGAGCCACCGGCGGTGCCCTGCCCCTGAGCCGGTATTTCTCCGCCCTGAATTTCCAGGAGCTCAGCTTCCCCACCTGGTACAACAAGCTCAGCTGCCTGGAAAACCATGACCAGCGCCGTGCGGCGGAACGCTTTCCCAACCGGGACAGCCTGTTGGCCTGGACGGCCCTGTGCTACTTCCAAAAGGGCACCACACTGCTCTACGCCGGGCAGGAGGTCTCCGCCGCTCACACGCCCTCGCTGTTTGAGCGGGAGCCCATCGACTGGACCGCCGGGGAGGACCTGTCGCCCCTGCTGCGGCGGCTGTACGACATCAAAAAGCGCCTGCCCACGGACGCGGTGTTCCATGTGGACGCCGACGACGCCCAGGGCATAGCCGTGGCCCTCTATCAGGATGGGCAGCACTTGGCCGTGGGCGTGTTCCCCCTGGCGGGCCGTCCGGGTACCGTGTCTGTCCCCCTGGCCGACGGCAGCTATGAAAACGCCCTGACCGGCGAGGCCGTCACGGTGCAAAACGGCCGCCTCACCGTCTCCGACTCCGTGATCGTCCTGTAAATGCATTTTCCCAACGAAAAACCCGGAACGGCCTGGCCGTCCCGGGTTTTTTCGCTTATTCCTCGTCTATATACTCCATCACGTCCTCCACGCGGCATTGCAGCAGGCGGCAGAGCTGGTTCATGGTGTGGGTCGATACGTTGTCGCCGTGCTTCATGGCGTAGAAGTTGGACAGCGGGAAGCCCAGCTTCCCCAGCCGGTACGAGGTCACGCCCTTTTCCTTCATGGTCCGGAACAGCGGTTCGTAGCTTATCATTGGCAGACACCCCTTTCGTACCAAACAGTATAAAAACTATGTACGGATTCTGATATCTGCTATGATTCATATATATGAATATTGACATATATCGAATTGATATGATATACTGCGAGCAGCTTATTTCACGCGATTATGAGAGAAAAGGGGGATGTTTTGTGAATGAATACATACAGGCCCTGCCGGGTATTCTTTTTTGGGTAGGGCTCTTTGTAGTCCTCAGGGTAACAAGAAAAAGCCGGGCGGAGGCTCCTAAAAATGCAGCGCAGCGGAAACTTGTAAACGATGTCATTGCCATCATTGAGCGAACGGCCCCTGACTTTGACGGGGCCGCTGTGTATCCCTCCGGCAGCATGGAAAGATCAGCAAGCGGTTCGTATGGTGGACATATTGCTTTTCAGTCCCTATGCGGAGGACGATTTGAATACAATTTTGAATCTCATGGCTATAGTGTCAGCAGGGAAATGGCGCTAACACTGGCCGCTGCAATCGCAAAGCGCTTCGGAAGCGAATACCGTCCTGTCTACAGCCGTGCTGAATCCATTAGCGGATACAGGGTCATGAGTCCCCGCCAGCTTGCCGAGGAGCGGGAACAGAAACGGCGTGAGGACAGCCTGAAACGACTTTAAGGAGAAAACGCAATGGAACTGATTCAAATAGATACTATCAAATGGGCATCTACAAGCTATATCACCACGCAGCTTTACTCGCTTCCGGCAGCCGTTTTCGTGGACGCGGAAACCGGTGTAGTCTATTTCAACGGCATGTATCCCCGCTACGATGCCAATGGCCGGGTCATGGTCATTCCCAGGGACCAGCTTCCGGCTATCATTGCCCGTGGCAGGGCACAGGCTGCCGCCGCAGCGGCAGACAAGGAGCGAAAGCGCACCATCACCCAGGTCTGATACTCACTCCCGGCGTGCAGCACCCGGGAAAGACTTGGCTCTTTTTTTGACAGACTGAAGCGCCGCGAAGCATTTGCTTCGCG
>OOCD01001640.1_pt1 | contig 13305 bp, 9 predicted proteins | sample 1671791 | NCBI WGS metagenome assembly OOCD01 (sample SAMN06348193, study PRJEB24527) | human gut metagenome | biome: human gut; feature: ankylosing spondylitis patient; material: feces | host: Homo sapiens | place: China | collected 2015-10
GATGTTCACAACGTGAAAAACCTCAATTCCACTAAGTGAACCCCTACAGGGCTTTTCCGATGCGACGGGACTAAACCTGCATATCGGAAAAGCCCACAAGGAAAGCCACAACAGAATATCGCTCAGCGAAACCCCGCAGAACGCAAGAAAAATTCAACCCCATAAATAAACAAATAAATAAAAGGAGCGCCAAAAATGGCAGCAACTATCTGGTACGAGAAGGATGCCGATCTGTCCGTGTTCGATGGCAAGAAGGTGGCCATCCTCGGTTACGGTTCCCAGGGGCACGCCCACGCGCTGAACCTGCGCGATTCCGGTGTGGATGTCGTCGTCGGCCTGCGTCCTACCTCTAAGTCCGTGGAATACGCCAAGGAGCAGGGCCTCGAGGTCAAGCCTGTTGCCGAGGCCGTTGCCGAAGCCGACGTTGTGATGATCCTGCTGCCTGACCAGTACCAGGCCGCCGTGTACAAGAAGGACGTTGAGCCGAACCTGAAGCCGGGCGCTGCTCTGGCTTTCGCTCACGGCTTCAACATCCACTACGGCTACATCAAGCCGTCCGAGGATCATCCGGTGTTCATGGTCGCCCCGAAGGGCCCGGGCCACATCGTTCGTCGTGAGTACGCCGCTGGCCGTGGCGTTCCGGTCGTCGTGGCCGTGGAGCAGGATCCGCGCGGCGACGCTTGGGACATCACCCTGGCTTACGCCAAGGCTCTGGGCGCTCTGCGCGCAGGCGCCATCAAGACCACCTTCACCGAGGAGACCGAAACCGATCTGTTCGGTGAGCAGGACGTGCTCATGGGTGGCATCAACCACCTGTGCGATATGGGCTTCGATGTGCTGACCGAGGCTGGCTACCAGCCGGAGATCGCCTACTTCGAGGTGTTCCACGAGCTGAAGATGCTGGTGGATCTGGCCAACGAGGGTGGTCTGAACAAGGCTCGCTGGAGCTGCTCCGACACCGCTCAGTACGGCGACTACACCTCCACCGTCATCACCGAGGAGACCAAGAAGCGCATGCAGTATCAGCTCAAGCGCATTCAGGATGGCTCCTTCGCCAAGGAGTTCATGGATGACCAGGCTGCTGGCGCCCCGAAGTTCAAGAAGCTGCAGGAAGAGTACTCTCACCCGCACCTCGAGACCGTTGGCCCGAAGCTGCGCGCCATGTTCTCCTGGAATAACGCCGAGGCCAAGGACAAGGATGAGACCGAGTCCTTCAACGGCAAGATTGCTCGTACCCAGGTTCAGTGATTGTCGCCCCTGAAGGGGATTTAAGCTAGCAAACCGCCGTTCCCGCCCATACGGGAGCGGCGGTTTTGTGTTGTTGCGCGCAGCGAATCATTCTCAATAACAACTATGCGCTGATTTCTTGCAGGCAAACGAACACCGAATATGCAAGGTCGTTGATATCTCAGCCTTTCCCCATATGTGGGATTGTGCGATTCTGTTCAAAAGGGTGCAGAGTTGTTATCGAGAATCGTTCTCTGCACACGGCTGTCCATACTCCAATAGTGACCTAGCTCACGTTGTGGACTCCAGCGGGGCTGCGACGGCGTTCTCGGTAGGATTGAACTCGGTTTGAAGGACACAATCCTCGCAAAACAGGACTTATCTGCACACCGTAGATACCCCCGGCGCCCAGCGGCGCCACAACCCACTACTGAAAAGGAGTGCCAATAATGGCAGCACAGATCTGGTATGAGAACGACGGTGATCTCTCTGTTCTCGAAGGCAAGAAGGTCGCAATCATCGGCTACGGCTCCCAGGGCCACGCCCACGCGCTGAACCTTCGCGATTCCGGTGTCGACGTGGTCGTCGGCCTGCGTCCGACCTCCAAGTCGGTCGACTTCGCCAAGGAGCAGGGCCTCGAGGTCAAGTCCGTGGCCGAGGCTTCCGCCGAGGCCGACGTGATCATGATTCTGGCCCCCGACCAGTACCAGCGCACCATCTGGGCCAACGACATCGAGCCCAACATCAAGCCGGGTGCTGCTGTTGCGTTCGCTCATGGCTTCAACATTCACTACGGTTACATCAAGCCGTCTGAGGATCACCCGGTGTTCATGGTTGCCCCGAAGGGCCCGGGCCACATCGTTCGTCGTGAGTACGCCGCTGGCCGTGGCGTTCCGGTCGTCGTGGCCGTGGAGCAGGATCCGCGCGGCGACGCTTGGGACATCACCCTGGCTTACGCCAAGGCTCTGGGCGCTCTGCGCGCAGGCGCCATCAAGACCACCTTCACCGAGGAGACCGAAACCGATCTGTTCGGCGAGCAGAATGTGCTCATGGGCGGCGTGAACAAGCTTGTTGAAATGGGCTTCGAGGTCCTCACCGACGCCGGCTACCAGCCTGAAATCGCCTACTTCGAGGTCTGCCACGAGTTGAAGATGCTCGTCGACCTCATGAACGAGGGCGGTCTGAACAAGGCTCGCTGGTCCTGCTCCGACACCGCCCAGTACGGCGACTACACCAACACCTGCATCGACGAGCACGTGCGTGAGCGCATGCAGTACCACCTGCAGCGCATCCAGGACGGCTCCTTCGCCAAGGAGTTCATCGAGGACCAGGACGCTGGCGCTCCGAAGTTCAAGGCTCTGCAGGAAGAGTACGGCAACGTCCGCATCGAGACCGTCGGTCCGAAGCTGCGCGCCATGTTCTCCTGGAACAACGGCAAGGATGACGACGCTGATATGGCCACCTTCACCGGCAAGATCGCCCGTGGCTGATGTGGCTCATTCGGCTAATCGCTGAGTCTTTTACAAGACCGCTGCCCTTACGGGTGGCGGTCTTTTTTGTATGTTCTGTCGCATATTGTTCTAGGATAGATATGTACGGTTTCTTACGGTTTTTCTATAGGAAGAGATGTCATGGTCACTGCGACTGGTCCCGCACCTGGTTCTGAAATGACAACGTCGGCTGAACCTACCGAAGACCGTAGCACGTCAGGAGTTCTGCACGTCGCCGCGATTTTCGCCTCGCATATGGTGTTGCAGCGTAACAAGCCCATCGCCGTGTTCGGCACGCTTGATGCCGATTGCGCCGGACTTGAGGTTTCCGCGGAAATCCGCGATTTCGATGGTTCCGTGATCGTGCAGGCGCATGCGTACGCCTCCAAAGAGATCAAGAACGGTTTTTCACCGTGGCGCGTCATGCTGCCGGCACAGCCCGAAGGTGGCCCTTACACGTTGCGCGTCACCGCAGGCAACGATTTCATCGAATATTATGACGTGCTTATCGGCGAAGTATGGCTGGCCGGCGGTCAAAGCAATATGGAACTTGAATTGCGCAACAGTGAAGACGCCGAGGAAGCCCTCGATAACTGTGCCGATCCGTTACTGCGCTTCTACAATGTGCCGAAAACCGGTGTGATCAATCGCAACGCCGAACATGCGGCAAGCTGGCAGGAATCATCGCCTGAAAATAGTGGCGTAATGAGTGCGGTAGCGTACTATTTTGCGCGAAAACTGCGTGATGAACTTGATTCCGACCTTCCGATCGGCATTATCGACTGTTATATCGGGGGTACGTCGATCAGTTGCTGGACGAGCGAAGATGCACTGAATTCCAGCGAATCCGGGCGCGGCTATCTTGCGCGCTATGAGCAGGCGATCGCAGGTAAAACGCAGGAACAGTTCGATTTGGAGTACGGCGAATGGCAGTCGCGTTCTGATACGTGGAATGCGTCGATCGCAGCCGCCCGCGAAGACGATCCTGATGTGACGTGGGATACGCTGACCCAACAGTATGGCGAATGCCCGTGGCCGCCGCCGATGACGCCGACCTCGCAGTGGCGTCCGTCAGGCGCGTTCCATGCCATGCTGGAGCGCATTGTGCCTTACTCCTTGGCGGGATTCCTATGGTATCAGGGCGAGGAAGACGAGCCGTATTGCGGATCCTACCGTGAGTTGCTGGGCATGATGATTGGTGAATGGCGTGCGCTGTGGAGCGAAAGCCTGCCGTTCCTGATCGTGCAATTGCCGCAGTGGATTGACAAGAAGGTCGACGAGGGTGACGGCGATCCGATGCTGTGGCCGGTGTTGCGCGAGGCCCAGTGGGATGCCGCGCAGTCCATCGACAATGTGTTCGCCATCTGCACTATGGATTGCGGCGAATACAACAACATTCATCCGGTTGATAAACGTACACCGGGCGAGCGTCTAGGCAATTGTGCGCTTCGCCAAGTGTATGGTATGAGCCGTATTCCGGTGTATGGGCCGACTGTGCTGGGTTTCCGCTGCGACGAAGGCGGCCGCGTACGCCTGTTCTTCCGGTACGCGCACGGCCTGCATTTCAGCGGTACTACGCCCGACAGTTTTGGTGACGAGTTCGCCAAGAGCCTGCCTTCGCTGGTGCGTCTGCCGGAACGTTCCGGTTTCGAGCTTGCCGGTGCCGATGGTGTGTTCCATCCGGCCTACGCCGCGATTTTCGTGGATTGCGATATTGACGATCTGGTCAACGCAAAGGTCAACGTGGTCGATTACAACGCCACGGAATTCGGTATTCCGATCAACAGCCGCAGTATCGGCACGATTACGTTGGCCACGCCGGAAGTGCCAGCGCCGGTGATGATGCGCTACGCATGGCGTAGCTGGGGTCCGGCACCGTTGTTTAATGACAATAATCTGCCTGCTCACCCATTCAAGCTGGACCTGACCGATCACACCGACTCTGATCACGCTGAATAATCACGTTAGATAGTTGCGTTGAACGGCTGCGTCACATGATTGTCGATAGTTGACGATGAATAGCGTGCGATTGCTGTGCTTATAGTGTGCGGCAATCGCACGCTTTATATTGCGATTGAAGTCCTGCTGATCGCACGTCAGTCAAATACGAATCAAATACCAGTCAAATAAAAAATCGTTGGAAAATCAACGTTTTTGCGATTTATGCCACCAAAATCGCAGAAACGAATCAAATAAAATGCGCTGCACTGCGAGCGCATAGGCTATTGCCAGAGGTCCGGGCCGAATGATTCCAGGTATGCGGTCAGTTCGGCGGCCATCTGTTCGTCTTCCGGAACGCGCGGATGGCCATCCGTGCCGCAACCATTGCGTGAATACAAGAAATGTTTTACGTGAAACTCGCCCTCAGTGCCGCGGCCGTTGCCGTGGAAGATGGCGTGGAACTTACCGTCACAGCCAAGAGCTACGTGCGCGACCTGTTCTGCATGGCAGATAAGGTCGACGCGAAGGCTTCGGTGGCCGAGGGCATGGTCTCGCTGCTTCCGGGCGAAAGCGTCGTGCTGCATATCGCCACTGCCGATGCCGCAGCGCTTGCCGCTCCGGGTGCGTTCGCAGCCGCCAACGTGCTGCGTTCCGCCAACGATCCGAAGCGCGAATGGTGAGCTTCCGCGAGTACGCCGTCTACTGAATCGGTAGAAGAGTGGATAGAGGACTACTGAAATTTCAGTTGACGTGTTCGGTTGAGTAAAAACATAAGTTGAAGCGCCGCCAACCTTAAGAAACGAAAGTGTTGTGAACGCTGACTTTTCAAGAGGTTGGTCGGCGCTTTTACTGTACGATGTAGATGAACCGTTTAAGTTGCGATTTAAGTTAAGAAGAAGGACACGGACATGCCTATTCAAAAAAGCAAGGTGACGATTTTTGACGTTGCCAAGGCTTCGGGAGTCTCTAGTAGCGCCGTTTCGTATGCGCTCAACGGCAAGTCTGGTGTTTCCGATGTGACTCGAGACAAAGTGTTGAAGGTTGCACACGAACTGGGATGGAAGCCGAATGGCGCGGCACAGGCGCTGGCCAAGGCGAAGACGCAGCGCGTGGGTCTAGTGCTGGGTTACGACCCGAAGCTGCTTTCCGTCGAATCCTACATGATGGAACTTATTTCCGGTCTTGGCGCCGAGCTGGAAAAATACGATTATTCTCTGCTGGTACGCATGGCCGTGGGTGAGGACGCGAAGCTTTCGATCATCGATGATTGGATTGCTACTGGCAACGTCGACGCCATGCTGCTTGTCAATGTCGAGCTTGGAGACCCTTGCGTTGCCTTGCTTGAGGAGCATGAGGAGATGCCGGTGCTTGCCATTGCCGATGCCTTCGTGGTCGGCAATCTGCCGAGTCTGTCAAGCGCCGACGCCGATGCCGTGCGCCGAGCGGTGCGATACCTGTATGATCTCGGGCATCGTCAGATCGCCCGCGTCGGCGGTCCCGAATCGCTTGCGCACTCGTATATTCGCGATTCCGCCTTTGCGGACGTCGCTTCCGAGCTGAGCATGCGTTATCGTTGCCTGCACACCGACTACACGCCGGAAACCGGTCGCGAGGCCACGAAGCGCCTGCTGGCGTTCTCTGAGCATCCGACGGCGATCATCTACGACAATGATGTGATGGCGTTGGCTGGCCTTGGCGTGGCAGCTTCGCAAGGCATCAAAGTACCGGAGGAAATCTCCATCATGTCGTGGGATGATTCCCTCATGTGCACCGCGGCGTATCCGAACCTGACCGCCATGGGCCGTGACGTGGTCGATACCGGTAAGCAGGCCGCCGGATTGCTGCTCAAGCTGATCGGCGGCGAGCGTGTGGGGCATCTGATGGAAGGGCCGTACGAATTGCGTGCCCGCGCTTCGACCGGTCCCGCTCCGGCAGCGGAATAAGATGCGATGATGAGTTAATGCGATGATGAATTAAAAAATTGCGATTGCGCATTTGCTGCGCCCCGACAAGGGCAGGATGAAAGCGAGCAGCGAGCCGATCGCGGCGATCGCCGCAAGGGTTACGCCATACAGGATTGCGACGGTGTTGCCGGACTGCTTCGACAGGTACCACAGGTCGAACGGCGCGAGTCCCCAGAACAGCCCGGGAATCGCGGATTGGAAATCAAAATCTGAAATCTGAAATCGTAATCTGAAATCAAAAAGCGCCCGTGCCCCTCGCTTGAGGCATGGGCGCATTGTTGCCTTACGACTTCAGGCGCGCTTCTGTGTGATCTGATAGGCGGCGAACAGCACGACCAGCCAAATCACGCCGGCGACCACTGCGATGCGATAGCTTGCGGAGAAGCACATCAGCACCACGACCAGCAGCATGAACGCGATCACCACATACGGCGTCACCTTGGCGAACGGCAGCTTGAACGCAAGTTTGTCAAGTGCTTCCTGGCCCTTCAATCCCTTTAAATCATTCGGACCGTCGCCGGCGGCGACAACGCGACGGAACTTAATTTCCGTAATCATGATCATGATCCAATTAATCGCAGCGGCAATCGTGGCAATCGACATCAAATAATTGAACGCGAAATCAGGCCACACGAACACCACCACCACGGCGATCGCAATGATGATGGCCGACGTGATCACACCCCCGACCGGAACGCCGCGCTTGTTCAGGCGGCCCAGATACGCGGGCGCATTGCCCTGCTTCGCCAACGAATACAGCATGCGCGAGTTCGCGTACAGGCCGGAGTTGTACACGCTCATCACGGCGGTCAAGCATACGAAATTCAGAATGCCGGCGGCCGCATGCACGCCCACCGAGTCGAAAATCTGCACGAACGGGCTGGAATTGCCGTCGATCGTGCTCCACGGCACCACGGCCATAATCACGCCGAGCGCGCAGATGTAGAACACGAGAATACGCCAGATAATGCCGTTCGTGGCCTTCGGGATGGTGGTGCGCGGATTTTCGGTTTCGCCCGCGGTGATGCCGATGAGCTCGGTGCCGCCGAAGCTGAACATCACCACGACCAGCGCCATCAGCAGGCCGGTCCACGTGCCGTCCGCATTGCGAGACATCAGGCCATGCGGCAGGAATCCGCCGTCAACGGTAAACCAGTTGGCGAACGACGCGCGAATGCCCGAAGCGGTCGGCACATTCGCGATGATCACATACAAACCGCCGAAAATCATGGCAAGCACGGCCACGATCTTGATGATGGCGAACCAGAATTCAAATTCGCCGAACTTGTTCACGCCCATAAGATTCAGCGCCGCGATGGCCACCAGGAACACCGCCGCCGACACCCACTTCGGAATGTTCGGGAACCAGTAATTCACGAACGAGCCAACCACGGCCAACTCCACCATGGCCACGAGCACGTAGTTGAACCAGTAATTCCAGCCGGAAATAAAGCCGGCTCGCTTCGACCAGTACTGCGTGGCGTAATAGCTGAACGCGCCCGCCTTCGGATCCTCGACCGCCATTTCGGACAGGGCGCGCACGATCAGGAAAATCGCCAGACCGCCGATCAGATAGGCGAGCAGAATGGCCGGGCCCGCCAGCTGAATCGACTCGCTGGAACCATAGAACAGGCCGGTGCCGATCGCGCCGCCCAATGCGATCAATTGAATATGACGATTCTTCAAAGACTTGCGCAGCGTCGGCGGAACCGGCACATCGTCGGTTTCGCGCGGTTTCTTCGCAACGGTTGCGTCGCTCATGAATGCTTCCTCTTCTTGGGTGCCTCGGCAATATTCGGCAAATTCGGCAAATTCGGCAAAAGTTTGGCGATCTTGGCGATGTTGCGTTCGGCAGTAGTGGTAGGTGACGCGCCTATGGTTTTTGGTATGGCGCGTCTTCCCCGATTGTAGCTGTAGCGCGTGGATTCGGTTTCATAGTGTTCAATAGTTCGATAGTTCAATAAAATGAAGGTTTTGGGAGCAATGGTTGGTGCTGCTTGAGCGCTACGGGCTGGAGGTCGTCATGGCATTCATCAAAGACATGGTGCGTATGTGGTTGCATGCGTGGAAGCGATTCATCTCCATCGCACTGATCTCGTTGCTGGGCGTCGCCGTGCTTACGGGCATTTACGCGGGTTGTCGAGACGCTTTTCTTGCGACGGATCGTTTTTTCGACACCCAAGGATTGCACGACATTCAGGTGTTGTCGACGGCCGGATTGACCGATGACGATATTGCCGCGCTCCGTAAGATTTCCGGTGTCGCGAAAGTGCAGGGCGAACGTTCGCAAACCGTGACCGTCGATCTGAACGGCAAAAAAACCGTGACCATGCAGGAGATCGGCACGAACGGCATTGACCAGCCGTATTTGCAAAGTGGCCGTATGCCTGAAAAGTCCGGTGAGATCGCGGTGACGCGCAAATTCATCAAGGATTCCGGATATAAAAAGGGCGACCATATTACGGTGACACCGCAGGATTCGGCGTCTTCTGCTTCTTCTGCGACGTCTTCCGTGACCGATTCTGGTGAATCGGACAATCAGGCACCGAGCTTCCCCACCGAACTGACTATTGTGGGCGTGGTGCTTGACCCGCAGGATCTCACCAATCCAGACGGCTATTCGGGTACGAACGCATTCCGTTCCTCCGCCACCAGCGACTACACGTTCTTTGCGCCGTCCGACGGTGTGACCGGCAGCATGTACACGGCCGTCACCATTCTCGTGAAAGGCGCCGCCGACAAGGACTCGTTCAGTGACGTGTACGACGACACCGTCAGCGAAGTAGCTGACCGCATCGACGGCACGGTGCGAACCAATCGCCAGAAAGCGCGTCATCAGGAACTACTCGACGCTGGAACCAAACAAATCGACGAGGCGAAAGCGCAAACCGACAAACAGTTCGCCGCAGCGCAACAGCAGATCGACAGCAATCGCAGCCAGCTCAATCAGCAAATCGACCAAATCGTCAATATGCAGGCGGGCGCGGCTGCAGGATCCCTCGACGAAACAACCCGTGAAACACTACGTGAAACGGTAATTGCCGCAAGCCCGCAATTAGCGGAAGCCAAAGCGCAACTCGACCAGGCGCAATCGAAATTGGACCAGCAGAAAAAAGACACCGAACGGACACTGCAATCCAAGCAAAACGAGCTGGAAGACAGCATTCCGCAAGTGCGTTGGTATGTGCAGGACCGGTCGCAAATCGGCGGATTCAGCTCGCTGAAATCTGATCTGGAATCCATCCAATCGCTGGGCAACGCATTCCCGATCGTGTTCTTGCTCGTGGCGGTGATGATGAGTCTGACCGCCATGGCGCGCATGGTCGAAGAGGATCGCGGGCTGATCGGCACATACACAGGGCTCGGCTACGGGCGTCTTGCGGTCGCCTCACGATACCTGTTGTTCGCGCTGTTCGCCTGCCTGATCGGCGGTGGACTCGGCCTGATCGCAGGCTTCCTTGGCATTCCGGCGTTCCTGCTCGTCGTATTGCGAGGCTTGTATGTGATGCCGGACGTACGCTTGGCATATGACTGGCTGTATGGAACGGCCGGAGTCGCGCTGTTCGTGGTCGGCGTGCTTGCCGCAACCGTGTATGCGTGCGCGCAGGAAATGCGACAGAAGCCGGCCAGTCTCATGCGTCCGAAAGCGCCGCGTGCAGGATCGCGCATTCTACTGGAGCGTATCAAGCCGTTGTGGAATCGCATGAGCTTCCTCGGCAAAGTCACGGCGCGCAACATTTTCCGTTTCAAATCGCGTCTGATCATGACGGTCGGCGGCGTGGCCGGCTGCACCGCGCTGATTGTGTGCGGACTTGCGATCAACGACACCGTTGCCGCATTGGGCGCGAAACAGTATCAGGACGTGTATCAGTACGATTTGATGGTGGTCGCGAACGATGATGACGCTGATGCGATGCGGCAGAAAGTCGCTTCGGATGGTCGCGTCACGTCGAGCATGGACGTGCGCGTTGAATCGGGTGATTTGACCGGCGATTCGGGGAGCGAAAGCATTCAGCTGGTTGCCGTGCCCGACAGTGAACGCAGCGAGTTCGGCAAGATGGTCACGTTGCAGCCGGTGCGCTCCAGTTGGGTGGATGGTGCGGCCGATACGGTAAGTCTGGGCGATGACGGCGTGATCGTATCGCAGTCCGCGGCAAGCGCGATGGGCGTCAAAGCGGGCGGTATGGTAACGCTGACCAACGGTGACGATATGCAGGCCGAAGCGCATGTCAGCGCGGTGATCCGCAGTGTGATCGGATCGGACGTGTATGTGAGCGAAACCTATTATCGCCAGCTGTTCGATACTGCTGCATCCGGCACGTCTTCCGCATCTTCCGCGTCCGATTCTGGAGAATCGGACAATCAAAACGGCGAATCCGGTACCTCGAATGGCGCATCGTCAAACGGCCAACAATTGGTGTGGAACGCCATGTATGCGAAGCTCAAAGGTTCAGGCGAATCCCAGGCCGCCTATGCGGAAAAGCTGGAAGACGACGATGCGGTCATGAAAGCCGTGAGCTGCGCGCACATGGCGGAAAGCTTCAAATTCGATCTGATGGGTGCGGTGGTCGCGCTGATCGTGGCGCTCGCGGGCGGGCTCGCGCTCGTGGTGTTGTTCACGCTCGCCAACACCAACGTGTCAGAACGTGAACGCGAGATGGCCACGCTCAAGGTGCTCGGATTCTTCGACAAAGAGGTTCACCACTATGTGAACCGTGAAATGATGGTGCTCACCATGATGGGCGTGGTGCTGGGCTTGCCTCTCGGCCGTTTCGTCGGCGGATTGCTGACGGCTGCGTTGAATATGCCCGCACTGTATTTCGAAGTGGAATGCACGCCGTTGAGTTATGTGATTGCGGCCGGCGCGACCATGGCTTTCGCGCTGCTCGTGCAGTTGTTCGTGAATCCGGTGTTGGATCGTATCGACCCGATTAGTTCGCTCAAATCCGTCGAATAGGCGCATGTCTGAATGTCCGATTCTCCAGAATCGGACATTCAGACGGGTAAAAGTGCGTTACGGTTGTCCGTTTCTCCAGAATCGGACACTTAGAGTGCCGGAAAGGCTCGGATTCGCGTTTCAGTTCTTCGGATAACGGTAGTTGTGTGGCAGTTGCGTGGTGAGCTGCGGGTCCAGGCCGAGTTCCTTCAACTGCCGGTCGATTTCGCGGCGCGCACGTTTCACAAGTTCGGCTCGATATTCATCGCCATGTCCGGCATTGCTATGTGCCGCATCGCCATGTCCCATCGTTCCCATCTTCTCCAGTGCGTCCAATGTTTCCGCCATACGCTTGAGCCGGTCCTGATGGTGCAGCAGCGCACGCACCTGCGCATGTTCGTGCACGATCGTCCGCCAATCGGATGGTGTGTGTGCAATCTCCCGAACCGCGGTGACCGGATGTACGTCGGCCACCTGATATGTGATCGAGCCAAGCAGCGGCATTAGGAACACCGTAATCGCGCCGGCTGCGACCAGTGTTGACGCGGTGTCGCCTTGCATGGTGCCGACCTTCACCGCCAGTGACGTGACGGCGACGATGATCGGCAGTGCGGTCGTGCAATACAGCGCTACGGTGACGCGATGATGCGATGACAGCGGATTCTCGCGTTTGTCGAGCGATAGCGCAACATATACGGGCACCGCGCGAATCAGCATGAGCATTACGATGAACGCGACGAGCAGCGCGGGTCGGCCTGCCACGGCGCGCACGTTGATCGCGGCTCCTGACACCACGAAAAACACAGGAATAAGGAATCCGTAGCCGACGCCTTCCAGTTTCATTTCCAGCGACTTGCTGCCGTCGGGGATGATGTAACGCAGGATGAAGCCTGCGGCGAACGCGCCGAGCACCGCGTCAAGTTCGAACAGTGCAGAAATGGTGACAAGGAAGATGAGCAGGAATGTGGTCAGTCGCATGAGCGTTTGCGATGACGTGTTCGCGTTTTCCGTAAGGAAACGGTACAGGCGATGGCCGGTTTTCAGTGCTTTCGTGGGTAGCATTGCGCACAGTAGACAGATGGTAAGGAACGCGCCGAGCACGAGCATGGTCTGCCAGCCGGTTCGGGTGGATAGCAGGATGGCCATGGCAAGGATTGGGCCGAGTTCGCCCCACGTTCCGTACGAGATGATGGCGTCGCCGATGGGGGTGCCTTCGAGGTTGCGTTCCTTGAGAATCGGCATGAGTGTGCCGAGAGCGGTGGTGGTAAGTGCTATTACCGTGGCGATGCCGTTGATGCCTTGCTTTGCGAAGAATGGAAGCAGGGTCACGACGAGTCCGGCGAGCCCCAAGGTGATGATCCATGTGACAAGGCCGACTTTGCCTTGATGTCCGGCGAGTCGTTTCGGGTCGATTTCATAGCCGGCGAGCAGGAATAGGAACGCCATGCCGAGCTCGCTCAAGAGTTTCACGGCGTCGTTCACCTCGATTACGCCCAGTCCGTACGGACCGAGTGCGGCTCCGGTGACGAGCAGCAGCACAGTTTGTGGAATGAACCTTCCTGGAATCAGCTGCGCCACAATCGGGCTGACGGCCGCCACCGCCATGATGATAGTCAATGAAACGAGCTCTTGCGTCATGTTTCTAGCCTAGTGAGTCTGCATGACGGTGTTCAAGGACGTGATGCCCCATGATGAGCCAAAGGGCACTCTGGGGCAAGGTTAAGTTTTTGTAAATTTTATGGGGGGG
>OOCD01001642.1_pt1 | contig 13299 bp, 8 predicted proteins | sample 1671791 | NCBI WGS metagenome assembly OOCD01 (sample SAMN06348193, study PRJEB24527) | human gut metagenome | biome: human gut; feature: ankylosing spondylitis patient; material: feces | host: Homo sapiens | place: China | collected 2015-10
GCACCAGCGTCGGGGTGATGGCCAGCGTGAAGCCGTGCTCTTCGGCCTGGTCCACGGCCATGGTGAGCATGGCAATCTGCATGCGGGCCACCTGGCCACGCAGGAAATAGAAGCGGGAGCCGCCGACCTTGACGCCGCGGCGCATATCGATGCCGGCCACGCCGGTGCCGAGGGTCAGGTGGTCCTTGGGCTCGAAGCCTTCGGCCGCGAAGTCGCGAATCTGGCCAACCTTCTTGACGACCACGTAGTCATCCTCGCCGCCTTCGGGAGCTTCGGGCTCCACGATGTTGGAGAGCTTCCACATGGCGGTGGTGTATTCCTCGGCTGCGGAATCGGCCTTGGACTTGTATTCGGAGACCTTCTGGGACAGTTCCTTGGTCTCGGCGATGAGCTTGGCCTTCTCGTCCGCCGGGGCGGAGGCGACTTTCTTGCCGATTTCCTTCTGCTGGGCGCGAGCCTCTTCGAAGGCCTTCAGCGCCTCACGACGTGCGGTGTCGGAGGAGAGCACTTCGTCGACGAGCTCCACGGACTCGCCGCGCTTGCGCTGGGATTCCTTGACGATATCGGTGTGTTCACGGATGAATTGAATATCAAGCATGGGCACCAGACTAGCCGCGTAAGCAGACACCGACAATGGCCGAATGCGCGGGAGTCACGCGGAAATCACAGGGAAGCCCGGGAAAGTCCGCGGACGGGTCCACCCGGCCAATTTTGTCAGATGAGACGCGATTGAACCATAATCGCGCCCCACGGGGCTGTTGCGTGCAGGAAATGTTCACGTACGGCGCACCATGGCCGCAAACGACCTCCCCACCGATAACAATAGGAGCCATGCCTCAGCCTGCCCTCACCGTGTTTCTGATCATCGCCGCAATCGCCATTGTGGTGGTGCTCATCGCCGTCATCGTCATCGCTCTGCGCGCGCAGCGCCGCCGCAAGCTGGCTCAGACGCTGGAGAAGCGCCGGGACGACGAGGTGCAGTACGCCTTCATCGTGAATCCGTCCAAACCGCAGGCCGAAGCCCGCAGGCTGCATATCCAGAGGTTCTGCGAGGCCAAGGGGCTCAATCGCATCCGCTTCTACGACACCCAGCTTGACAAGGACGGCAGGGTCTGCGCGCTTGAGGCGCTGGAGGACGGCGCCGACGTGGTGATCGCGGTCGGCGGCGACGGCACGGTGCGCACGGTGGCGAGCGCCGTCTCCGGCACCGGCCATGCGCTGGGCATCATCCCCATCGGCACCGGCAACCTGTTTGCCCGCAATATGGGCGTTCCCGTGGACGATATCGACGCCGCGCTGACCGTGGCCACCTCCCACGGCTCCCGCCTGGTGGACATGGGCCGTCTCACCCTGCTCGACCACCCGGAGGACGACCACGGCCACGCCTTCCTCATCATCGCCGGCATCGGCTTCGATGCGGCCATGATCGACGACACCAACCCCGAGCTCAAGGCGAACATCAGCTGGCTCGCCTACTTCGTGGGCGGCGTGAAGAACCTGTTCGCGCCGAAGTTCCGCGGCACGCTGACAGTCACCAGCGCCGACGGCTCGACCCACACCATCAAGAATCTCGATTTCCGCACGGTGATGGCCGGCAACTGCGGCCAGATTCCCATGTTCTCGCTGATGCCGGCGGCATCCTATGACGATGGTCTGCTGGACTTCGAAATCATCGACACCACCGGCGGCATCCTCGGCTGGGCCAACCTGTTCGGCGACGTGGTGCACCAGACGATCATCGGCAAGCCCGAACAGAACCCGCTGTCCACGAACTCGACCATCGAACAGGTCCAGGGTGTCAGTGCCGAAATCACATTGGAAAAGCCGGCCAAAGCGCAGGTGGACGGTGACATGCTGCCGGAAACCCGCCACATCCGTTTCTCGGTGGATCACCGCGCGCTGATCGTGCGCGTGCCCGACGCCTCCGCGCTGGAAAAGACCGCGCAGGCCGCTGCTTCAAATGCCACCTCGAATTTCGCCGAAATGACCGGTACACTCGAGCCGATTCGCTGATTCGCCAATCCGCTAATCCGTTACTACGATGCGTGGCCGGTGACTCGGGCGACGTGCATTGCCAGATAGGCGGTTTCGTCGTCGCTGATATCCGTGTCGAGGCGCAGTTCGAGCAGGGAGGCGATGGTTCGCGCGCATCGTAGCGCGGCGGGGTAGGACTCACGAATCACCTTCATCACCGGTGCCGGCTCGTCCGTCAGTTGCTGGTGCTGGTGGATGCGTACGAACAGGTAGCGCAGGTGGGTGATGAACCGGCCCACGTTCACGGAACTGCGGTCCAACGTGATGCCGTAGCTGTGGTCGATGATGTCAAGCAGTTGCTGGATCACGCCCGTCATCGTATACGTATAGGACAGGTCGCCGGTGGCGAAGCCGGCGTTGACCAGATGCATGGCAAGCGCGGTGGCCTCGCCGTCCGGCAGCGTGACGTCGAGCCGTGCATTGAGCGATGCGAGCATCGCACGCCCCTGCGCGTATTCCTGCGGGTACAGGTTGCTCACCTCGCCGAGCAGCGGGTAGGTGATGTCGATGCCGCGCCGCACCCGCTCCACCGCATTCGCCACGTGGTCCGACAGGGCCATGACCAGCGTGGTGCTGCCGGTCTCGCGCTCCCCCAGTCCGGCTTCCTGCATGGATTCGACGACCACGCGGATGATTTCGGGCGGAATGTCCGCCAGCATCTGCGCCAGATGGTCCGGGTCACGCCCGTCCGACGGCACGAAGGTGCGCACGACTTTCGACTCGTCGACCGTCTGCCCCGGCTTGGCCTGGAACCCCAGTCCACGGCCGGTGAGAATCACCTCACCGCCGTCGCCGCCTTTGGCGAGCACGACGTTGTTGTTGAACACTCGCAGTATTTCCATGGCATCCTTTCGCAACGTCATTGTTCCACATCGATGATCGGGCTGCCGGCTGATACGGTTTTGCAGTCACCGCCGTTGTTGTCGCCGCTACCGTCGCCGATCAACGGCGTGACCACGGTCAGTTCAGCGGCGTTGACCACCGTCACCACCACCACAACGCTGTGCCCGGCCGCCGCGACTTTGCCGAAATCCACGGTGGCCAGTGGCTCTCCCGCCGCGATCCGCTCGCCTTTAGCCACGACCACAGCGAATCCCTCGCCATCCATATCGACGGTGTCAATGCCGATATGAACCAGCACCTCGATGCCGCCATCGGTTTTAATGCCGAAGGCATGGCCGGTTCGGGCCACGGTTTTCAGCATGCCACTGACCGGTGCGAGCACGGCTGTCTCACCGGTCGTCTCCGGCACGACGCCTACGCCCTCCCCCAGCGCGCGGGAGGCGAACACCGGATCGCCAGTCGCTTCCAGATTCACCAGCCGGCCGGCGACCGGCGACAAGATGGCGTTGGAGTCAAGAGCCCGATCAGGGGCAGCCCGCGATGGAGAATCTTCCGCAGACTCCACATCCGACACGGTCGTGTCAATCCCCCTCGCCATATCCTGCGGGCGTGCGTTCTCGCCCGCCGAGACCATCTGCGCCTCCGTGGCGCGCGGCGGCGTACGGTACCCGAACAGCACCGTCAGCACCATCGCCATTACAAACGCAACGGCGATGGACAGCGCGTACACCCACATCCGATCGAACACCGGAATCGTCAGCAACGAGGAGAAGACGAATGCCGTAGTCGTAACGCCCCGGACCATCTGGCCGGATGGCAGCACGGACGGGAACAGCCAGCCGAACACCGCGCTGGTCACTCCGCCGGCCGCGCAGCCGGCGAGCAGCCAGCGGTAGACGCGGCGGTGATGCAGATGGATGCCGTACAGGCTCAGTTCCGAAACGCCACCCAGCAATCCCGCGAGCAACGCCCCCACCGCGGTCTGCCGCATGGCCGAATCCTTGCCGCGTACGGCCAGCACGAGTACGCCGGCGGTGGCACCGAAGCAGGCGAAGTTCCATACACCCATCGGACCTTGGACGAAGTCGTAGCCGAGCGTCTGAATGTTCATCAGTATCAGGGCGTTCAACGGCCAGTGCAGACCGAGCGGCACGAGAAACGGGTAGAGCATCGGGATGATGAGCGCGAACAGGAATGGCACGTGCGCGTTAAGCCATGCTGTGGCCGCTCCCAGCCCGCTGCCGAGCCATATTCCCAGAGGCCCGATAACCAGTATGGTGAGCGCAAAAACGACGACCAGTGAGAGGAATGGCACGAACACCAGCTGTACGCTGTCGGGAATGACGCGCTTCAGCCCGCGGTAGACCACGGCGAGCACGGCGGCCATGAGCAATGGTACGAAGATGTTGCCACTGTAGTCGTTGAGTTGAATCGGTATGCCGAACGCCGACACGGTGCAGGTTTCGGCGCCGAATACGGCGGTGGCCGAGCATTGAATCTCCCCGGAGAGAGCGCTGGATACGGACGTCCCGGACATTCCGGACATCACGCCAGTAAGCTGCGGGGTCATAAGCGCGGCCATAATCGCACCGCCGAGCCAAGGGTCGACGTCCAGTTTCTTGGCCGCATTGTAGGCGATCATAATCGGCAGAACGGTGAACACACCCTCCCAAATCGCCTTGAGTAGTATCCAACCGGTGGACGTCTCGCCATCAGGCACAATGCCGAGTGCAACGATCACGTTGACGATGGCGATGACCAGCGAGGCACCGAGTAGCACGCCCAGAATCGGGCGGAACGAGTCGGACAGGTAGTCGAAAAACGCGGCAGCCCGGGCACGGGCGGCACTGCCCCACTCGCGGATGGTACGAGGCATGAAGTGACGGGATGTATTGGATGGGCCGCAACTTTGTTCGGCGTCGGTGGCAGTATCGCGCGATGGTGCGGCATCGTCGGAAAGGTACGGCGCGGACTGCGCGGGTTGCGTGGGCTGTGTGGATTGCGCTGACTGCGCGGGCTGCGCTGGCTGAGTGGGCTGCATTGACTGAGTGGGTTGCGTTGACTGCGACGCTGACTGCATCACTGCCGATGGCAATTGCGCTGCCGGCATCAATCGCGCCGTCCGCAGCCGAACGATCTGCTCGTACACCGAGGCGACCGCTCCGCCGATGATGACCTGATAACGATTGCCGGCTCGCGGGAATGCACCGAGGACTCCGGGGATGGATTCAAGACCGTGCTGGTTGACATGGCCGGCATCGGCCAGTTCGAAGTGCAGTCGCGTGGCGCAATGGGTCAGGCTGGTAATGTTCGCGGGGCCGCCGACGGCATCGACGATGCGCGCCGCAATCACTGCAGGCGTTGCGTTCGATGCGTTCGCCACGGTTCCTCCTTGCTGCCGTATGCCACTGTGTTCCATTATCGGCGCTGGGTGCCCCAAAAGCACGGCAATGCCGGCAAAGCATCGCGAAACGGCAACTATGCGCTACGGTGCTCCGCGATAGCGTTCCGCTATGGTGTTCCGCCGCACCCGTTCTCCGTATTTGCCGCAGCGCCCATTCCGACTTCATTCCACCATGCAGAATCCTGCAATCGTTGTCAAAAATCATCGTTTTTTGCCGCCTATTCGGAGTGTCGCGACCGAGAAAGTCGTATCCTATCTTTCACACACGTTGCGTAGCAGGGTTGTTACTCAAAATGAGGCAAGACCTGGAGTGACGTGGAATTTGCGTATCGTAATATGCGAATTCCACGTTGTTCCAGGTCTTTTTTTGTTTTCGGGCGACTTCAGGCAATCGAAGCCTGACCTTGCATGCGGCAGAGGGGCCACGCGGCAGGCGCGGCCCGTCAACGGCGAAAGGACAAGGCAATGACGACGACGGCATCACCCGTATCGAAGCAGACGGCATCCGCGGCACAGGAGACCGGCGCAACCGGTGCAGCGGCCACCGCAATCGAAACCATCGAAACCGGCGTGGCCGGGGTGGCGGACGCGGCCACAAACGCGGCAGCAAACGCAATCGAGGACCTCGAAGCCGCCGAATCACGCGGCTTCTCCACGCGCTTCCCGCTCAACAGCGCATTCATCTTCACCTTCGGCGCGCTCGGCGGCATGCTGTTCGGTTTCGACACCGGCATTATCTCCGGCGCCTCCCCGCTTATCGAATCAGACTTCGGCCTGAGCGTCTCCCAGACCGGCTTCATCACCTCCTCGGTGCTGATCGGCTCGTGCGCAGGCGCGCTGTCGATCGGCGCACTGTCTGACCGGTTCGGCCGCAAGAAGCTGCTCATCGTCTCCGCGCTGCTGTTCCTGCTCGGCTCAGGCCTGTGCGCCTCCTCCACCGGATTCGCGATGATGGTGTGCGCCCGCATCATCCTGGGTCTCGCCGTCGGCGCGGCCTCCGCCCTGACCCCGGCGTACTTGGCCGAACTGGCGCCGAAGGAGCGTCGCGGCTCACTGTCCACGCTGTTCCAGCTCATGGTCACCTTCGGCATTCTGCTGGCCTACGCCTCCAACCTCGGATTCCTGAACCACAACCTCTTCGGCATCCGCGACTGGCGCTGGATGCTCGGTTCGGCGCTGGTGCCGGCCGCCTTGTTGCTGCTCGGCGGCCTGTTGCTGCCCGAATCCCCGCGTTATCTGGTGAACAAGGGCGACACCCGCAACGCCTTCAAAGTGCTTACGCTGATTCGCAAGGACGTGGATCAGACCCAGGTGCAGATTGAGCTGGACGAAATCAAGGCCGTGGCCGCACAGGACACCAAGGGTGGTGTGCGCGAACTGTTCCGTATCGCTCGTCCGGCGCTGGTGGCCGCCATCGGTATCATGCTGTTCCAGCAGCTCGTGGGCATCAACTCGGTGATCTACTTCCTGCCGCAGGTGTTCATCAAGGGCTTCGGCTTCCCTGAAGGCGACGCGATCTGGGTGTCGGTGGGCATCGGCGTGGTGAACTTCGTGAGCACCATCGTGGCCACGCTTATCATGGATCGTTTCCCGCGCAAGGGCGTGCTGATCTTCGGTTCCATCGTGATGACCGTTTCGCTCGCAGTGCTCGCCGTGATGAACTTCGTGGGCGACGTGGCCGTGCTGGCCGTGCCGACGATGATTCTCATCGCTTTCTATATCCTCGGCTTTGCGGTCTCGTGGGGCCCGATCGCCTGGGTGCTTATCGGCGAGATCTTCCCGCTGAGCGTGCGCGGCATCGGCTCCTCCTTCGGCTCGGCGGCGAACTGGCTGGGCAACTTCATCGTCTCCCAGTTCTTCCTCGTGCTGCTCGATGCGTTCGGCAACAATGTGGGCGGCCCGTTCGCGATTTTCGGCGTGTTTTCGGCCCTGTCCATCCCGTTCGTGATGCGCTTGGTGCCCGAGACCAACGGCAAGTCGCTGGAGGAAATCGAGGAGGAAATGACCAAGCGCTAGACAACCGGCACACGATTCGCACAAAAGTTGACAACTCTTAACATAATCGTACCCAACGTGGCGAAAAAACGTGGCAGAATAGGGAGCATGGTAGCAAACAATGCGGGTCAGCCCGCCACCCCAGCAGATCTGATCAATGTCGATGAGGTTATCGGCAAATACTATGACCTCGTCCCCGATCCCGAAGTCCCCGAGCAGCGTGTCATCTTCGGCACCTCCGGCCACCGCGGATCGTCCCTGAAGACCTCGTTCAACGAGGCCCACATCATCGCCATCTCCCAGGCCATCGCCGAATACCGCAAGAAGGCCGGCGTCACCGGCCCGCTGTACCTCGGCTCCGACACCCACGCGCTGTCCGGCCCGGCCAAGAAGACCGCCATCGAGGTGCTCGTCGCCAACGGCGTGCACGTACGCGTCGATTCCCGTGACGACTTCGTGCCCACCCCGGTGGTCTCCCAGGCCATCCTGACCCACAACCGTGCGGCCGACGGCACCCAGCGCTTCGAGGGCGAGGGCCTCGCCGACGGCATCGTCGTCACGCCGTCCCACAACCCGCCCACCGACGGTGGCTTCAAGTACGACCCCGTCACCGGCGGCCCGGCTCCGGCCGAGACCACCAATGCCATCGCCGCTCGCGCCAACGAGCTGCTCGGCGACTTCAAGTCCATCAAGCGTGTGCCCTACGAGGAGGCCATCAAGTCCGAGTACGTCGAGGGCTTCGACTTCCGCGAGCACTACGTGGACGACCTGGAGAACGTCATCGACTTCGACGTGATCCGCAACTCCGGCGTGCGTCTGGGCATCGATCCGCTCGGCGGCGCTTCCGTGAACTACTGGCCGCTCATCAACGAGAAGTACGGCCTGAACATCGGCGTGGTGCGTCCTGAGGTCGACCCGACCTGGCGCTTCATGACCATCGACCACGACGGCAAGATCCGCATGGACCCGTCTTCCCCGTACGCCATGAAGGGCCTGGTCGACGAGCTCAACGCCGGCGCTTGGGACAAGTACGATCTGGTCGGCGGCACCGACCCGGACGCCGACCGTCACGGCATCGTCTGCCCGAACTGGGGCGTGATGAACCCGAACCACTACATCGCCGTGTGCGTGGAGTACCTGTTCGGCGGCAACCGTCCGGGCTGGCCTGAGGGCGCAGCCGTGGGCAAGACGCTGGTCTCCTCTTCCCTGATCGACCGCGTGGCCGCATCGATCAACGCGAAGGTCATCGAAGTGCCGGTGGGCTTCAAGTGGTTCGTGGACCCGCTGTTCAGCGGCGAAGTCGCCTTCGGCGGCGAGGAGAGCTCCGGCATGAGCTTCCTGCGCAAGGACGGCCGCGTGTGGACCACCGATAAGGATGGTCTGATCCCTGACCTGCTGGCTGCGGAAATCACCGCCAAGACCGGCAAGAACCCGGCCCAGCTGCATCAGGAGCAGGTCGATCGCTTTGGCGAAAGCTGGTACAAGCGAGTCGACACGCCGACCACCTTGGAGCAGAAGCAGAAGTTCGCCAAGCTTTCCGGCGACGACGTCGCGGCCACCCAGCTGGCCGGCGAGGACATCACCGCCAAGCTCACCGAAGCCCCGGGCAACCACGCCAAGATCGGCGGCCTGAAGGTCACCACCGAGAACAACTGGTTCGCGGCCCGTCCTTCCGGCACCGAGAACATCTACAAGGTGTACGCCGAGTCCTTCGAATCCCCCGAAGCCCTCGACAAGGTGCTCGCCGAAGCCACCGAAGTCGTGGACAAGGCCTTGGCCGAGTGATCATTGGCGAATCGGCGTAATCCAGCCATTCGCCAATCATTCGCAAACTCACTGAGAAGCCCGCTTTCCTGAAAAAGGCGGGCTTCTCGCATATCCGCCCGAATACGAATCGCAACGAACACGAATCGTGCGATATGGCACGAAACGCCGAATTCTGGCATGACACGCACGCTATCACCCTCCTGCCGGCCCCGCTTCGCATTACGCTTGAATGATAGCGACACAACGCTCAGTCCGGCGGTCCCCGCCAATCTTCATGGGAGGTGAACGATGCGCATCGCCATCGTCGAAGACCACGCCGCCGAACGCCAACTGATGGCCGTCATGTGCGCGGAATATTTCAAACGCACCCGCGATATCGGCGTGGAATGCGTGACCTTCGCCGATGCGGAATCCTTCATCGAAAGCTGGAAAGACGCCCGATACGACCTGCTGCTGCTCGACTGCTATCTGTCGGACGACGAAACCGCCACGCATGCGGCGACCGGACTTGATATCGCACGGACGCTGCGCAGACAAAACGACGATTGCCCGATCGTGTTCATCACGTCAAGCACTGATTTCGCCGTGCTCGGCTACGAGGTGCAGGCAAGCGGATATCTGTTGAAGCCCCTGAATCACGACGCGTTCCATGCGACCATGGACCGCGTCGCAGCGCAGCTCGACACGAAAACACCGGTCACTCATCTGAAAAAACATCAATCGACGGGCAATGCACAAAGCAGCACGGACGCCGCATGGCAGGTGGCGTTCGGCAATCCCGCCATCACCATGGACCGTCGCCTTATCGCCTACGCGCTTTCCAGCGCGCATTATGTGGAATTCACCTTCGCCGACGGCACCTGCGCGAAAATCCGCACCAACTTCTCCGATGTGGAACATCGTCTCACCGTATTCAGCAACTTCTACCGCACCGCGCGAGGAGTGCTCGTCAACTTCGACTACGTGTCAGGCATCAGCAGCAATGAATTCGTGATGAAAGGCGGCAAGCACATTCCCATCACGAAAACCGCGGTGACCACCACCTGCAGAAAATACGCGGAATACACGTTCACCCGCATGAGAATGGAGGACTAGCCATGCTTGACGCACTCGCATCGATCGCGCCATCATGTTCTTCGCCATCGGCGAGCAGCTAAACGCGCTAACGGGCCTGCTTCTCTGCCTGTACATGACCTGGCATCATATGGAGAATCCCAAGCGCGACGGCCTTATTCTCATGATTTCCGGCGTGATTGTCTTCTTCCTGTGCGGCATCGCATGTTGCCTCGCTCACGTCCCCTCGCTCTGGTCCGTGATTCCTTCGGCTCCGGTTGTGGTATTGGCTTTACGTAAGATGACGAATCTTCCTTGGGGGCAGCTTCTTTTCGTCGTTTCAACAGCCGCATATATCGTCGCGATCATTTATTACCTGTCTTTGGCCGTGGATTTAGCTGTTCTGAATGAGCAGTCCATGAATTTACGTGTCGGATGGCCGGGAATGATCAGTCTGCTGATTTTTGATTTGATTGCGGCGACTACACTTTTCCATCCGTTCCATCATTCATTTTCCGCAACATTCGATTCACCTTCCATCAGCAGGAATTTTTGGAGGGTCATCTGGCTTTTTCCGTTCATTTCCACAGCAATTGTGGTGTGGTGCATGCCCGCCGACAACGCATCGCTGCTCGACACCCGCGTGCTTAGCATCGCCTTCACCGTATCCATCGCATATTCCGGTTTCATGACCATGGCCTACTTCCTCATCTGGTATATGGTCCAGCAGGCGGACCGACTGCGCGAAGCCAGCAAACGCGAACATTACGAAGCCATGCAGACCTTGCAGCTGCAGCATATGAACGAACGCATCAACGAAGCGAGGCAGATCAAGCACAATATCCGGCATCATATTCAGACGTTGCAGGCTCTCGCCGCGGCCGACGATATGCCCGGCATCACCTCGTATTTGGAGGAGATGGCCAATCATAGGCTGTTGCAGCCCATCCCCATGCAGTATTGCGAACATGCTTCGTTGAACGCGGTGCTGGTCTACTACTGTGACTGGATCCGCCATATAGGGGCTGAAGTCGATGTCAAAGCGTCGGTGCCGCAATATCTCAACATCAATAATGCCGAATTATGTTCCATGGTCGGCAATCTACTGGAAAATGCGTCTGAGGCCATTATGAAACAACAGGATGGGGAGAAAAAACTCAGGGTGCGCATCAAATATCGCACTGGGCCGCCCGCATCACTGTTCATTGTGGTCGACAACACGCACGATTCCTCCATTATGCAGGTTGGCGACGCTTTCGCCTCAACCAAGCATGGGGGTGAAGGTTTGGGCACCGCCACCGTGCGCGAAACCGCGGAACGGCATCATGGCGCGACCTCGTTCGATTATGACGGCACGCTGTTCCGCGCTTCCGTCATGCTGTGTTTGGATGATTGAGATTCCCGTTCGACGTCGCCCGATCACAGTTCGCAGTTCACCACGTATGGCAGCGTCTCACGGCTTTCGTAGGGTAGAGATATGACGATTACGGTTTCTACAGACGGTTCCGCTTTAGGCAATCCGAATGGTCCGATGGGTTGGGGTTGGGCCGATCATGAGCTTGCCACAGGCGGCAAGCCGGGGCATCACCATGACAGCGACTGCGATGCCGGCGGAGCTACGAACGGCACCAATCAGATTGGCGAGCTGTGCGCGGTGCCGGCTCCGAACCGTTGGTGATCGAAACCGATTCGCAGTATGCGATCAACTGTTCCACCACGTGGGTTCACGGCTGGAAGAAGAACGGCTGGAAGAACTCGCAGAAGAAGCCGGTAAAGAACGCGGATCTGATTCGCGCGATCGATGCCGAAATCTCCAAGCGCCCCGGACCGGTGAAATTCGTATGGGTCAAGGGTCATGCCGGCAATGCCGGCAATGAGAAGGTGGACGAGCTGGCACGCACCTATGCGGGCGATTGCCGTTCGAAGATCCGTGAAGGATATCTTCCTTTGGAGGGCTGGCAGTCGCTGCTGGCTTCCGAATATTCGCAAGGTACCGATGTTCCCGATGATGCCCAAATGCTGCTTGACGGCAAAATCACTACGGACGAATACCATATGGGGCGCGGGCAAGGCAAGTCCGCTCAAGGATCGTTGGCCGATGATCTGATGGGCGCGGCCGATCCGGAGCCGCGTCCGCGTTCCATCGCCGATATGCTGGTGGAGCCGGAAGGCTATCCAGCGCCCGACGAGGCGACATTGCCGTTGACGTCCAACGAAATGTCGGTGGAATCCGACGACATGCCGGAACCGACCACCGCGCTTGATACGACCATGCCTGATGGCACGACGCCTGACGCCGAGGCACCGCGCAAATCGTATGCCGAAATGCTGCTCAAGCCGGACTGTTTTCCCCACGAGCATGACGAGCGGCAGCCAGCCGACGATGCACAGAACGAACAATCCGCGAATTCCTCGGAAAACACGCCGGCGCCAACGAGCGAATCAGCCGAATCCGCAAACGCGTCGGCGCCAACGAACGCCGTCGCCGACTTGCCGAAACTGCCGCATCGCGCCAGTCCTTCGGGATTGGCGGTGTCGGGCACCATTCGCTTCACTCCCCCGCCAAATTCCAGTCCGACGTTCGACGGCAAGCCACGCCTGATCCGCGGTTACATCGCGGTGGAAGGCTACGTGCAAGGCGACGGCACGCTCGTCCTCGACGAAGCGCCATTTGCAGTCAAGCACAACTAACGAGCCAGCACTTTCGACCTTAACGCCTCGAAAATGCGTGAAACATCCTGTGAAAACATTTGCTGACCACCAATGGCACACCTTCGTTCATGACATGTCCGCAAACGCACAAAAATCAACACATCCGATAATATGGAGACGGTCTTAACCCCATATCGAAGGAGGATCATGGACAAGGCACAGCAGGACGCATTGAAGAAGGCAGCCGGCATCGAAGCTGCCAAGCTGATTCAGAACGGCATGATCGCAGGTCTGGGCACCGGCTCGACCGTGCGCTTCCTGGTCGACGAGCTCGGCCGCCGCGTGCAGGAGGAAGGCTTGGAGTTCACCGGCGTGACCACCTCCCGCCGCACTCAGGAGCAGGCAGAAGGCTACGGCATCAAGATCGTCGACATCGATGACGTTGATCACATCGACGTGACCATCGACGGCGCCGACGAGGTCGACAAGAACTTCAACGGCATCAAGGGCGGCGGCGCCGCTCTGCTGTGGGAGAAGATCGTGGCCACCAA
>OOCD01001646.1_pt1 | contig 13287 bp, 9 predicted proteins | sample 1671791 | NCBI WGS metagenome assembly OOCD01 (sample SAMN06348193, study PRJEB24527) | human gut metagenome | biome: human gut; feature: ankylosing spondylitis patient; material: feces | host: Homo sapiens | place: China | collected 2015-10
CGGCGACCACCGAGATCTACACTCTTTCCCTACACGACGCTCTTCCGATCTTTTGGCTCAACATCAGGACTCAGTTAGCTTTGGTGATCAGGACTGGAAAGATATTTATACGGATTCTACATTGAGAAGCTTGATAGAACGGGCATTGGATCATAATAAGGATATGCTGATAGCTGCTGCCCGTGTGAAAGAGATGGCTGCACAGAAGAGGATTTCTACGGCAGCATTGCTTCCTGATATAAAAGGGAAAGTGACGGCAGAGCGTGAACTCGAAAATCATGGAGGAGAGGCTTTTAAGAGGTCGGATACCTTTGAAGCGCAGTTTCTAGTCTCTTGGGAACTTGACCTTTGGGGAAATTTGCGTTGGGCGCGTTCGGCTAGCATTGCAGAGTATTTACAGTCGGTAGAGGCACAACGGGCACTACGAATGACTATTGTAGCGGAGGTGGCACAGGCATATTATGAGTTGGTGGCTTTGGATACGGAATTGGATATCGTAAAACAAACCTTGAAAGCCCGTGAAGAAGGAGTCCGTTTGGCTCGTATCCGTTTTGCCGGAGGATTGACTTCGGAGACGTCGTACCGTCAGTCGCAGGTGGAATTGGCACGTACGGCAACTTTGGTTCCGGACTTGGAACGGAAGATTTCCTTGAAAGAAAATGATATAGCTTTTCTGGCAGGTGAATATCCAAACAAGATTGCCCGTTCACGTTTGCTTCAGGAGTTTAAGTCACCGGAAACGCTTCCTATCGGATTACCGTCCACTTTATTGGAACGTCGTCCCGACATTCGTCAGGCTGAACAAAAGCTGATTGCAGCCAATGCTAAAGTAGGGGTGGCTTATACGAATATGTTTCCGCGTCTTGCCCTGACAGGAGGATTTGGCTCGGAAAGCACGTCTCTATCGGAACTGTTGAAATCTCCTTATGCGGTTATGGAAGGGGCTTTATTGACTCCAATTTTTGGCTGGGGAAAGAACCGTGCTGCACTGAAAGCGAAAAAGGCGGCCTATGAAGTTGAAGTACACAATTATGAGAAGTCTGTATTGCAGGCTTTCAAAGAGACACGTAATGCGATAGTGAATTTCAACAAGATAAAAGAGGTATATGAGCTTCGTGCGAATCTGGAACGTTCGGCGAAGAGCTATATGGAACTTGCACAGCTTCAATACATTAACGGTGTCATTAATTATCTGGACGTGTTGGATGCGCAACGTGGATACTTCGATGCGCAGATTGGCTTGAGTAATGCGATTCGCGACGAATTGATAACTGTAGTACAACTTTATAAGGCTTTAGGTGGAGGTTGGAAACAAAATCCCTAAACAAAAGAAAGAAGAATTTTCATAATTCGGAAAAAAGTGCGAAATTTGCAACGCTTTTCAAGTTTGACAAGAAACTTACTAACACCTTTAAATAAAAAATTAAAGAAAATGACTAAAAGTGCATTGCAAATCGCAAGGGCTGCTTACCAGCCCAAACTTCCGAAAGCATTGGCATCAGGAGCTGTTAAGGCTGTAGCAGGTGCTGCTACTCAATCTGTAGCCGATCAGGAAGCTATCAAAGCATTATTCCCGAACACGTATGGAATGCCGTTGATTACATTCGAAGCTGGTGAGGCTGTTGCTCTTCCTGCTATGAACGTAGGTGTAATTCTTTCCGGTGGTCAGGCTCCGGGCGGACACAATGTAATCTCCGGTTTGTTCGATGGTATCAAGAAATTGAACCCGGAAAACAAATTATATGGTTTTATTCTGGGTCCTGGTGGTCTGGTAGATCACAACTATATGGAGCTGACTGCTGATATCATCGACGAATACCGTAACACAGGTGGTTTCGATATCATCGGTTCCGGACGTACGAAGCTGGAAGCTGAAAGCCAGTTTGAAAAAGGACTTGAAATCATCAAACAACTGGGCATCAAGGCACTGGTTATCATTGGTGGTGACGACTCTAACACAAACGCTTGTGTATTGGCTGAATACTATGCTGCTAAGAAGTATGGTGTACAGGTAATCGGTTGCCCGAAAACAATCGACGGTGACTTGAAGAACGATATGATTGAAACTTCTTTCGGTTTCGATACAGCTTGTAAGACTTATGCTGAAGTAATCGGTAACATTCAGCGTGACTGTAACTCTGCACGTAAATACTGGCACTTTATCAAGTTGATGGGTCGTTCGGCTTCTCACATCGCACTGGAATGTGCTTTGCAGGTACAGCCTAACGTATGTATCATTTCAGAAGAAGTGGAAGCAAAAGATATGTCTTTGGACGATGTAGTAACATCTATCGCTAAAGTGGTAGCAGACCGTGCAGCACAAGGACACAACTTCGGTACAGTTTTGATTCCGGAAGGATTGGTAGAGTTCATTCCTGCCATGAAACGTCTGATTGCTGAATTGAATGACTTCCTGGCTGCTAATGCTGAAGAATTCGGGCAGATTAAGAAATCTCACCAACGTGATTATATCATCCGCAAACTTTCTCCGGAAAACTCTGCTATTTATGCTAGTCTGCCGGAAGGTGTTGCCCGTCAGTTGACTTTGGATCGTGACCCGCACGGAAACGTTCAGGTATCATTGATCGAAACTGAAAAGCTGTTGTCTGAAATGGTAGCTACTAAGTTGGCTGCATGGAAAGAAGAAGGCAAGTATGTTGGTAAGTTTGCTGCTCAACACCACTTCTTCGGTTATGAAGGACGTTGTGCTGCTCCGTCAAACTTTGACGCTGACTATTGCTACTCTTTGGGTTACACAGCTTCTATGTTGATTGCTAACGGTAAGACTGGTTATATGTCTTCTGTACGTAACACAACAGCTCCTGCTGCCGAATGGATTGCTGGTGGTGTGCCTATTACCATGATGATGAACATGGAACGTCGTCACGGTGAAATGAAGCCGGTTATTCAGAAAGCACTGGTAAAACTGGATGGTGCTCCTTTCAAAGCATTTGCTTCACAACGCGAACGTTGGGCTATCGAAACGGATTATGTATATCCGGGTCCGATCCAATACTTCGGTCCTACAGAAGTTTGCGACCAGGCAACTAAGACTTTGCAACTGGAACAAGCTAAATAAATACACTTCAGAGCAGTTGTTAATGTAACAGTTGCAATAACAGCTGCAATGAAGGGTTCTTTCAGGCACGGATTACGCGGATTAACACGGTTTTTTAGTTATTTCTTATAAACCGTGTATTTCGTGTAATCCGTGCCTATCTCTAAAAACATTGATCGTTTAAAGTAAATGCCGCAACGCAACAACCCGATGTCTGCCGTACAGAAGAAAAGAACTGTTTCCACCACTAAAAGAAAGGGAACGACCTCTTCTTCCAAGACTTCCCGTACCTCAAAAAAGGAACAGGTGAAGCATCGAACTGTGATGCCTACCTGGCTCCGTAATATGCTGGCAGTGATGATTGTCGGTTGTTTCTCCGTAGCTTTCTATTATTTCTTTATCCGTCCTTATGCTTATCGATGGAAACCTTGCCATGGCTTAAAGGAATATGGTGTGTGTATCCCTGACGGATATGATATTCATGGTATTGACATTTCTCACTATCAGGGAAAGATTGACTGGAAGAAGCTGTTGCAGAATAAAGAGACGGCTACTCCTTTGCATTTTGTCTTTATGAAGGCAACAGAAGGAGGAGATCATAACGATACCACATTTGAGGCAAATTTTGCCAATGCCCGTAATCATGGATTTATCCGTGGCGCTTATCATTTTTATATTCCAAGCACGGATGCTTTGAAACAGGCAGACTTCTTTATTCGCACGGTAAAACTTGTTTCCGGTGATTTACCTCCCGTACTTGATGTAGAAGTGACCGGGCGGAAGGAAAAAAAGGAATTACAGCAAGGCATCAAACGCTGGCTGGACCGGGTGGAATCTCATTATGGAGTGAAGCCTATTCTTTATACCTCTTATAAATTTAAAACTCGTTATCTGGACGACTCTATCTTCAATGCATACCCTTACTGGATTGCCCATTATTATGTGGACTCTGTGCGGTATCAGGGAAAATGGCACTTTTGGCAACATACGGATGTAGGAAGTGTCCCCGGTATTAAAGAAGACGTGGATTTGAATGTGTTCAATGGCTCGTTAGAGGAACTTAAAAAGCTGACAATTAAGTAACGGGCATTTCTTTTCCCTACAACTTATCTCTTCTCATATTTGTTATAATCGTATTATTACTAAAAAAAATACGATTATGAACTTTGATATAGCTATTATTGGTGGTGGTCCGGCCGGATACACAGCTGCCGAACGGGCAGGGGCCAACGGATTAAAAGCCGTTCTTTTTGAGAAAAAGGCAATGGGTGGAGTATGTCTCAATGAGGGGTGTATTCCTACTAAAACTCTGTTATATTCTGCTAAAATACTGGATAGCATCAAGAATGCTTCCAAATACGGCGTTTCTGCCGAATCTCCTTCGTTCGATTTATCCAAGATTATGAGCCGTAAAGATAAAACTGTAAAAATGTTGACGGGCGGTGTGAAGATGACTGTGAGTTCTTACGGAGTGACTATTATAGAAAAGGAAGCTCTGATAGAAGGAGAAAAAGATGGGAAAATACAAATCACTTGTGACGGAGAAACCTATTCCGCGAAATATTTGCTGGTATGTGCCGGCTCTGATACAGTGATTCCTCCTATACCGGGACTGTCAGAAATCAGTTATTGGACTTCCAGGGAGGCATTGGAAATAAAGGAACTCCCTAAGACGCTGGTCATTATTGGTGGCGGGGTGATCGGGATGGAGTTTGCTTCTTTCTTCAACAGTATGGGCGTGAAAGTGCATGTGGTAGAAATGATGCCGGAGATTCTGGGAGCGATGGATAAGGAAACCAGTGGTATGCTTCGTGCTGAATATGCCAAACGGGGAGTCACTTTCTATTTGAATACGAAAGTGGTGGAAGTAAATCCTCATGGAGTTGTGATAGAAAAAGAAGGCAAGACGTCTACTATTGAAGCGGAGAAAATCTTGCTTAGTGTAGGACGTAAGGCAAATCTATCCAAGGTAGGACTGGACAAACTGAATATAGAACTGCATCGGAATGGAGTGAAAGTAGACGAACATCTGTTGACTTCGCATCCTCGTGTATATGCGTGTGGTGATATTACAGGCTATTCTTTATTGGCGCATACTGCTATCCGTGAAGCGGAAGTCGCTATCAATCATATTTTAGGAGTGGAAGACCGGATGAATTACGATTGTGTTCCGGGAGTTGTTTATACCAACCCTGAAGTGGCGGGAGTGGGAAAGACGGAAGAAGAACTGGTAAAATCAGGAGTTCCTTACCGTATTTCAAAATTACCGATGGCTTATTCCGGACGGTTTGTTGCGGAGAATGAACAGGGAAACGGACTCTGTAAGTTGATTCAGGATGAAGACGGGAAGATTATCGGTTGTCACATGTTGGGAAATCCGGCATCAGAACTTATTGTGATAGCAGGTATTGCTATTCAGAGAGGGTACACGGTGGAGGAATTCCAGAAGACTGTGTTTCCACATCCTACGGTTGGAGAGATTTATCACGAAATTATGTTTTAACTCTTATTCCGCTTGATCTATGATTCGATGTATCTATAGTCCGTTTACTGATATTTACTTTCATTTGGCAGCAGAAGAATATCTGTTGAAGCAGGGAAATGAAGATGTTTTCATGCTTTGGCAGGATACTCCTTCCGTGGTAATAGGTAAGCATCAGCGGTTGCGGTCGGAAGTCGATAAGAAATGGGCGGAACAGGAACGAGTACATATTGCCCGCCGTTTTTCGGGTGGGGGAGCGGTGTATCATGATTTGGGCAATGTCAATCTGACTTTTATAGAAACGGCTCCCCGATTGCCGGAATTTGTTACGTACTTGCAGCGGACATTGGATTTCCTGAACTCTATAGGTTTGATGGTAAAAGGAGATGAACGATTGGGAATTTATCTGAATGGATTGAAAATTTCAGGAAGTGCGCAATGCTTGCATAAGAATCGGGTATTGTATCATTGCACTTTATTGTATGATACGGATCTGGCAGCATTGCATAAAGCTTTGAATCCGGAACCGATGGTTGATGATGAAACTTTATCGTCAGTATATGCCGTTCCTTCCGTTCGGAGTGAGGTAACCAATATTCGGAGTCATTTATCGGAGGGAACTGTAACTGATTTTAAAGAGAAGGCTTTTCAGTATTTCAGTGATTCCCAATCTGTCAGTGCTTTTACCGGGAAGGAAATAGAGGCTGTTAATCAGCTTCGGGAAGGGAAATATATTCAGAAAGAGTGGATATATAGTCGTTGATGCCCGGACTGGCTTTGTCAGCATCCGGTTAAAATTTACTTAACTTAAAACTTTCTATTTCAGCCCGTTGTTGTAATATATCAAGGTTGAATAATAAATTTACTGTCTATGTCAAAATTCGAAATAAAAATGCCTAAGTTGGGCGAGAGTATAACCGAAGGGACAATCGTCTCTTGGTCTGTAAAGGTAGGTGATATGATTCAGGAAGACGATGTGCTTTTTGAAGTGAATACTGCCAAAGTAAGTGCGGAGATCCCTTCTCCCGTAGCGGGAAAAGTGGTGGAGATTTTATATAAGGAGGGTGATACGGTTGCTGTAGGAACAGTAGTCGCTATAATTGATTTGGATGGAGAAGAATCTTCAGGAACGGAGCCGGTAAGCGAAGGTGCTACAAACCAAGGAGCTGATGCCAGTCAGGTTGCTGCTGATGTTTCCGGAACACCACAATCAGCAGCAGACATTGCTAAGAATCAATCAGTGAATACTGCATCAACCCCCGTTGATACATCCAAACCCGTTGCTGTTGAGGAAGAACGTTGGTATTCTCCTGTTGTGATTCAGTTGGCGCGGGAGGCTAAGATTCCGAAAGAAGAGTTGGATGCTATACAAGGTACGGGTTATGAAGGGCGATTGAGTAAGAAAGATATAAAAGACTATATTGAAAAGAAGAAAAGAGGAGATATGGCTGAACAGAAGCCAGCCTCTGCCGTTGCTGCTCCGGCTACAAGCAAACCATCGGTGGCTGTTGCTCCCGAACAGATAACTCCGAAAACGTCTCCGGTTGCATCTGCCCCTGCTACACAGTCGTCTGCTACTTCATCCAAATCGTCTGCTCCTGTTGCCATGCCTGGAGTTGAAGTGAAAGAGATGGATCGTGTTCGCCGGATTATTGCCGACCACATGGTTATGTCTAAGAAAGTATCTCCTCATGTAACCAATGTGGTAGAAGTAGACGTCACCAAGCTGGTGCGTTGGCGTGAAAAGAACAAAGATGCTTTCTTCCGTCGCGAAGGAGTGAAGTTGACTTATATGCCTGTGATAACCGAGGCCGTAGCGAAAGCATTGGTAGCCTATCCTCAAGTGAATGTGTCAGTAGACGGATATAATATCCTCTTTAAGAAACATATCAATGTAGGTATTGCTGTCTCTCTGAATGATGGAAATCTGATTGTGCCTGTGGTGCATGACGCCGACCATTTGAATCTGAATGGCCTGGCAGTTGCCATTGACTCTTTAGCCCTGAAAGCAAGGGATAATAAATTAATGCCGGAAGATATTGATGGCGGTACATTTACCATTACCAATTTCGGAACGTTCAAGAGCCTGTTCGGTACACCGATAATTAATCAGCCGCAGGTTGCTATTTTGGGAGTAGGATATATTGAAAAGAAACCTGCTGTGATAGAAACACCGGAAGGCGATACGATTGCCATCCGCCATAAAATGTATCTGTCTTTGTCTTACGACCATCGGGTAGTAGACGGAATGTTGGGAGGTAACTTCCTCCACTTTATAGCCGACTACCTCGAAAACTGGCAAGGCTGATAACTGATTGTTTCACTCATTAAGAACTTCATTCACTATGAAAAAGAAATATGATATAAAAACGACAGATGTAGAAACCCTGAAAAAGTGGTATCATCTGATGACATTGGGGCGTGCTTTGGATGAAAAAGCACCGTCATACCTGCTACAATCCTTGGGTTGGTCTTATCATGCTCCTTACGCGGGGCATGATGGTATTCAGCTTGCCATCGGTCAGGTCTTCACTTTGGGCGAAGACTTCCTGTTTCCTTACTACCGCGATATGCTGACTGTACTTTCTGCCGGAATGACTCCGGAAGAAATCATCCTGAATGGTATCTCGAAAGCGACAGACCCGGGCAGCGGCGGACGTCACATGTCGAACCATTTCGCCAAACCGGAATGGCATATCGAGAATATCTCTTCCGCTACGGGAACGCATGACCTTCATGCGGCAGGTGTGGCGCGGGCAATGGTATATTATGGACATAAAGGAGTCGCCATCACTTCTCACGGAGAATCTGCCACTTCCGAAGGATTTGTATATGAGGCTATCAATGGCGCCAGCCTTGAACGTCTTCCTGTTATTTTTGTGATACAGGACAACGGATATGGAATCTCTGTCCCTAAATCGGAACAGACAGCCAACCGCAAAGTTGCCGAGAACTTCTCCGGTTTCAAGAACCTGAAGATCATCTATTGCAATGGAAAAGATGTGTTCGACTCGATGAATGCCATGACCGAAGCTCACGAATATGCAAGGGAAACCCGTAATCCGGTGATTGTGCAGGCCAACTGTGTTCGTATCGGTTCCCATTCCAACTCGGATAAACATACCCTGTACCGGGATGAGAACGAACTGGAATACGTAAAAGATGCCGATCCGTTAATGAAATTCCGCCGGATGTTGTTGCGTTACAAACGCCTGACGGAGGAAGAGTTGCAACAGATCGAAGCTGACGCAAAGAAAGAACTGTCGGCTGCCAACCGAAAAGCGTTGGCTGCTCCCGATCCTGATCCTAAGAGTATCTACGATTTTGTGATGCCCGAACCTTATCAACCCCAGAAGTACAAAGAAGGTACTCATGAAGCAGAGGGCGAAAAGACCTTTCTGGTAAATGCCATTAACGAGACATTGAAAGCCGAATTCCGTTACAATCCCGATACGTTTATCTGGGGACAGGACGTAGCAAACAGAGAGAAAGGCGGCGTGTTTAATGTCACCAAAGGGATGCAGCAGGAATTCGGCGAAGCCCGTGTGTTCAGTGCGCCGATTGCCGAAGATTATATTGTAGGCACCGCCAACGGAATGAGCCGCTTTGATCCTAAAATCCATGTCGTGATAGAGGGAGCGGAGTTTGCCGATTACTTCTGGCCTGCCGTAGAACAATATGTAGAATGTACGCATGAGTATTGGCGCAGCAATGGTAAGTTTGCCCCGAATATAACGCTGCGGTTGGCTTCCGGAGGTTATATCGGTGGAGGGTTGTATCACTCTCAAAATATAGAAGGAGCTTTGACTACATTGCCGGGAGCACGAATTGTCTGCCCTTCTTTTGCCGATGATGCAGCCGGATTGTTGCGTACTAGTATGCGCTCTAAGGGATTTACTTTGTTCCTCGAACCGAAAGCATTGTATAATTCGGTAGAAGCTGCTACTGTGGTGCCGGAAGACTTTGAAGTACCTTTCGGAAAAGCACGTATCCGCCGTGAGGGTACGGACTTGAGTATTATCACATACGGAAATACGACCCATTTCTGTCTGCATGCTGCTGAACGATTGGAGAAAGAGGGTGGTTGGAAAGTAGAAGTGATCGATATTCGTTCTCTGATTCCGTTGGATAAAGAGGCAATCTTTGAATCGGTCAAGAAGACCAGCAAAGCATTGGTTGTACATGAAGATAAAGTATTCTCCGGTTTCGGTGCGGAGCTTGCAGCAATGATTGGTGAGGAAATGTTCCGTTATCTCGACGGACCGGTGCAGCGTATCGGTTCTACGTTTACTCCCGTCGGTTTCAATCCGATACTGGAAAAAGAAATTTTGCCGGACGAAGCTAAGATATACGAAGCTACACGGAAATTATTGGAATATTAAAAGAGAAGAATTATGAAAAAGATAGGTTTGTTTTATGCTACCAAAGCCGAAAGAACGAGTTGGGTGGCAGAGAAAATACAGAAAGAGTTTGGTGAAGACAAGATAGAAGTAGTGCCTATCGAGCAGGCCTGGCAGAATGATTTTGCTGCTTATGACTGCTTCATTGTGGGTGCTTCCACCTGGTTTGACGGAGAACTTCCTACTTATTGGGACGAACTGTTGCCGGAACTCCGGACAATGAAATTGAAAGGTAAGAAGGTTGCTATCTTCGGTTTGGGAGATCAGATACGCTATCCGGAGAATTTTGCGGATGGAATCGGTTTGCTGGCAGAAGTCTTTGAAGGGGATGAGGCTACCTTGGTCGGTTTTACTTCTTCCGAAGGTTACACTTTTGAACGTTCAAAGGCTTTACGTGGCGAGCAGTGGTGCGGGTTGGTTGTCGATTTGGATAATCAGTCCGAACAGGCGGAAAAGAAAATCAAATCATGGTGCCAACAGGTCAAAAAAGAGTTCGCGTAACGACTTTGTTTCTCTTTATAAGATAGTGACGCTATCCAATGCAAATAGTGACGGTATATGCTATGGATAGCGTCACTATCCCACGCGTATACCGTCACTATTTTTTTCTACATTAATCTGGAGTCTTACGCTTGTTTATAGCGTATATCGACTGCGATTTTTGCTTGCTTCCTTATATCTCTTAATGATAAGGGAGCTTTTTCTTTTAAAGATATTTGTTGGCTCTTATCCTTTATAAATAAATTTCACTTCTGCCCAACGATTCTTCTCTTTATAATGAACGAAAGCCAGTCCGTTCTTCTCCGCTTCTTCGCGGATGGCGGCAATGTCGTCTATATAAAATCCACTCATATAGAGTTCGGAATTCGTATGCATACAGGCAACATATTGCTTCATATCATTTAGTAATATATTCCGGTTGATGTTGGCGATGATAACGTCGAAAGGTCCTTTTCCTACAAGCGACGAGGCATCTCCTTGTGATACGGCAATATCGTCTACGTGGTTCAACTCGATGTTTTCGATGGAGTTTCGTACGCACCATTCATCAATGTCGATGGCCGTACAGGGACGTGCGCCCCGCATACGTGCGAGGATGGCAAGAATCGAAGTTCCGCAGCCCATATCGAGCAGGGATTTATCTTTCAGTTCGCTGTCCAATAATTCTTCAATGATGAGGCTGGTAGTTTCGTGGTGTCCTGTTCCGAAGGCCATTTGAGGATTGATGACGATGTCATATTCCGCTTTGGGGACATCTTGGTGGAAAGTGCTGTGGATCACACATCGGTTTCCGATAATGATGGGTTGGAAGAAATTCTTTTCCCATTCCTCGTTCCAGTCCTTGTCTTCCGCTTCGGTATATGTATAAGTAATATCCGTATCGGGTAGGGGGAACTCGGTGATGGCAATCTTGATGGCGTTTTCATCACACAATGTCTGTTGGATATATGCGGTCAGTCCGCCTTCACACTCAACAAAACTTTCAAATCCGACTTCACCCAGTATGGCAGCCAGTACGTCATTGACGGTTTCGGTACAAGGCTGGGTGCGGAATGTGAACTCAAAATACTTCATAGTTGTTTTTAATGCTGGTGAATAATGTGCAAAGATACAGCAATCCGGGTATAGAAAGTCAAGTTTGCCTGAACTTTATGCCGGTGAGCGTTGTATCTTCTACAAAGATAGTTAGAAATAGGGATTTCCCTATTATCCTTTGGGGAAAATCTCCCCCGGACGAAAAATCTCTTCCTTATCTTTGTAACGTGAATAAGTTTAAGTAATTACATAAACCGAGATGATATGAAAAAGATTGTTTATTTCTTGCTATTTGCCTTGTGCCTTCCGATAGGTATCTTTGCACAAAGCGTTGATGACGACCTTTACTTCGTACCTTCCAAAGACAAACAGGAGAAGAAAGAAACTCCGGTTAAGAAGGAACCGAAGAAACAGGTGACGACTAACATCTATACTTCACCGGGTACTACAGTGGTTGTTCAGGACCGTAAGGGAAGAACACGGGATGTGGATGAATATAACCGCCGTTACGATGCACGTGAAAATGAATTCGTAATGGATAATGATACCTTATATATAAAAGAAAAATCTAATCCGGATTTGGACGGAGAATGGGTGACGGGCGAATTCAATGGTACAACAGACGACTATGAATACGCTGAACGTATCATCCGTTTCCGCAATCCGCGTTTTGCTATCAGCATCAGCAGCCCGTTGTATTGGGATGTAGTTTACGGTCCGAATTCATGGGACTGGAACGTATATACCGACGGTATGTATGCTTATGCGTTCCCGACATTCAGTAATCCACTTTGGTGGGATTGGCGTTATGGCTCTTACGGCTGGGGATGGAACTATGGCTGGGGATGGAATCGTCCTTACTACGCTTGGGGATATTCTCCGGGTTATTGGGGCGGCTGGTATGGCGGCGGCTACTGGGGACACCATCATCACTATCATCCCGGATGGGGTGGCGGAGGACATTATTGGGCGAGTCATAATACTTATACCAACCGCCGTTCTTATGGTCCTTCTCGTGTTAGCACCTCTTCCAGAGTAAACGCCTCTTCTATACGGCGTACAGATTCTTATACTCGTTCAGGTAATAATATCTCTCCTTCGCGTGGTGGTGATAGCCGTATGAATTATGGCTCACGTAGAGTAATAAGTGTTCGAGATACAGAACGTCCTGATGCAACAACCCGCACGGATGCTTCTTCATCAAGAAGATCTACTTATACTCGTCCAAGTAGTACACGTAGTAGCTCTAGTTATAATAGTAACGTTCATCCGAATCGTTCTACAAACTCTGGAACATATTCAAGAAGTACTAGTAGGTCTTCTTCTACTTATACTCGTGGAAGTTCGACAACAACACCTTCTCGTTCTTATTCAAATGAAGGTACCCGTCGTTCTTATGGCTCTTCTTCATCTTCTCGAAGCTATTCCTCAGGTAGTTCTACTCGCTCTAGTAGTAGTTATTCTTCCGGTAGCAGAAGTAGTGGTAGCAGTTCTCGTTCGACAAGTGGTGGAGGTAGCTACAGCAGAAGTAGCGGTGGTCGAAGATAAGAAAATTGTGAATTGAGATTTTAAAAGAATTAGGATATGAAAAAGATAATAATAGTTTCTGCATTAGTTCTTTTATGGACTGCAGGAGCAAATGCTCAAACTGCATATGATGCTGCAAAATTGGTTAGCAAAGATTTAAATGGAACAGCTCGTTTTGTTGGTATGGGAGGTGCAATGGGAGCATTAGGAGGAGATATATCTACTATGGGGACAAATCCGGCTGGCATAGGTATTTATCGAAGTAATGATGTTATGACTTCTTT
>OOCD01001650.1_pt1 | contig 13277 bp, 9 predicted proteins | sample 1671791 | NCBI WGS metagenome assembly OOCD01 (sample SAMN06348193, study PRJEB24527) | human gut metagenome | biome: human gut; feature: ankylosing spondylitis patient; material: feces | host: Homo sapiens | place: China | collected 2015-10
AACTCTCAACTCTCAACTCTCAACTCTCAACTCAATATGATGTATTTCCAAGAGACATTAGAATATAATTGCTGGCAACAAGGCAATATGCGTCAGACAGCTCCTGCACAACGTATGCAGGATTTTACACGTAAGAAATTGAGCTATGATTTACCGGAAAGTTCCTATGCTCCGGGGCTAATATCTTCTCCCCTACACTTCTGGATGCCATCGTTCATTACAGAACGACTCAGCAAAGGATTTCAGCGGTTCGGACAATACAGTCGTGGCTTCCTGACTAATGAAGCGGTAATGATTGGTGTCGAGACACGGACTTCTTCGCCTGTACGCATTGTACGCGACAAGGAAACATTACAGCATATAACCGTCCGCGGTCTATTTCCTTGCGGAGAAGGAGCGGGTTATGCCGGAGGTATTGTTTCTGCCGGAATAGACGGAGAACGGTGTGCGGAAGCCGCTGCTAATTATTTACATCATTAATCAAAACCCAGCAAACTGATGACTACCCAACCCGAAATAGCAATCATTGAACCCAATACACTCAGTAGTTTAGGACTCAAATCCATATTGGAAGAAATCATCCCGATGGCTACCATTCGTACTTTCCACCGTTTCAATGAATTAATGGATGACACACCGGATATGTATGCCCATTATTTCATATCGGCACAAATCTATGTGGAACACAATGCTTTCTTTCTTCCCCGAAAACGAAAAACAATTGTTCTGGCCAGTGACAGTCCGCAGTTTCAACTTTCCGGCGTACCGGTTCTCAATATTTATGAGCCGGAAGAGGAGCTGGTGAAAAACATCCTGAAACTCCATCAACATGCCCATCACAAAGGATACCCGGTAAAGGATATGCCGCCAATGATTCCGCCAGCGCATCATCAGGAACTTTTATCTGCCCGCGAAATCGAAGTACTCGTACTGATTACCAAAGGACTGATCAATAAAGAAATTGCAGACAAACTGAATATCAGCCTAACTACCGTCATTACACACCGAAAGAACATTACGGAGAAATTAGGAATCAAGTCCGTTTCAGGACTGACTATTTATGCTGTAATGAACGGATATATCGAAGCCGACCGCATCTAATTCACCACAGAGGATACAGAATTTTTAGAATCCTATTATACCTCTGTGTCCTCAGTGTCCTCTGTGGTGAATCAAATCCTAATAAATGAGGATTGCCTGCCAACTATATTTGCCGTTACTTTGCACCGGACAAATAAACTGCGAATGAAGACAAAGATTATGATGCTTGCCCTCACCCTCCTGACGTCAGGAACTGTATGGGGCGAAGATTTCCCAAAAGATTCACTGAAAGTAGTGGATATGGAAGAGGTGGTAGTAATAGCCACTCCGAAAGAGAATCGCAAACTACGTGAATTGCCTATAGCCGCCACCGTATTATCACAGGAAAATATGTGTGCCAATCAGGTTCATTCCGTGAAGAACCTTACAGGTATTGTTCCCAACCTGTTCATCCCTGATTATGGATCGAAATTAACGACTTCCATCTATATTCGTGGAATCGGTTCACGTATCAACACACCGTCCGTAGGACTTTATGTAGATAATATCCCTTATATAGACAAATCCGCCTTCGATTTCAATTACTGCGACATCGAACGTATCGACGTACTTCGCGGACCTCAAGGAACACTTTACGGGCGTAACACGATGGGCGGACTTATCAAGGTACACACCAAATCTCCTTTCACCTATCAAGGGACCGACATCCGCATGGGAGCGGCGACGTACAATAATTATAATGTTTCGCTTACCCATTATCACCGTATATCCGAACGGTTCGCCTTTTCTACCGGAGGATTTTACGAACATACCGGAGGATTCTTTGAGAACACAGCACGAAATAATGAGAAGGTTGACCGAAGCAATGCCGGAGGTGGACGATTTCGTGGAGTTTACATACCGACCTCCAATCTGAAAGTAGATATAAACCTGAACTATGAATATAGCGATCAGGGTGGATACCCCTATTACTATACCGGAATCGCTCCCAGCGCAAAAGAAAGGGAAGAACCTCTCACAGAAGACCGTGCAGACTACATTGGTAAGATTTCATATAACGAGCGCAGCAGTTATCGTCGGGGATTAATGAATGTCGGCGTCAATCTGGAATATCAAGCAGGAAATTTCATCCTCAGTGCAGTTACCGGCTATCAGAATCTGAATGACCGTATGTTCCTCGACCAAGACTTTACAGAACGAGCGGTTTATACACTGGAACAGAAGCAAAAGTCGAATACAGTTTCCGAAGAGATCGTGTTTAAATCAAAATCCAACAAAAGATGGCAATGGGCAACAGGAGCTTTCGGACTGTATCAGTCCTTGAACACCAAAGGTCCGGTGACTTTTTGGGAAGACGGGGTGAAAGATGTTATCGAAGGAAGTGCAAATACAGCCTTTGCCGGTATGCCTGCAAACGCCCCGAAATTACATTTAGCAATCAACAATCCTACTCTGTTGGTAGGAGGAGACTTTGATACTCCTGTTTGGAATGCAGCTGTTTTCCATCAGTCTACATTGAATGACCTTTTTGTGAAAGGCTTGTCTCTTACTGTCGGAGTACGTCTGGATTATGAGAAGATGAGCATGAAGTATAAATCGATCAGTGACCCTACAGACTTCAACTTCAGTATGAAGATGGCGTCACGGCCACCAATGCCATCTGTATCAGTAGAAGCCAAGAACCTGATTGCCAATGCCGGTTATGACGGTAAAATATCAGATGATTATGTCCAACTGTTACCTAAGTTTGCTCTGCAATATGAATGGAAAAAGGGCAATAATGTATACGCAACCGTGTCGAAGGGGTATCGGTCGGGCGGCTACAACGTACAAATGTTCTCCGATCTTATTAGTGGAGATTTACAGAACTCCATGATAAATGCTATAAAAGAGAGCGAGCAGTTCGCCAGATTTGCTGCAATGATTGACAAATATGCCAAGAAAGCGGATGTACCCGAAGTAAAAGAGGCGACACGCTACAAACCCGAATATTCATGGAACTACGAAGTAGGAAGCCATCTTACCCTTTGGGAGGGTAAGCTTTGGGCAGATCTTTCCGCTTTCTATATGGATATGCGCGACCAACAAATTTCCCAATTCACCGGAAGCGGCTTGGGACGTACCACCGTCAATGCAGGGAAAAGCCGCAGCTATGGTGCCGAAATGTCTCTTCGTGCAAGTCTGACTAATGAATTAAGTCTGAACGCAAGCTACGGATATACCTACGCTACCTTTACAGACTATATCGAATATGAGAGAGAAGATGAAGAAACGCTCAAAGTTAGAGCCGATTACAATGGCAAGTATGTTCCTTTTGTCCCCAAGCATACATTAAATATCGGTGGAGAATATGCCATCACCTGCAGCCCACGTTCTATCTTCGACCGGGTTGTATTCCAAGCGAACTATAACGCTGCCGGACGTATCTACTGGACTGAACAAAACGACGTCAGCCAATCCTTCTACGGCACACTCAACTGGAGAACGAATCTGGAAATCGGTGATGCAATGATTAGTTTCTGGGCACGCAACTTCCTGAATAAAGACTATGCCGCCTTCTATTTCGAAACAATGAACAAAGGTTTCATGCAGAAAGGACGTCCAATGCAATTTGGGATAGATCTTCGCTGCCGCTTCTAATCATTTTTACTCATAAGGATATTATTTAGTCTTTTTATTGTCAGCTAAAGATTTCATCCATATAGAATAATGATTTTCAACGTATTAACAGCTGACAATAAGTGCTGACAATAACCCAAAACAGGCTGACAATAAAAGATTCGGACTTTTATTGTCAGCCTGTCTCTTTGTAGATTAACAGCATAGAATACGGGATAGAAGAACGTATGTCCCTATGAAGTTTGCATTATAAAGCCGTTATACTTGATTTACCCAATCGGTATTGTTCTGTCAGAGCTACGCTATTCTTAACTCTCCACGGCCGTGGTAGCATCTCTTCACGGCCATGGGAGGATCTCGTCACAACTGTGGGAAGAAGTTACCACGGCCGTGGGAAGGTAAAGATAGCGGTACCCTCACACAACTATACCGGCACCTTACCGGAACTTTATCAATGCTTCGGCATTAGTTTACCTACTGCTTGCTATCAGTTTGCTTATACCTAAGACTGCTTCGTTCATAATCCAACGTGCCTGACCTATACTTCAGTACGATCAGATTCCTCCACCCCACCATGCAAACGCTCCATCTGATAAGCGATACGCTCCGTCCCATTCTTTACATAAATGATACCGCAACGTTGAAAGCCATACTTCGTCAGTATATGTTGCATGACCTTATTATCCCGGTGAGTATCTACCCGGACATTAGGCCAACGTTCGAAACACCAGTCCAGACAAGCTTCCGACATCCCTTTCTGCTTTCCGTTCGTTGCCAACCGGTGAATCACTCCATAAGGTTCGTCATTGAGCCATGCACCTTCATAAATCTGTTGATAAGTAGGATCTTCTCCCAAGATGAAACAAAAAGTTCCCAGAATTTCTCCTTGTTCATCTATGCAGGCAAAGCTATGACTCTCTTCAATTTCCCGACGAATCAATGCTTCCGACGGATAGCCGTCAATCCATTGGGTCGTGTTCCCGGTTGCACGCATAAAGGCACGGGCATAGTCATAAATCTCCATCACTAAAGGGAGATCTTTTATTTCGGTAGGTCTGATTTCCATCATTTGAAAAGTTATTCAGAAATAAAACAGATAATAAAATTACTCGTTAATCGCTCCACAATGGGGGCATATACCTTTCTCTTTTAGTTTCTCCCCGCAATGTCCGCAACGATACTTATACCCAATGTTTCGATAGACCTTCTTCGCAAAAACCAAAATAAAAAAGGCCAGGAATAGATAACCGATATAGATATGTGTCATCAGGATAAAGAAGAAATAACAGAAAATACAGCAGGACATCAGTCCCAGCAGATAAAAGATAGCCGCAGCGGGAGTCAATTGTCGGAACAAATCATCCAACACCGCCAAAGCTACTATCAGAAACAACCAAATACTCAACAGAAAAACAGAGAGAATGAAAGGAACTTTGAACGGTGACAAAGTTGGATTGAAATAAAAATGTTCCCACGTTTCCGGCACAAAGACCTGCATTGATTCGTAAATCGTTGCACTGAAAGCCATCAATAAACAAAGAAACAGGGGATAAACACTGTCAATATCATTAAAATAAACCATCTGCAACTGCTTCCGACGGAAAGCGCGAAACAAATAAGCTCCTACGAACAAAGCGAAAATAACCACAAAATAAGAGGCATGCGTATCACTGAAAAGATGAATAGCCTGCGAAATACTATCAGTCGGTGCAAATGACTTCTTGAGTTCTTTCTCACGTATCCAACCCTGTTCATCTTGTGTATGTGCCAGTTTCACCCAAATGCTGTCTACACTATCGGCAGGATGAACCGCAAACTCTGCAACCACTACCCTATCCCCCCTATTCAACTGAATAAAAGTATCTTTTATCGGGAGACATTCCAAAGAGATGGAATCATCGACTACTTCCAAGTTTGTATTCCATGTATAATGGCGTTCATACAGGTAAGTCAGCGAATCTTTTGTTTTCTTCGACAGCTCCTCCGAATCCAAAGCAGGCGTTTTATAATAACAAGACGAAAGCAAAAACAGACACAATAGCAAGCCCATGACAGACTTCACCATAGAGAATGCAGAGAACACAAAGTTACTATAAGACACGGACGACATAGAAGACACAGAGAACATGAAGAAGAATTTTCCATCTCTCTTCCACAAACCGTTCAAACGAGCGGTTCCGGAAGGATGAGTTGAAACATTGTCTCCTCTACGTCCTCTGTGACGAATGATTCCGTGATTAATTACCCTCATTGTGCCGCCTTTACTTTCATTTGACAATTCTTACAATCAAATTCCAGACGAAAACGTTTGCCGTCATTCGACACCAAATAATAGGGTTCTTTATAAGGCGAACGGACCCGTTGATGGATAGGACACCAGCCCATACTGTAGCGCAAACAATGTTTGCAGAACATCAGTACCGCATCTTCCACTGCTTCTTTTTCGTATGCTGCCGCTACCTGTTGTACCCCATGCTCCTGATAGAAAGAAGCTGCACGGGTGTTCATTACATTCCCCAGATAGGTTAATGTAGTTTGCGGGAAAGCATGACTCGTTGGCTTCCATACTGCCAATTCCTGACGATAATTGATTCGACGGGCAGTTATCAATTGGTCGATTGCCTGTCTGCGGAAATCGGCTAACACCGAAGCTGGCAAAAACCAATTTCCGGTAAAGGATATTTCTATTTCTTTTGCTTCAAAAGGTGTATTCCCCAGTTTGGACAGTTGCGTTTTCAGATTGTCCGTCTGTGGAGTGCGGGCAAGTTCTTTCTCACGAGGGAGGGTGATTGTGACGCTATTATCATCTTCATCAGTCAATGTCAGGGAGAAACCAAAATTATTGTCGGCAAGCAAGATTTTCACTGCGATTTTCCTTTCGGCAGATTTGCGGGAAAGGATTCGTTCAAATTCCTGGTCGAAATTACGATAGAGTGTAGTACGCGGCTTAATACGGGGCATTTCCTGCGGATAGAGTTTGTTACTGTCCACCCGGTTGATACGGAAACCCTGCAAACGTCCCTGTTCGTCGATATAGCAAACACCGTCTCCATTGTTAAAGGATTTAAGTCCGGCAACTGTCAGATAGTTGCCCCGGGCCTCTTTCATGGTTCCCATCTCTTCACCCAGCGACTTAGGAGTATCGAAAGAGAAAATCTCTTTATCACGTCCATTCAGGAAATAATGCGTGAATCCACGACTGAAACTCTTATCGAGTTGTGGTTTAAATTCGAAACTACACGTACCCGAAGAAGCACGTACATATTCCGGACGACGGGCAAAGATTGCATCCAGTTTCTGGCGATAAGCAGCCGTCACATTCTTCACATAAGATACGTCTTTCAGTCGTCCCTCTATTTTAAATGAAGAAGCTCCGGCATCCAGTAGTTGCTCCAATTCGTCGTTTTGATTCATATCTTTCAGGGAAAGCAGATGTTTGTCTTTGACAATCACTTTCCCGTCTGCATCTACCAGACTAAAAGGTAGACGGCAGAATTGTGCACACTCTCCACGATTGGCACTACGACCGAAACAGGCTTGACTAACATAGCATTGCCCGCTATAACTGACACAAAGAGCACCATGTACAAATACTTCCAAAGGTACTTCCGGACAGCTTTCATAAATCTTCTTTATTTCACGCAACGATAACTCCCGCGCCAACACCACTTGACGGAAACCTGCTTCCCAAAGGAACTTCACTTTTTCCGGCGTACGATTGTCCATCTGCGTACTGGCATGAAGTGGTATCGGAGGAAGATTCAGTTTCGTGATTCCCATATCCTGTACAATCAGTGCATCGACACCAATCCGATAAAGTGCATGAATCATCTCCTCCGTCTCTTTCAACTCTTCTTCTTTCAGAATCGTATTGACCGTGACATAAATACGTGCATTATACAAATGAGCATGCTGCACCAATGCTTCAATATCTTCCAATGAGTTCACAGCTGCCGCACGGGCACCGAATTTCGGAGCACCGATATATACAGCATCTGCACCATGGTTGATAGCTTCAATACCACATTCCAGGTTTTTCGCCGGAGCGAGAAGTTCTATTTTACGCTGCTTTATCATTTAATATCATTGATGTTGTAAGGTGTTTCCTGATAAACAAAGTAGTTCAACCAGTTGGAGAACAACAAATTGGCATGAGCACGCCAACGTACCAACGGGCCTTTTTCAGGATCATCGTCTATATAATAATTGCGGGGAATCTCTATTGGCAGGCCTTTATCCAAGTCACGGCGGTATTCCGTATCCAGTGTCAGCGGAGAATATTCAGAGTGCCCCGTGACAAAGAACTCACGTCCGCCCCGTGCCATCGCCATATAGACACCGGCCTCTTTCGATTCGGAAAGCAACGTCAGTTCCGGAACTTTCAAAATATCTTCCCTGCGCACTTCCGTATGACGGCTATGCGGCACATAGAAACAATCGTCAAAACCACGGAAGATGGAATGGAAAGGTTCCAGTACACGATGCTCAAAGATGCCGAACATTTTCTCTTCCAACGGATATTTAGGAATTCCATAATGATGATACAATCCGGCCTGCGCTGCCCAACATATATATAAGGTAGAAGTGACATGCGTACGTGCCCAATCAAAGATTTCCGTAATCTCATCCCAATAGGTCACTTCTTCGAAGTCCATCTGTTCTACAGGAGCTCCGGTGATAATCATACCATCATACTTCTCATGACGCATCTGATCGAAATCCGTATAGAACGTTTTCATGTGTTCTATCGGTGTATTCTTCGACGTGTGGCTCTTGATCTTCATAAACGAAATCTCCACCTGAAGAGGTGTATTCGAAAGTAAGCGCACCAAGTCTGTTTCCGTTGTAATCTTCAACGGCATCAGGTTCAGAATCACAATCCGTAGCGGACGAATATCTTGCTGCGTAGCGCGGGAAGTGTCGATCACAAAAATATTTTCTTCCTTCAAAAGCTCTATCGCAGGTAGTTTATCGGGTAAATTTAAAGGCATAATCGCTATATATTAGTAATTTGAGTGCAAAAATACGAAAAATATAGCAGATTATAGGGAGGTTGCTTATTTAGAAGACGTACAAATTAAGTCAATTTAATCATCGAAGCATAACAACTAATCAATAAAAGCCTTATTTTTGCCGAAGAAATTAGTACTAATAATTTAAATCTTAGAAAAATGGCTTACGTAATTAGTGACGATTGTATTGCTTGCGGAACTTGTATCGACGAGTGTCCGGTAGAAGCTATCTCTGAAGGTGATATCTATTCTATCAACCCGGATGTATGTACTGACTGTGGTACTTGTGCAGATGTTTGTCCGTCTGAAGCAATTCACCCGGCTGAATAATACAATCTACAAAAAGTATAGGCTGCTTTCCACGGAAGGCGGCCTTTTTTATTTTCCGGCACCGGATGATTTACGAAATAATTAAATAAACAGGGCGCGAATTACATAATGCAAATCGCGCCCTTATCTTTTTAAGCTATGAGTCTTATTTCAACTTAGCCAACGCTTCTTTAATACGGCGAATAGCTTCTACAATGTTTTCGTCACTTGTAGCATAGCTCATACGGATACATTCAGGAGCACCGAATGAAGTACCGCCTACACAAGCCACGTGAGCATCTTCAAGCAAGTACATTGCCAAGTCGTCCGAATTTTCAATCTTACGTTTACCGTTGCTCTTTCCAAAGAAGTAGCTACATTTCGGGAACAGGTAAAAAGCACCTTGCGGCACGTTCACTTCAAATCCCGGAACTTCCTTAGCCAACTTCACAATCAGGTCACGACGACGTTCGAAAGCTTTCTGCATTTCTTTCACCGGTTCCTGCGTACCTGTATAGGCTGCCTCAGCTGCTTTTTGAGATACGGAACAAGGACCTGAAGTGTATTGTCCCTGCAACTTATTGCAAGCTTTTACAATCCATTCCGGACCGGCGATGAAACCTATTCTCCAGCCTGTCATGGCATAAGCCTTGGATACACCGTTCACAATCACTGTACGTTCCTTCATTTCCGGGAACTGTGCAATGCTCTGGTGTGCACCGATATAATTGATATGTTCGTAAATCTCGTCAGCAAGCACTATCACCTGAGGATGTTTTGCCAATACAGCAGCCAGTCCTGCCAATTCTTCCTTACTATATACAGACCCTGTCGGATTCGACGGAGAGCAAAGAATCAATGCCTTTGTCTTCGGAGTAATAGCAGCTTCCAATTGTTCCGGTGTAATTTTGAAATCCTGTTCGATGCCGGCAGAAACAATCACGGGAGTACCTTCCGCCAGTTTCACCATTTCAGGATAACTCACCCAATAAGGAGCCGGCACAATTACTTCGTCACCCGGATTAACCAGTACGAGGATTGCGTTACAAACTGATTGTTTTGCACCATTCGCACATGAAATCTGAGCAGCTGTATATTCCAGACCGTTCTCTTTTTTCAGTTTCTCAACAATAGCATTGCGCAAAGCCGGATAACCCGGTACCGGAGAATAACGAGAAAAGTTATCATCAACGGCTTTTTTAGCAGCTTCCTTGATGTGGTCAGGAGTATTGAAATCCGGTTCTCCTACACTTAAGTTAATAACATCAACGCCTTGTGCCTTAAGCTCATTGCTCTTTTGCGACATGGCAAGCGTCGCCGAGGGCGACAAGCTGTTCAAACGATCTGATAATTGATTCATTTTGTATCTATTTTATTGTTGTTGAGTGAAATTCGCTGCAAAATAAGCGATTATATTTGATATATGAAAACGAAATGGCAATTTACTTATTAAAATGTAATGTATGCCCCATTCTTTCTTTCTTTGTTCTCAAGTATCGTTCATTATACGGGTTAGGAACTGTTTCAACAGGTACATTTTCTACTATTTCCAATCCATAGGCTTCCAGCCCTACACGTTTCACCGGATTATTTGTCAAAAGTCTCATCTTATGTACCCCCAGTTCGCGAAGAATCTGCGCACCTACTCCATAATCGCGCTCATCAGCAAGGTGTCCCAAGCAAATATTAGCGTCAACGGTATCCATGCCGTCTTCTTGAAGTTTATAAGCTTTCATCTTTTCCATTAAACCGATACCACGACCTTCCTGGTTCAGATAAACAACCACTCCCTTACCGGCTTTATCAATCATTTCCATAGCTTTGTGCAGTTGCTCACCGCAATCACAACGCTTAGAGCCAAAGATATCTCCTGTAGCACAAGACGAGTGTACACGCACCAGAATCGGTTCATCCTGATCCCATGTACCTCTAAACAAAGCCACATGTTCCAAGCCATTGGATTTCTGACGGAACGGGATCAAACGGAAATGTCCATGTTCAGTGGGCATATCTACTTCTACGCCTTCTTCCACAATGGATTCTTGTTTCAGGCGATAGGCAATCATATCACGAATAGAAATCAGCTTCAGATTAAATTCATCAGCCATCTTTCTCAACTCAGGCAGACGCGCCATGCCACCGTCATCGCTCATGATTTCCATTAGAGCACCTGCCGGATAAAGGCCGGCCAAACGTGCCATGTCAACCGTTGCCTCTGTATGTCCGGCACGGCGAAGTACTCCTTTTTCCTGTGCGTACAACGGATTGATATGTCCGGGACGTCCGAAAGTGGCCGGTGTAGAAGCAGGATCAGCCAATGCCTGAATCGTAGCGGCACGGTCAGCAGCAGACACTCCCGTTGAACAGCCTTCCAACTTATCAATCGTAACCGTAAAAGGAGTTCCCAATACAGAAGTATTGTCGCTCACCTGATGCGGCAAATCCAGTTCCTTGCAACGGGATACTGTGACAGGTGCGCAAAGTACTCCACGTGCGTGTTTCAACATAAAGTTAACTTTCTCGGGAGTTATTTTTTCAGCGGCAATAATCAGGTCACCCTCATTTTCGCGGTCTTCATCATCTACTACTATAACAAACTTGCCTTCTTTGAAGTCAGCAATCGCATCTTCTATTCTATCCATTTTAATTTCTTCCATAACACTCTTATTTATTAATTTTCTGTATGATGAATTGAACTTGTTCATTGTTTTTTATAATCCGTTCCATGTCTTTATCCAGACGAATGCGGAATGCCCAGATACGGAAATAGAAAAATAGCCCGACAGGAAAAATAATCCCGGCTACCAAATTCAGCCAATAGATATGGAACGGACGTATATGAGCAGAAACGGGAATGACCGGATAATTGTTTAATGCTCCTATCAAAGTGGCCGACTTAGTGTTAGACATTTCTTCCACCAATACCTCCAGTTTTTCATTGATAGCCATTACCTCATCATCCTTCTCAGTAGACATCCACAATTTGAAGTAATTCGGTGCTTTTGTCAAACGATTTTTGGTAATATATGCCCTACACTCTGCTGTGAGCGATTCCAAATCACCAGGGATACGCTCATAATCAGGATCATTTATAATAACTTCTTTCTTAAATAGATGACGTACACTGCGGATTCCCAAAACCTTTTTAAACCAGTTAACATACGCATCGGCATTCAACACCACAGAATCCTTATTGGATTTATAAGTCAGAAAGATGCCTAATGGAGCAAGCACGGCACTACTTGTCCACATCCCCATCCACACGATCCATTTACCGTCACGTGCCATTTTATATCCCGTATTGTCAATGATATAATAGATGATAAATACCAATACCGATACAATGACAGGCATTCCCAAGCCTCCCTTACGAATAATACCTCCCAACGGAGCCCCGATAAAGAAGAACAACAGACAAGAAAGAGAGATCGTTATCTTCTTATGCCACTCCGTCTTATGTTTCCGGATAGCGTAGTCATTAGTCTCCATCGTATAGCTCTTGAAAGTCAAATCGCTAGCCATGTTTTCCGCACGGCTAACAGCGGAAGATATCACCTTTTGTTTTTGCATTAAAGGCGACACTTCATAAAGACTATCCACATTGTATTCCTGAATATCCGCCTTTTCTATTTTGGCGGTGTCTTCTTTTGTCAATCCGTAAGACGCACGGAAATTTCCTTCGGCCACTTCCTTATAATACTGTCTTCCGATACTATCTCCTAGTACTTTCATAGAGTCAATGGAACTTTGCAATTGCGCCATATCCTTAGCACTGGATTGCCGCCCCATGATATCACCGTCAACCATATTAAAATCGGAGTCAAACTCAATAATCGTGTGCTTCTCCCTGAACGACTCACGGCGGTAAGGCACATTCTGAGATTTCATACTCTGTGCTTTCAAATTCTCGAATAAGTCTCCGCTATATAGATGCAACCAAAGATGCTGTTTGTCCGCAGTCATTTCCAGACGTCCGGAATCTGCATAAATAACACGTGCTTTCTCAAACCCTTCTTTCAGATCATAGATAAGCACATCATACAACATACCCGTTTTCCGGTTTTTCTTGGCAATTTTCAGATTATAATCGGGAATTTCGGAATAGAAAACTCCTTCCGGAATATCCAATTCCGGAGATTTTTGTTTCATAGAAAGAATCAGGGTTCCCAGTTTGGCTTGGGCAATGGGACCTACCACATTCTGAAAATAGAAAGAAACGCCCACCAAACCACAGACAAAAAAGACAAGCGGACGCATAATTTTGAGCAGGGAAATACCCGCAGCCTTCATTGCGAG
>OOCD01001655.1_pt1 | contig 13262 bp, 12 predicted proteins | sample 1671791 | NCBI WGS metagenome assembly OOCD01 (sample SAMN06348193, study PRJEB24527) | human gut metagenome | biome: human gut; feature: ankylosing spondylitis patient; material: feces | host: Homo sapiens | place: China | collected 2015-10
TACGAGATCGTGATGTGACTGGAGTTCAGACGTGTGCTCTTCCGATCTTGCTCTCGAAGTGGTAATCCGGTCGGAAGTTACCACATCCTTTTCTCCGGAATGCGTCGATTCGATCCCCTCTAACAGTCCCGCATGTTCCACAACATCCACACCTGCACAGATGGCAGCGATCCGTCCGCCCAGGCCCTTTACGCTTTTCAGGTACTTCCATACCTCCGGAATATCTATCTTCTCAATATCTCCTCCCGGAATAACCAGCAGTTCCACATCCTTCGAATCCGCAGAATCCAGCCGATCCTCCGGCACTATCCGGTATCCTTCCGTGGCGGTGATTTCTTTTCCGTCCAGAGATACAAACTGCATTTCTTTTCCCGTTACCTTCAGAAAATAATTCAGTATCACAATTTCGTAAATACAACTGGTATCATACAACAATGCTACTGTTTTCATCCGCTCTCTCCTTTTTCTCCCTTATAAGTCAATTTTCACGTAAATCAAAAATGTTGGCATATTTTTATAAAAATATCCCGATTTTCATATCTTTTAATGTATGAAAATCGGGATACCCTAAGTTCCTCAGAATACTACTTTATAACGAAATATCGATCACCGATGCAGGTACGGTCGGGACACCGATCCCAGCGGCATCGGCAGAAAAAGATGTCCCGGAGGATCCGGCAGATAAGCTCATGCCGCCTCCGGAGGGAATGACGGGATTGTCCTTCATTTTCTCCAGACGGTCAAACACTGCCTTGAGGTATTCCGCATCTGCCTTGACGATTTCTTTCATCTCTTTGTTGCGGTGCTTAATCTTCATCATCTTAATGTCTGCAGGATCGATGTCCTTCTTCACAGAGAGCATGGTATCGGATAACTCATCCATTCCCATCTCATCCATCATATCCCGCATACTGTCAGACAGTTCCTGCATCATCTCGGAAGTAAAATCGCTTATTTCCACCATAAGCTCACTGGTCTGTAACAAGAATTCATCCAGCTGCGGATAATCATATTCCTCCAGATCCATATCGCTCTGTGCATCTGAAGCCTCACAGGGCAATTCCTCTTTGGCTTCCGGGTCCGTATTCTGATCCGTGTCTGAAGTTCTCTCTTCTTCGTCCGTGCAGACTTTTTCACCCTGCCAGATTCCTCTGGCTGCCTTTGCCATTTCCTCTTCTTCCAGATGCTTTGCCTTTTTCTTCGCTACACGCTCCATAGCTTTGGCATGGTTGATCGCTGCTTCGATCTCTTCATCATCATAATTGCCGCTCTGCTTCTGCCGTTTCAGGCGCAGGACTTCTCTCCGCGCCTGCCCGGCTGCCTGCTTTGCCGCCTGGGACGTCTTGCTCCGCAGTATTTTGGATGAAATATTTTTAAACTGATATTTCAGTTTTTTCAGAGCCAGCGTCGTGTTTTTCGTCTGCTGCCTCTGATTGCGCAGAGCTTCACTGTAGCTCAGCGTGCTGGTAACGATAGACTCCTGTCCCAGGCTGTTTGCTGCCTGCGTCTGCGTACTCCGGCTGTCCCGGGCAAGCATCCGTTTAATATCACTGACCGAATTTTTCGAAGCAGTCGTGTTATTCTGCTGCCCGAAAATGCCGTTTGCACTGCTCTGGTTCGTCCTACTCCCGAAGGTGATCTGCGTCGTTCCCCGGCTGTTCGAGCGCACGAACGTTCCTCCATATTTCCCCATAGAAACCATACAATATCACCTTACCCTCTGAAATCGATGTTCTGACCCACCTGACGTTCACTCTGGGTCTGCACCTCGTCACTCCGTGTGTTGAAATTGTAGGTATCTATCCTGGAAAGCAGCTCCTCGATGGAATTGGCGGTAATGGTTACCGTCTCTTCCGTATCATCACTCTCTGCCCGCTTCTCCTTTAACTGCTCTTCCTTTTCTTTCTTTGCAGCCTTCTTCTCCGCTGCTTTTTTCTCTGCTCTCTTCTGCTCAGCCTTTTTCTCGATCCGGGCCTTCTGCTCGGCGCTGGATTTCTTCAATACAGCGAAAAATGACAGTGTTCCTCCATCATTTACCTGCATTCCAAAGCCCTTGACCTGCGCACCGGAACTCTGCAGGCTGGTCTTTAACTGCTGTATCTGTGCAGCGGCACCGCTCAGGATTCCCTCATACTGTTTGCGGAATTTCTCGTCTGTTGCCATCTGTTCGATCTTGTCCTCATCAATGAGAACAACCGTCTTATAGCCATTGGCATATTTTGCAGCATTGGCTTTTGCATTCTCCTTCTGATCTCTGCTGACCAGAATAAAATCATAATTTCCGTACCTCTTCTTCAGCTGCTCATAGTATTTCGCAGCCTTCTCCGACAACTCCGGCTGACCGATGGTCCTGCCGTAATTCCCAGTCGCTCCCTTCGTCTGTTTCGCTTCAGAAGTGCCGGCCGTGCCTGCAGCATTCGTTGTATCCTTCGTTGTCTTGTTTTTCGTATTCTTGCTGTAATCACTCTGCGCAGCATATGCAGTGATGCTGCTTACTCCTACATCTGTCATACTTATCTCCTCCTTGAAAATAGATGCCAAATCCGTTTGTTTTCACAGTTATCTTACTATGTATATCGTCTTCTTTTCTGAATACATTGATAGTAATAATGCCAAAAGACCACATTTCCGATCCTTGTCATCGATCAGAAATGCGGTCTTTATATTATATTTTTTCTTACTGATTCAAATTGTTGATCGTATGAGATAACTGTCCGAGAATCTTCTTGATTGCTTCACTGGAGGTCGCCATATCTCTTGCTAACTTCTGTACTTCCGTTGCCACCACGGCAAAGCCCTTGCCCTGATCTCCGGCTCTTGCAGCCTCAATCGAAGCATTCAGTGCCAGAATCTGCTGTCTCTTGCTGTAGCCATCGATTTCCTTGGTCTTGTCCGTTGCTTCCTCGATCTGTTCCGCAGCTTTCGTAATGCCACCCTTTAGCTCACCTACCAGATTCTCGTTTTTCCTGTTGACGTAGCTGGCTCTTACGAACATGTTGATCACATCTCCCAGCAGATTTGCCGAAGCGTCGATCTGCTCCCTTGTCTTTACATTTACCTTTTTCAAGGCCTTGATATATTTATCCTCATCAATGCCAAGTTCTCTTGCTGTCTGACGGAACTTCTCCTCATCCGGATTCTCCGGCAGCACCTGTCCTCCGATAATACTGCCCAGCACGGTTCCATCCTCCAGCGTGATCGGAATACCGAAATCCACAAGTCCCGCATGGCAAGGATACACACCATGGCCTTCTCTGTCACACTGCTCGCAGCGCTTTTTCCCCTCTGCGCTTCCTCTCGTCAGATCAATACAGAACTCCGTAAAATTATAACAGTCACTGATGTATTTTCCGTCTGCACCCACAGCCACGGTTGCCAGTCCCGTGCTGCCTGCCCAGTTCTTCATGATCTGTTCAAATTTGTTCATGTCACAAAAATCCTGAATCTTCATATAACTCCCTACTTTCCCGGTTATCTTAACCGCTGAACGTATCAAATCCGGAATTTTTTGATCCCGGCATCATCTTACATTTACATAAAAATCATACCACAAATTGCAATATTTTTCGCCCTTTTTGCCAGTATCACAGAAATGTTGTCGCACAGGTATCCAGATGCTTATTTTTCACACTAGCATTATCACTTAGGCACTCATCACAATAATAATAGATATTGTATCCCCCCTTCCCTCGTGTGTCCTCTGTCACCGAGAAATATCCGGCCTGCATTTTGGCTGTCGATCCGTTCAGAAAATGAATTTCACGCTGCTTCAGCGAATCCGGTCTATCCGAAGACATGCTATAGACCGCCGGGTTATACTTTCCTGTAGTAATATAATCCAGCTGGATCTCCGTAAAATAGTTCTTCAGATTCGCCTGATCTGCAGCGACCTTTGCCTTATGTATATAAGCCAGATACTGCGGTGCCAATACTCCCACCAGCACTGCCATGATAGCTATTACAATGATCAGCTCTACTAATGAAAATCCCCCGTTTCCCCTCTTTCCTGTTGATTTTTTCATGACTTTTCTCTCTATTACATTACAATACATCCCGCAGGCATCGGGCCTGCGTATAAGAAAGACCCGCATGGTCTTCCCAGGCAGGTCTTTCTTCCGGTCATATATTCAGTTTTATCAGTGCTTTATTATTCGCAAAGCTTGGAAAATGCATCCGCTACGAACTGAACCTTAGGTCCGATGATTACCTGAACGGAGGTCTTACCGGGTTTCATGACACCGGCTACGCCTGCAGATTTGATCACCTTATCATTCACTGCGGTAATGTCTTTTACTTCCAGTCTCAGTCTTGTGATGCAGTTGTCAATGCTTGCAATGTTGTCCTTGCCGCCGCAGCCTTCCAGAATGGTTGCTGCGATTGCTGCGAAATCATCATTTGCCAGCTCGATCTTCTTCTCTGCTTCTACATCATCATCTTCTCTACCGGGGGTCTTCAGATCCCATTTTTTGATAGCGAAGAGGAATACGAAGTAGAATACAACAAATGCTGCGATACCCAGAGGGATGATCAGCCAGATTCTGGCTGCTGCAGGCAGGGAGGATGAGAACAGCAGATCCATCGCACCTGCGGAGAAGCTGAAGCCTGCACGGAAGCCGAGGGCAACAGTGATCATGGTGAAGATGCCATACAGTGCTGCGTAGATCACATACAGTCCGGGAGCTAAGAACATGAATGCAAACTCAAAGGGCTCGGTAACGCCGCAGATGAAGGAACAGATTGCTGCGGAAGCTACCAGACCGATCGCTGCCTTTTTCTTGGCGGGCTTTGCACATTTTACCATTGCCAGAGCCGCACCGGGGATACCGAACATCATACAAGGGAAGAAGCCGGACATATACATTCCAAGGCTCCAGGATACATCAGCGCTTGTCTCACCTTTCCAGAAGTGCTGCAGATCTCCCAGTCCGATGGTATCGAACCAGAATACGTTGTTCAGTGCGTGATGTAATCCGGTAGGGATCAGCAGACGATTCAGGAAAGCATAAATACCTGCGCCGACTACATCCAGACCTACAATGGCTTCACCGAGAGCTACCAGACCGCCGAACAGTAAAGGCCATACGAACAGCAGTACAACAGATACCAGAATAGATACCACACCTGCTACGATAGCTACGCAGCGCTTACCACTGAAGAAGGACAGCCAGTCGGGAAGCTTGGTATCCTTGAACTTGTTGTAGCACATGGAACCGATAATACCGGCAATAATACCGATAAAAGGATTCGCAATCTTATCGAATGCCAGTGTCTTGGTAGCATCCTCAGCGATGGAGGGCATAATGGTCGTAACAAATCCGGTAGACAGAAGTGTTGTGAGCATCAGCCAGGAAGCCAGAGCTGCAATGGCTCCGGTACCGTCATTTTTCTCTGACATACCGACACCTACACCGATTGCGAACAGGATCGCCATGTTGTCGATCAGAGCACCACCAGCTTTTACGAGGAACAGACCGATCAGATTTCTTACACCCTCGATCGCACCACCCTGCATTGTTGCCGGGCACAACCAGTAACCAATACCCATGAGGATACCGCAGATCGGCAGAACCGCTACGGGAAGCATTAACGCTTTACCCAGTTTTTGAAGAAACTTCATACATTTCTCCTCCTTTACATTATACTAAACCGGAACAGTTCCGGTCAGTTTCATTAGTTGATACGGACGTACCGCTCTTAAGAGATCTGGAGCACGTCCTCGCCGGGAGATACCTCTCCCTCTTTCAGAATACTGATCTTGTTATATTCATCAGTATTGCAGACCAGTACCGGAGTGATGATATGCAGTCCGGCTTCCTGAATCTTCTCCAGATCCGCATCCAGCAGAAGATCGCCCTTTTTGACATGGTCTCCGGCAGCAACATGTGCCGTGAAGGGGGCTCCCTTGAGTGTCACGGTGTCCAGTCCGATGTGGATCAGAAGCTCCGCTCCCTGATCCGTTGTCATGGTGATCGCATGGAGCGTATCAAATACCACGGTCACCTCTCCGTCTGCGGGAGCATATATTTTCCCCTCAGAGGGGATCACTGCAAATCCGTCTCCAAGTATCTTCTCGGAAAATGTAGGATCCGGCACCTCCGTAAGAGCAACTGCCTTCCCCTTACAGGGAGATCCGATACAATTTCCTTTTCGCTTACCTTTCAGAAAATCTAACATGTGAACTCCTTTCCGTCGATATATACCGCTGCAATGTTCAGTTCCTGATCCAGGAGTACGAAATCTGCCCTCTTACCAACGGATATACTGCCCACTTCATTGAAAATGCCGATCTCCTTCGCCGGATTCTCCGTGGCACACATCACTGCCGTCTCTAACGGGAGGCCGACTGTTTTTACTACAAACCGCATACAATCCATCAGATTCGTCGCCGATCCGGCGATCGTGCCGTCATGCAGGGTAGCCAGATTGCCTCTGACGGTAACCGGCTGTCCTCCCAGAGTATATTCACCATCCTCCAGTCCCGTTGCACGCATACTGTCACTGATCAGGATCATGCGGTCAGCGCCAAACATCGCAAACGTTGCACGGATCACTGACGGATGAATGTGTACACCATCACAGATCAGCTCCGGATGACATTTCTCTGAATCTCTCACTGCTCCGATCACGCCGGGCTCCCTGTGGTTCAGCGGCGGCATTGCATTATACAAATGTGTCGCATGAGATGCTCCACGTTCAATGGCTTCCCTTGCTGTATCATAACCGGAAGCTGTATGCGCCAGTGAAATGACCACTTCTCCTTTGGCTCTGTCGATAAATTCCATCGCTCCCGGCTCCTCCGGTGCGATATCTACCAGCTTGATCAGCCCGTTCGCTGCTTTCTGCAGCCTGCTGAAATATTCATAATCGCAGTGCATGATATTTTCTGCAGCCTGAGCACCCTTTTTCGCCGGACTGATAAAAGGTCCTTCCATATTGATGCCCACCAGGTGGGATCCACCGGAATACTCATAGCTGCCGGCATTTTTCATGACCTCCATCAGTTCATCCTTAGGGATCGTCATGGTAGCCGGGCAGACACTTGTCACACCGACAGAGGCTTCATATGATGTGATGACATCCAGTGCTTCCTTCGTACCGTCACACATATCTGCGCCCTTACAACCATGGAAATGAATATCCACCAGTCCCGGTATCAGATACATGCCTTTGGCATCCACAACAGCTTCCTCACCTGCCGGATCCCCGGTACAGCTTACGAACCTGCCGTTCTCCACGGCTGCATCCCCTCTGACAAACCGATGCTCCTCTGTATATATATTTGCATTTCTGATTCTCATGACCTATCAGCTTCCCCCTTCTTATTCAGAAAGCTTACTGAGCGCTGCTTCGTCTGCCACCAGTGTCACATCATTATGAAGCTGTAATACCGATGCCGGCACCTGCGGCGTAATGGGGCCGAAGAAAGCTTTCTGTACGATCTCCGCCTTGTCTTCGCCGCTGGCTACGATCAATATTTTCTTCGCCTGCATAATGGTCTTGATCCCCATGGTATATGCCTGCTTCGGGACATCCTCCGCCGATGCGAAGAATCTCTTGTTGGCTTCGATCGTAGACTCTGTCAGGTTCACGCAATGTACCTGCTTGTCAAAACTCTCTCCCGGTTCGTTGAAGCCGATGTGCCCGTTATGTCCAATTCCCAAAAGCTGCAGGTCCACGCCGCCCAGTGACTGGATCAGTTCCGTATATCTACGGCATTCTTTCTCCGAATCCGGTTCCATTCCGTTTGGCAGATGTGTATTTTCCACCGGGATATTCACATGGTCAAACAGATTCTGGTGCATAAAATAGTAATAACTCTGATCGTTTTCCCGGCTCAGCCCCTTATATTCGTCCAGGTTCACTGTCATAACCTCAGAAAAGTCCAGGTCTCCCTTGCGGAACCATTCCACCAGCTGTTTATACAGGCCGATGGGAGTAGATCCCGTAGCCAGTCCGAGAACACAATTCGGTTTCATAATAACCTGTGCCGATACGATATTTGCAGCCTTTCTGCTCATATCTGCATAATCTTTTGCTTTGTATATTCTCATGAATCTCTCACTCCATTTCGCATATTTTACTACGGACATTCAGCACCATGGACGGTGCCACACTGAGTTCATCAATTCCCATCTGCACAAATCGTGTGGTCAGTGTCGTATCCGCTCCCAACTCTCCGCAGATGCCGACCCATTTCCCATGCTTATGTGCTCCGTCAACAGTCATCTGTATCATACGCAGGACTGCCTCATGATGTGGATTATAGAATCTGTCCAGTCTGTTGTTCTGCCTGTCGATAGCCAGAGTATACTGTGTCAGATCATTCGTGCCGATACTGAAGAAATCAACATGCTCCGCCAGCTCCTCACTCATCATGACAGCTGCAGGAGTCTCGATCATAATTCCCTGTTCCGGAATTGCGTAAGGAAGCTTTTCTTCCTCCAGCTCCTTAGCCACCTCAGCCACGATTTTCTGAATATCCAGCACTTCCTCCACGGAAATGATCATCGGATACATAATAGCCAATGTTCCGTATTTTGCCGCCCTGAGAAGTGCTCTCAGCTGGGTCTTGAAGATCTCCGGCTGCTCCAGACAGATCCGGATCGCACGGTATCCCATGGCAGGATTATCTTCCTTGCCCAGTCCGAGGTAATCTACATTTTTGTCCGCACCGATATCAAGGGTACGGATGATGACCTTTTTCCCTGCCATCATCTGCAGCACCTGACGGTAAGCATTGAACTGTTCTGTCTCATCCGGAAGAGAGTCCCTTCCGAGATATAAGAATTCACTGCGGAACAGGCCGATACCCTCCGCATCATTCTCCAGTACATATGCCACATCCGATACGCTGCCGATATTTGCATATACATTGACCTTGCGTCCGCTCTTTGTCACGGATTCCCGTCCCTTGTATTCTGCCAGCAGGCTTCTTAGTCTCTGTTCCGTCTGCTGTGCCGCTTCTGCCTGCCGGATCTGCTCTTCCTCCGGATCCAGGTAAAATACTGCTTCCCTGCCGTCCACAATAGCGCGGGTTCCGTTATGGATTTTCTCCAGTTCCAATGGTACCCCTATCAGTGCCGGAATATTCATCATACGTGCCAGGATCGCAGTATGGGAATTCGTCGAACCATGTACTGTGACAAAGGCCAGGATCTTACTCTTATCCATCTGTACCGTCTCACTGGGAGTCAGATCATCTGCCACAATGATCGATGGCTCCATGGTACTCCAGTCAATCTGCTCCTCCCCGGACAGATTGCGGACGAGCCGGTTGGAGATATCCCTGACATCCGCAGAGCGGGCCTGCATATATTCATCATCCATGTTGGCGAACATCTCTGCAAAATTATCACCGGTCACTGCCACCGCATACTCTGCATTCACTTCTTCGTTCTGAATCATGCTGTGAATGGCATCCTGATAATCGTCATCCTCGAGCATCATCTGATGCACCTCGAAAATGGCTGCATTGACTTCTCCGACCTCCTGCAGAGCCTTCTCGTATAACTGTCCCAGCTGCGTCATCGTACGTTCCTTAGCCGCATCCAGCCGTTTCAGTTCTTCCTCTGTGTTGTCGATATGGATCCTCTTAACGAGGCTGTCCTTTTTCTTCAAAACACTCACAGGTCCGATCGCTGTTCCCTTATATACGGATTTTCCAATATATTTTTCCATTTTCTACCTTCCAAACTCCGTTGCGCAGGTCTTCTCCTAGAGGTTCTCGCGGAAAAACTTCTGAAGCTCTGCTGCGGCGGTATCTTCATCCGCTCCTTCTATCGTGACTTCCACGTTGTCTCCGTGCTTCACGCCCATTCCCATGATCGCCATCAGTTTGCTTGCTGCAGCTGATTTCCCCTTACAGGAAAGTGTCACTGTACTCTGATACTTTTTCGCTTCCTTGGCGAGCAGTCCCGCAGGACGTGCATGCAGACCTATTTCATCCTTAATGATATAGCTGAACTGTTTCATCGACAACATTCCTCCCTATTTTATATTTCTTGCTTTAATTATGTAGCATATTGTACATACTTTTTGCCTGTCGAGCTTATTATATATACATATTACCCACTTTTTTATTGTTTGTCTACATCACTTTTGATATATTGTATATTTTTGAACATTATCGTAAAATTTTGTAAACTTTATATAAAAAAGCACACCAGCTGAGCTGATGTGCCTGGGACTTCTGATATGATTTCATATTATTCCATATAAGCACCCTTCATGGAGCTTACGGCATGCTGTGCGTACAGCTTTAACAGTCCATGCTGGTATTTACTCTCAAAGCCCTTCCAGCCGGCTTTCCGTTCTGCCAGGATCATCGCCGGAATACCGCAGTGTCATCCGGCTACTGTTCCTCCGGTTCCTCATAAAACCGGTAATTGTTCTTGCCGTTCTGTTTGACATAATACAATGCTTTGTCTGCTTTTATATAATATTCTTCAAAGTTGTCTCCCTGTCTGCACATGCACAGACCGCAGGACAGGGATGCCGCTGAAGTCTCCGCCGCAGCATTTTTTGCCGCACGAAAGCTGTCAAACAGACTTCTCACCCGCGTATTCATTTCTGCTTCCGATACCTCCGGCAGATAGAACAGGAATTCATCTCCTCCCAACCGGCAGACTACTGCGTTCTTCATGCACTCTGTAAGCGTCGCTCCCACCAGTCTGAGGGCATGATCCCCCGCCTTATGTCCATAGACATCATTGATCTTCTTCAGATTATCCATATCGACAAATCCCAGACAGCCATCATGCTCCTGCATTTTCTCAAGGATCAGCTTTTCACCCTTATGACGCATGGGAAGACCAGTCAGATAATCCAGGCTTTCCCTGGCCTCTCTCTGCCTGGCCAGCTCCAGCTCGCGGATGCGGTCCATTGTCTGGATCAGCGTAACGACCAGCAGGACCACCAGTCCGGTTGCGATAAAGATCCCGGACAATGACACCACTCGATACACCGCTGTCACTTCCAGCATGACTGCGATCATGGCAGCTACCAGTCCGATCAGCGGAAGCTTGTAATGTTTCGCCGTTCCCTGGATAAGATCCCTGCAAATGGTGATAAATATCGTCAGGAACGTTCCTGCGATCACTAGGTGGGACAAGAACATTGTCGAGATAAAATCTGCGATATTCAGTACCTGTAAGGCCGTGCATAGTACAAAATTCACACAGGTGATACACTCTGCCACATGATAGACCTTCCTGTACCTTCCCTGCTGCACACTATCAATATAGAACATGATCGGAACCGGGCAGAGCATCACAACGAAGAAGCACATATTCGACAGAATAGAAGCATTGGAAACAAACAGCTGGTGCAGCTTCGATTCTCCCAGCATCCGGTAAAAGGTTCCGGTATAAGTAATGCTTTCCTCCGTGACCGGTTCCCTTTCACTTGGGTAAATATATTGTCCCAAAAGGAATGCCGCAAGCAGCACACATATCACCACATAAAATAAAATTCTCTTATACTTTTGGATCGTATATTTCGCTTCTGTAAAATGTTTATGGAAAATTCATTCGACAAATCATGCTTTCCGAACTAAAATAGGAATGCGATATGATAATTTCATGATCCTATGAAAGGAGACAACATGATATGAAGAATAAAAAATATTCCATCGTTTATAGCAGCTTAACAGGTAATACCAAGGTGCTGGCTGATGCGATCCACGAGGCATTACCTCAGGATGAATGTGAGTATTTCGGTGTGTCCGACACAGTGATCCCTTCTTCCGAACTGCTCTATATCGGATTTTGGACAGACAAGGGTAATGCAGATACCAAGACATTACAGCTATTATCGCAGTTAAAGAATAAACAGATTTTTCTGTTTGGAACTGCAGGCTTTGGTGGCAGTGATATCTATTTTCGGAAAATCCTGAGTCAGGTTAAGCAGTTCATTGACGCAAGCAATGTTATCGTCGGAGAGTATATGTGTCAGGGCAGAATGCCGCAATCTGTCCGGGAACGCTACTTGAAAATGAAGGAAGCTCCTGATCATCCGGCAAATCTTGATGTATTGATCCAGAATTTTGACTGTGCATTGTCTCACCCTGATGCCAATGACTTGGAAAAACTGAAAGAAGCCGTTATGGATCCATCCTTCTGATAAGACCATAAAATAAGGCAGCCCCACATAGCTGAGTCTGCCTTACTCTCTTTATTTAACGTTGATGCCACTGGCATATTGCTGCAGAAACTGTTTCTTTCCACATGGTCTTCCAAAATAATATCCCTGCAGATAATCAACCTTCATTTCTTTCATTTTCAGAAGCCATTCTTTTTCCTCGATGCCTTCTGCGCATATCCTGACGTTAATACTATGTACCATGGGGATGATATTTTTATATAATTCATAATCCCTGTCACTGTTCATCGCCTTGGCAGTAAAATCCCTATCCATTTTCACGTAACTTGGATTCATATCACGGATACAATGAAGATTCGAATATCCTGTTCCAAAATCATCGATTACAAAGGGAATCCCGTTCTTGTCCAGAGTTTTACGAAATTTACAGAACGAAGGTGTCATATCCATAAATCCGCTTTCTGTCATTTCAACACATAAGCATTCCGGCTGTAATGAATATTTTTGAATTGCATCCAGAATATCCCGCTCCACATTGCCTTGCAGGATCTGAACATAGGATACATTTACATTCATCCGGAAGTCAGGAATATATTTCTGCATTTCACAGCACATTGCTGCAGCTTCGTTCAAAATATATCTTCCAGCGGGAATAATCAATCCGGTCTCTTCCAATAATGGGATAAACTCCATCGGTGAAACAAACTCCCGCCCTTCTTCCGTTATCATGGAAAAACGCATCAGTGCCTCTGCTCCAATGATCTGTTCGGACTGACAGTCCACGATCGGCTGGTAGTATACTTCAAAGCCATCATAATGGTTCACAATAGCATTACGAAGTGTTGCTATGATTCTTCCTTTTCGTAAAAAGACCTCATAGTCATCCTGGTCAAAAATATAGAATCCATTTTTACCCATGCTTTTTGCCTGTTTCAAGGCAAATTCAAACTTTTTGCGGCATTCTTCGGTTCCCTCACAAAATGTTGCTGCATCTATAACACCAATAGAAATAGAAAATATAGCTTCATAATTTTCGGCTACTATGAAATTATGAAGTTTATCTGTAATCTTTTCTTTCAGTGCCACAGCGTCTTCTGCGGAGGAAGCTTCCAGATCCACGATCACATACTGATCCGCTACCAGATGGTAAATTCTCTGCTTGT
>OOCD01001667.1_pt1 | contig 13184 bp, 10 predicted proteins | sample 1671791 | NCBI WGS metagenome assembly OOCD01 (sample SAMN06348193, study PRJEB24527) | human gut metagenome | biome: human gut; feature: ankylosing spondylitis patient; material: feces | host: Homo sapiens | place: China | collected 2015-10
GCATACGAGATCGTGATGTGACTGGAGTTCAGACGTGTGCTCTTCCGATCTCGCAGAAAATCGCCTTTGCCGCCATCGTGGTTTACCGTCTCGACCGCATCAGCCGCAACATCGGCGACTTCGCCAAGCTCATTGAGGACTTGGGCGACCGGCACATTGATTTCATCTCCATCCGCGAGCAGTTCGACACAAGCTCCCCCATGGGCAGGGCTATGATGTACATTGCGTCTGTGTTCTCCCAGTTGGAGCGGGAGACCATCGCCGAGCGCATCCGGGACAACATGCACGAGCTGTCCAAGACCGGACGCTGGCTGGGCGGCACAACGCCCACGGGCTACGCCTCAGAAAGCCTGTCCAGCGTGACGGTGGACGGCAAAGTGAAGAAGGCCTGCAAGCTCAAACCCATTCCGGAGGAAATCCAGCTGGTCAAGACGATCTTCGAGGTGTTTATGGAGACCGGCTCTCTCAGCAAGACCGACCAGTACCTGTTGGAGCACCGCTGTGTCACGAAGCGCGGCAAGCAATTCACCCGCTTTGCCATCCGGGGCATTCTCACAAACCCGGTCTACATGATCGCCGATGAGACGGCGTATCAGTATCTGAAAGAAAACAATGTCGACCTGTTTGCCGAGTGCTCGGAGTTCGACGGCGAGCACGGTGTCATGGCGTATAACCGCACGCTCCAGCGCCCCGGCAAGGCGAATCAGATCCGTCCCATGGAGGAATGGATCGTGGCGGTGGGCAAGCATCCGGGCATCGTCGCGGGCAGCGATTGGGTGCGGGTGCAGGCCATGCTGGATGTCAACAAATCTAAGAGTTACCGCAGGCCCCGTAGCAACGTGGCGCTGCTGTCTGGGCTTCTGCGGTGCGGCGAATGCGGCGACTATATGCGCCCGAAGCTGACCAACCGCCGCACGGCGGACGGCGAGCTGATCTACACCTATATGTGTTCCACCAAGGAGCGCAGCCACGGCACGGTCTGCTCTATGAAAAACTGCAACGGCAACACGCTGGACGCTAAGATCATCGAGGAGATCCGCAAGCTGTCTGCCGACAAGGAGACCCTTACCCGGCTGCTGGCGCAGACCAAAAAGGTCATCAGCGGCAGCAAGGAGGGCTACGACGCAGAGCTTGCGCTGCTCCGGGAAAAGCACACCGAGACGGAAGACCGCATCAAGCGGCTGGTGGAATCCCTGTCCGTTGCCAGCGAGACCTCTGCCAAGTACGTCATGGAGCAGATCGACGCGCTCCATCAGGAGAGCGAGACCCAGCAGGCACGGCTTTCTGAGCTGGAAGCCCTCACTGAGCAGAGCCGGATGCTCCATCAGGAGTTCGCCTTCCATCAGGAAATGATCGAATCCTTCGCCAGCGCGGTGGATTCTGCCACGCTGGAGGAAAAACGCCGCCTGCTGCGCACCATTGTCAAAAAGGTGGTCTGGGACGGCAAAAACGCCTATGTTTACCTCTTTGCAGAGGACGGAGAGGCGGATTTGCCACCCATTGACCAACCTATGTATCCGTTAGGAGAGGATAGCGAATGAGATCCTCATGTACTTCCGGGCTCAGCGGAAGCTGCAGGGGGAGGTGTCGCTGTCAGAGGCCATCGAGACGGATAAGGCGGGCAACGCCCTGTACCTGCAGGACGTGGTGGGGGCCGACGACACCATGCAGGAGGACCTGGAGGGCCGGGAGGACCAACAGCTCATCCGACGGTTGGTTGCGGAGCGGCTGACACCCCGGGAGGCGGATGTCATCCGCCGCCGCTACGGCCTGGACGGCCACCCGCCCCAGACCCAGCGCCAGGTGGCTGCTGCCTATGGCATCAGCCGCAGCTATGTATCGCGCATTGAAAAACGCGCCCTGGAAAAGCTGGAGGCTGCCCTGCGGGAGCACTGCTATCCGTAAGAACAAAACGGGCGCGGAGATTGCCGCCCGCCGATGCAAAAAGCGAGGGCGGCAGCCCTCGCTTTTTTGCGGTCAATCGTCCTGCTCTGCCTGATGCTCCAGCACGGAGCCGGTGGCAGCGTCGATGACGTATTCATATTCCATTCCGCCGGACTTGAACTCCACCTCGTACACGGCGCGGCCATTCTCGTTGTCCCATTCCACCTGAAGCTCCTGCACCTGGCCTTCGGACAGGCCCGTGTGCCGCAAGGCGGCACTCTTGGCGGCCTGGGCGCCAATGTCGGAGGTACTGCTGCTGCGGAGGTTCTCCTTCTCGTAATCCAGCACAGAGCCGCTGATGGCGTCCACCGTGACCTCATAGGCGGCGGTGTCGGTGTGGAACTCCAGCTCGTACTCCCAGCGGCCGTCGTCATAGTCCCGCTCCGCCTTGGTAAACGTGGCGGAGGACAGGCCCGCGTGCTTCAGCGCGGCGCTCTTGGCGGCCTCCATGCCAATGTCACCGGATTGGTTCACGGGAGCGGAGAGCTTCACGTTGGCCGGGCCGCTGAGCACCTGGCCGGTGTAGGCGTCCACCCGGTATTCCAGCTCGCCGTGACCGGGGACCTCCAGCTCCACCTCATAGTGGGCGGGTGTCTCGTCCAGCTCCGGGTCCACATCCGCGTCGGCAACATCCGCCGTGGTCAGACCCGCATAGTTGGCTGCCGCCTCCAGAGCCGCCGTCATGCCGATGGGCATCCCCGGGGCCCCAGCCTCGATCAGGTCCCGCAGCTCCTCCACGGACAGCTTTGCCAGCCCCTCGAAGGTCAGGCTGCCGTTCAGGGCCATGGCCTGCCGGATCAGGGCGGCCTTGCCGGTGGAAATGTGGTTGGCCTTGGCCAGCTTTTCCAGGTCCTTGTCCTGCTGCACCGTCTGGCTCAGGACAGCGGCCTGGGAGTCGCCCAAAGCGCCGCCCGCAACACTGGTCAGCTCCTGCTGAAGGCGCTGAGCCCGGGCCTGGTCCTTATCCTCCACGGAAATGAGAATGGCGGAGGACAGCGTGTCCAGATATCCGCACCGCACCAGGCTGCCCACAATGGCGTTGACGGCCACATCCGCCTTGACGCCCTTCAGGTCCCGGCCTCCGTCCATATCCGCCAGCACGGCGGCGGCCTCGTCGTTGAGGGCCTGGCAGGACACCACCTTTTCCCGGCTGTTCACCCGCAGCTCGATGCTGGGGTTCACGTCCAGGGACACCACAGACGTTACGGCGTGGGCCTGCTGCACCAGCACGCCTCCGCCCAGCAGCAGCACCGCCAGGCACGCCGCCACCGTCTGCATCCATTTCTTCATTCGGTTATTCTTCTTTTTCATAGGGACTACCGTTCCTTTCCGCTCTGTACAGCGGGAGAGCACGCCGTCCACGTCGTCCGGCGCGGTCTTGTCCAGCGCGGCGGAAAGCCTGCGTTCCATCTGATCGTTGGTCATCGGGCGTCATCTCCTTCCATGTAAGCTCGCATCTTTTTCAATGCTCTGTGATATTTTGACAGGACGGTGGCCAGCGGCAGCCCCAGCGCTTCTCCGGTCTCCCGGTGCTTCAGGCCCGCTGTGTGCAGCAGAACGATACGACGCTCCTCATCTCCCAGAATGGCCAGGGCATCCTGCAAAAGCAGCCGCTCCTGGGCGTCCAGCCCCGGGCCGTCGTCGGGGATGGCATACCATTCCCGGTCCTCCATGGTCACCTGGCGGTCTGCCCGCCGCAGGTGCATCAGGCACAGATTCCGGCATACCGCCAGCACCCACCCGATGGGAGAGCCTGTGGGACGGTACCGTTCCGCCGTGTCCCAGATGTGCACATACACATCCTGGGTCAGGTCCTGGGCATCGTGGGCATTGCGGAGATAGGACAGAGCCAGACCGTACACCGCCGTTCGGGTGCGGCGGTATAGCTGGGCCAGATCGTCGCGGTTCCCGGCAGCCACTCCCGAAAGCAGCCGTCGAAGCTCCTGCGCCTCCTCCGCGGGGAGGGATGAAGTTGTGTTGTCTATCCTGTGCAGCATCTCATTTGTCTCCTGTCATATGGATAATGCACGGCAGGGCGGTTTTATTGCGTCCCCCCGGAGAATTTTTTTATTTATTTTACCACGTTCCGTTTTTGTTTTCCACTCCTTGTGCCAAACAGGAAAAAGAGGTATAATAAAATGAATACGCAAAGGAGGTCGTCCCCATGAAGCTGATGGTTGTCGACGGCAACAGCATATTGAACCGCGCCTATTACGGCATTCGCCCGCTGTCCACCCGGGAGGGCCTGTATACCCATGCGGTATACGGCTTTATCACCACCCTCCAGCGGCTGCTGGACGAGGAGGAGCCGGAGGCCCTGTGCGTCACCTTTGACCGCCGGGAGCCAACCTTCCGCCACCAGGCGGACGCGGACTACAAGGCCCAGCGCAAGCCCATGCCGCCGGAGCTGGCCATGCAGCTGCCGGTGATGAAGCAGGTGCTGGCGGCCATGTCCGTGCCTTGCTATGAGCTGGCCGGGTACGAGGCCGACGACCTCATCGGCACCATCAGCCGCAAATGCCAGGCAGCGGGGTGGGACTGCGTCATCGTCACCGGCGACAAGGACAGCCTCCAGCTGATCACCGACCGCACCAAGGTGAAGCTGGTGTCCACCCGCATGGGCCAGACCACCACCAAGGATATGACCCCGGAGACCTTCCGGGAGCAGTACGGCTTCGACCCCATCCACATGATCGACCTGAAGGCCCTGATGGGCGACACTTCGGACAACATTCCCGGCGTGCCGGGGGTAGGGGAAAAGACCGCCATGGCCCTGGTGCAGGAATACGGCGCCATTGACGAGATCTATCGCCTGCTGCCGGACCTGCACGCCAAGCCCGCCGCCATCCGCAAGCTGACGGAGGGGGAGGAGTCCGCCCGCCACAGCTATTGGCTGGCCACCATCGTCACCGACGCCCCCCTGGACTTTGACCCGGCGGAAAATCTCCGCCGGCCCTTCCGCCCGGAGCTGTACGACCTGTTCCTGCGGCTGGAATTTCAGAAGCTCATCGACAAATACCACCTGCGGCCCCACCAGGAGACGGCAGAGAAGCCCGAGTACGCCACCACGGTGGTCCCCGTGGAAACGGAGGAGCAGGCCCGGACTCTGCTGGAGGAGTGGCGCAGGGCCGATCACGTGGCCCTGTACGCCGCAGCAGACCTGACGGCCATCTCTGTCCATTGGGATACCGGCGAGAGCACGGCACAGACGGCGGAGTTGTGGTCCGGGGGCTATCAGGGGAACTGGAACGCCCTGCTGGGGGCGCTGCTTTCCGGGGACATCCGGAAAATATCTCACAACGTGAAGGATCTGATGCGGACGCTGCTGGACGGCGGCCTCCCGGCGGAGGGCTTTGTATTCGATACGGCCCTGGCGGCGTATCTGCTGGATGCCACGGCAGGGGGCTATGACCTGCAGCGGCTGTTTGTGTCGTATTTCAACCAGGAGCTGGAAAAGCCCGCCCATCTGGAGCCGGACGCCTTCTCCCCTCTGGGAGACCGGGCTGCCGCCTGGGCGTCGCTGCACAGCTATGGCGCAGCGATAGAGGCCCTGTATGGTGTGCTTTTGCCCCGGCTCCGGGAGCAGGGCATGGAAAAGCTGTACTTCGATGTGGAGCTGCCCCTGTGCCGGGTGCTGGCGGATATGGAGCGCAGCGGCTTTCTGGTGGACGGCGGAGCCCTGGCCCGGTTCGGTGCGGACCTGTCCGACACCATCCGCCAGCTGGAGGAGCGCATTTACGCCGCCGCCGGACAGCAATTCAACATCAATTCCACCAAGCAGCTGGGAAAGGTGCTGTTCGAGGACCTGGGACTGCCCCACGGGAAAAAGACGAAAACCGGCTGGTCCACCAATGCGGACGTGCTGGAGAAGCTGAAGGATCAGCCGCTGGTGGCCGACGTGCTGACCTACCGGCAGTATGCCAAGCTGAAAAGCACCTATGCCGACGGGCTTCTGAAGGTCATCGACCCCGACGGCCGCATCCGCACCAGCTTCCAGATGACGGTAACGGCCACCGGCCGCCTGTCCTCCACGGAGCCGAATCTTCAGAATATCCCCACCCGCACGGACCTGGGCAGCAAAATGCGGGAGATGTTCGTGGCGGCCCCGGGCCATGTGCTGGTGGATGCGGACTATTCCCAGATCGAGCTGCGGCTGCTGGCCCACATCTCTGGGGACGAGGCCATGCAGCAGGCGTTCCTGTCCGGGGAGGACTTCCACACCGTCACCGCCGCCCGGGTGTTCCATGTGCCCCAGGACCAGGTGACCCATCAGATGCGCTCCCGGGCCAAGGCCGTGAACTTCGGCATTGTCTACGGCATCTCCGCCTTCTCCCTGTCCCAGGACATCGGCGTCACCGTGGCGGAGGCCAAGGAGTATATGGAACGGTATTTTGCCACCTATACCGGCGTGAGACAGTATATGGAGCAGGTGGTGTCCCAGGCCCGGGAGCGGGGCTATGTGGAGACCCTGTGGCACCGCCGCCGGGCCCTGCCGGAGCTGAAAAGCTCCAATTTCAACATGCGGTCCTTCGGCGAACGGGTGGCCCTGAACATGCCCATCCAGGGTACGGCGGCGGACATCATCAAGCTGGCCATGGTGCGGGTCCACCGCCGCCTGGCGGCGGAGGGCCTGGAGGCCCGGCTCATCATGCAGGTTCACGATGAGCTGATCGTGGAGTGCCCGGAGGCGGAGGCGTCTCGGGTGGAGCAGCTTCTGCAGCAGGAGATGCAGGGGGTGGCAGAGCTGTCGGTGCCCCTGCTGGCGGAGGCCCACACCGGTCGCAACTGGCTGGCCGCCAAGGGCTGATATTGCGTAACGAAACCATTAAGGAGCAAATACCATGACTGATTATTTTGCCGTGCAGCTGCCGCCGGAACAGATCCGCAGCATCAGCTCCATCGGCCTGGCCCATATAGGCGACGCGGTGTATGAGCTGCTGGTGCGCACCTGGCTGTGCGCCGGGGGCAAGGCCACAGGAAAGGGCCTGCACCGGGCCGCGGTGGCCCTGGTGTGCGCCCCCCGGCAGGCGGAGCTGGCGGAGATAATTCTCCCCCTGCTGACCCAGGAGGAGCAGGACGTGTTCCGCCGGGGCCGCAACGCCAACGTCCATTCCATCCCGGCCCATGCCAGCCGGGCCCAGTATCAGCAGGCCACGGCCCTGGAGGCTCTGCTGGGCTATCTGTATCTCCAGGGGCGGCGGGACCGGGTCAACCAGCTGTTCTGCCGGATGATGGAGGGGGAGTAATATGCCGCTGGACGCCATTTGCCTGAGTGCCGTGGTCCGGGAGACCGCCGCCCAGGCGGAAAACACCCGCATAGAGAAGATTCAGCAGCCTGCCCGGGATCAGGTGGTGCTGCTGCTGCGGGGCGGGCGGCGGCTGCTGCTGTGCGCCGGAGCCACCCAGCCCCGGCTGCACCTGACGGAGCAGCTGCGGGACAATCCCTCCCAGCCGCCGATGTTCTGTATGCTGCTGCGCAAGCACCTGGCGGGAGGGCGCATTTTGTCCGTTGTTCAGGAGCCCCTGGAGCGGGTGGTGACACTGACCATCCAGGCCGCCGACGAGCTGGGGGAGCAGCGCCAGTGGCGTCTGATTCTGGAGGCCATGCCCCGGCACGCCAACCTGATCCTGGTGGATCACCAGGGCCGGATCACCGACTGCCTGCGGCGGGTGGATTTCGAGATGTCCCAGCAGCGGCAGGTGCTGCCGGGTCTGTTCTATCACCTGCCGCCCCGTCAGGAAAAGCGCTCGCCCCTGGAGGTGAGCCGGGAGGAGTTTTTGGAGCTGCTCTCCGCCCTGCCGGAGGGCGCGCCGCTGGACGGCTGGCTGCTGGACACCTTCACGGCCCTGCCGCCGCTGATGGCCCGGGAGCTGGTTTGTGCCGCATATGGGTCTGTGGACGCCGGCCTGTCCCGGGACAGGGGCGGGAAATTGTGGGACAGCTTCGTTCTTTGGCGGGACAAAATCACCCGGGGGGATTTTACGCCCACCCTGCTGCGACGGGCCGGCCGGCCGGCGGATTTCACCTATTGTCCCATCACCCAGTACGGCGCTGCCGTGGAGCAGGAGAGCTTCGACAGCTTCGGCAGCCTGTTGGACGAATTTTATGAGGGCCGGGACCAGGCGGACCGGGTCCGGCAGAAGGGTCAGGACCTGATGAAGTCCGCCTCCGCCGCCCGGGACCGGGTGCGCCGGAAGCTGGCGGCCCAGGAGAAGGAGCTGGCCGCCACCCGGGACCGGGAAAGGCTCCGGATATTCGGCGAACTCATCACCGCCAACCTCTACCGCATGGAGCGGGGCATGAGCCGCCTGACGGCGGAAAACTACTATGAGGACGGCTGTCCGCCGGTCAACATCCCGCTGGATGTGCGCCTGGGGCCCCAGGAGAACGCCGCCCGGTACTTCAAGCAGTACGCCAAGGCGAAAACCGCCGAGAGGGTGCTGACGGAGCAGCTGGAAAAGGGCCGGGAGGAGCTGACGTACCTGGAGAGCGTGGTGCAGGAGCTGTCCCAGGCGGAGGCGGAGCAGGATTTCAACGACATCCGCGCCGAGCTGGAGAGCGGCGGCTATCTGAAAAACCGGGGCAAAAAGCAGCCGGGGTTCCAGCGGGCCTCCAAGCCTAGGCAGTTTACCTCCTCCGCCGGACTGAGAATCCTGGTGGGACGCAGCAACCGGCAGAACGACCGCCTCACCGCCAAGGACGCCGACCGCCGGGACATCTGGCTCCACACCCAGAAGATCCACGGTTCCCATGTGATCCTGTGCACCGGAGGCCAGGAGCCGGACGAGGCCAGCCTGTATGAGGCGGCCTGCCTGGCGGCGTACTATTCCCAGGGCCGGGAGGCCGGAAAGGTGCCGGTGGACTATACCCCGGTGCGCTATGTGAAAAAGCCCGCCGGGTCCCGGCCAGGCATGGTGGTGTACACCACCTATCAGACAATATATGCTGTACCGGACGGCCAGCTGGTGAAGAAGCTGGCGGCGAAAGCCTGACATCGAAAGGAAGCTTTGCTGCTATATGCCTGAAAGAATGGCCCGGGTGCTGATCATTCGGACGCACGGAGCCGGCAGAGAATGCTTCTGAGTCTTTTAAAAAACCGCAGAATGCGGTTTTTTAAAAGGTTGACAGTTAGCACACTCTAACCATTGGATGCATATGCGGCGGAGAGAAAGATGTGCCGGGCAGCTGGCGGATGGGGTTGGCTTTTGCCGGGAACTGTGATATAATGGCCGAAAAATACCCATTGGAGGAGGAAACGGCATGCGGATCGGAACGGTGGATATCCCCTCGCAGCTGGTGCTGGCCCCTATGGCCGGGGTAACGGACCTGGCATTCCGGCTGATCTGCCGGGAGCTGGGGGCGGGCCTTACCGTAACGGAAATGGTCAGCGCCAAGGCCCTGTGCTATCAGGATAAAAAGAGCCGGGGACTTCTGAAGCTGTCCGACGGGGAGCACCCGGCCAGCGCTCAGATCTTCGGCAGTGACCCCGGGTGCATGGCCGAGGCGGCGTGCATCGCGGCGGAGCTGTCCGGTGCGGACCTGATCGACATCAACATGGGCTGCCCCGTGGGCAAGATCGTGTCCAACGGCGATGGCAGTGCGCTGATGCGGGACCCGGAGAAGGCGGCCCGCATCGCCGAGGCGGTGGTGAAGGCCTCACCGGTGCCGGTAACGGTGAAAATGCGCCGGGGCTGGGACAAGGGAAGCGTCAACGCCGTGGAGCTGGCCCGGATGCTGGAGCAGGCGGGGGTGTCCGCCGTGGCGGTCCACGGCCGCACCCGGGCCCAGATGTACGCCGGACAGGCGGACTGGGTCACCATCCGCCAGGTGAAGGCGGAGGTGTCTATTCCGGTCATCGCCAACGGAGACGTGTTTACCCCGGAGGATGCGGTGCGTATCCTGCACTTTACCGGGGCAGACGCCGCGATGATCGGCCGGGGCTGTCTGGGAAATCCGTGGCTGTTTCAGCAGGCCCGGGCGGCGCTGGCCGGGGAGCCTATCCCGCCGCTGCCGCCCCTGAGCCAGCGGTGTGACACCGCCGTGCGGCAGATTGAGCTGGCGGCCCGGGACAAGGGCGAGCATATCGCCATTCTGGAGGCCCGGAAGCAGTACGCCTGGTACCTCAAGGGCGTGCCCCATGCCGGATATTACAAGGAGCAGATCGTGCGCATGAACACGCTGGAGGACGTCTATCGGGTAACGGAGGGCATCCGCCGGGACCTGACGTAAAATTTTCAGCCGGCGGGGGAACCTTTTGGGCTCTCTCACCGTCTGATAAGGGAAGGGGGGCGTGGACCGTGGTGGAGGAACAGTGCGTGGCGCAGGCCCGTGGCGGGGACGCGTCCGCCTTTGAGGAGCTGGTGCGGACGTATGAGGCGCCGGTGTACCGGCTGGCGCTGCGCATGTGCGGCGGCCGGGCGGAGGACGCCCAGGAGGTGGCCCAGGAGGCGTTTTTGGCGGCGTGGCGAGGGCTGCCCCGCTTTCGGGGCCAGTGCCGGTTTTCCTCGTGGCTGTATAAGCTGACGGCCAACGCCGCCGTGGATCATTTGCGGAGGGAAAAGCGCCGGCCGGCGGCGGTGTCCCTGGAAAACGCCGGGGAACCGGCGGATCCCCATACCCCCCAGGAGGAGCTGGAGCGGCGGGAGCTGCACCGGGCGGTGCAGCAGGCCCTGGACCGGCTGACCCCGGAGCACCGGGAGGTGCTGCTGCTGCGGCAGATGCAGGGCCTGTCCTATCAGGAGATCGGGGCGGCCCTGAGTCTGGAGGAGGGGACGGTGAAGTCCCGGATCAGCCGGGCCAAGCGGCAGCTGCGAACCATTCTGGCGGAGGGGAACCTTTTGGGGGAACCGGACGTCATACAGGATAGAAGGGGGGCGGGAGAATGACGTGTGATCTGGACCGGGTGGACGCGCTGGCGGACGGCGGGCTGGACGGCCCGGAGGCGAAAGAGGTCATGGAGCATCTGGCCGGATGCCCCCAGTGCCGGGCATATTATGAGGGTGCCCTGGCGGCGGACCGGGTGCTGGCGGATACCGGCATCAACCCTCCGGCGGATTTCGCTGCGGGGGTCATGGAGCGGATCCGGCCCCGGCGGCAGGTGCAGTGGCCCCGGGCGGCGGCAGGACTGGCCGCGTGCCTGCTGCTGGCGGCGGGGGCGACCCTGGCGCTGCCCCAGGCGGTCCCTGAGCCGCCGTCATTTTACCGGGAGTACCCTGAGCTGTTGAGCAGCGAGGACCAGACCCTGGTTTTCACCTTGGGCACCAAGGGCACCGACGTATTTGAGGAGGAGACCCGCAAGGAGACGGAAATGCGTTACCGGCAGCTGCCGGGAGAGAGCGTCCCCGTGGTGGAGAATGCGGGCCTGTGCCGCCGGACGGCGGCGGCTCTGGCGCGGCAGGGCATTGCCCCGGACCACCGGGGGGTGTACCGGCTGACGCCCCGGCAGATGGAGACGCTGTATATCCAGGCGCCGGAGCTGGCGCTGGTCCACATGGGATCGGTGTTTCTGCTGGACAGCCTGGGATAGAATACAAGGAGGAGCTTATGAAAAAGAGAACGCATTGGTTCGTGGCGGCGGGGCTGGCCCTGTGCGGGCTGCTGCTGGCTGCGCTGACCCTGGGACAGCCCCGGGACGTTCCCGAGAGCAGCCGGGACAATGAGGCCCGGCCCGTGGTGCGGGTGATTCCCGCCTGGAAGGGCGCACAGGACCTGGAAAAGCACGCGTATTAAGGAGGAAGCGCATGAAATATGCCTTTTGATGATGGGAGATTTCGGCCCGGGGGACCGGGCGGACATTGGTGCATAAAAAGAAAGGGACCACACAGGTCCCTTCCTTTTTATGCACCGCTCTGCTCATATACGGCCCGGACATAGCGGCGGCCCCGCCAGATGGTGGCCAGGCACACGACCATAGAGAACCCGCCGCACAGGGTGACGCACAGGCGGTAGTCCAGCACCTCCCCCAGCGCCCCGATGACCAGGGACAGCACGGCGGCCGCGCCGGTATACAGCATGGATTCAAAGGCGTTGACCCGGGCCCGGAGCCTTTCCGGAATATACCGCTGCACCGCCGCCTGGCGCATGGTGGCGCTGTTGGTCCCCAAAAATCCACACAGGCCCCGGCTGGTCAGCATCAGGGGATACGGCAGCCAAAGCAGCAGCATGTCCATGGCCTCGTACACCATGTACACCAGGAAGGCGAAGCCGTACCGCTTCTTTTCCGGGATCTCCATCCGGTACTGCACAAAGCCGCCCACTGTGCGGCCCAGGAATTCCGCCACGGAGAACAGAGAGTACATGGCCGCCGTCATGCCGGGAAACGTCCGGAAGAACGCCACCAGAATGGGGGAATATCCGCTGGCCACGCCGTTGGTGACGGCCATGTAGCCATAGATGCTCATAAGCCCCTTTTCCTGCCGCAGATACCGGGCGGCCTCCTTCACATCCGCCCACCAGGCACGGAGGGAGGAGCTTTCCTCCGGCGGGCGGCGCTCCTCGTGAATACGGATGCCGCTTTCCACCGCCGCCGCCATCAGGGACAGAACTCCTTGTCCCACCAGCAGCCATGCCGCTCCCACGGCGTCCAGCAGCACCGCCGACAGGGGCAGCATCACCACCCGCAGAACGGGGTACAGGGTGGAGGCCACGGCGTAGCCCTTTTGCTCTGCCCCCTCCGGCAGCAGCATGGGGAAAATGCTGTTGTACGCCAGCTCGTCAAAGGCTCTGAGGGACGCCAGCACCAGGGAAAAGGCCAGGTAGCCCACATAGGAGAACGTGCCCCGCAGAAGATACGCCCCCAGCAGCAGATACATGACGCCGTTGAGCATGTCGCCGCCCACCAGGAAGGGCTTGCGGGGCATCCGGTCCATCCACGGGGCAATGAACAGGGGCAGCAGAAAGCCCGGGATCAGCTCCGTCGCCAGCACCAGCGCCGAGGCCAGGGTGCTGCCGGTCTCGTCGAACACCAAAAACGACATGGCAAAGCCGCCGGCGATGCCGCCTACGGCGCCCAGTCCGCTGGCGGCGATCAGCAGGGTAAAATTCCGTGTCCAGAGTCTGTTTTTCATCGTTTCTCACCTCGGGAATATCATAGCACACTGGTAAGACGATGAAAACGGGGTATATATGGGAAATATTTCTTATAAAAGTCCTATTAAATAAGAAAAACAGGGGGGTATATAGGAAAGCTGCTGTGCTGCGGGGTGGAAGGCGAGCGGGGAGAGACGCTGGGCGGCAGAAA
>OOCD01001678.1_pt1 | contig 13139 bp, 20 predicted proteins | sample 1671791 | NCBI WGS metagenome assembly OOCD01 (sample SAMN06348193, study PRJEB24527) | human gut metagenome | biome: human gut; feature: ankylosing spondylitis patient; material: feces | host: Homo sapiens | place: China | collected 2015-10
TGGGCGGGGCGGCCGAAGCCGCCCGCGCCCGGGAATTATGGCAAATTGATATCGTCAGCAATCATTGCACTGCTGCCTGATACAATAGTGGTTGGCAGGATTAGACAAGAAATGGTAAAATGACCCACGGTCCAATGTCGCGGACAGAAATGGTCCTGGATTCCGGTCCTTCATTCGTATAGCTGCATTTATGGCATCGGGTGGTTACCCGACGGTGCTGAATATGATTTGCGCCGTTGTCCGTATACCAAACGGAGACCGTATCGTAGTAATCATGCTCACAAGGAACCGCAAACGCGGGAACCGCCAGGGAAAGGGACATGGCCAGTGCCATCATCAGGCAGAGAAGGGTCTTTACCATTTTCTTCATGACAGGGGTCGCTCCTTTCGATTTCTCTCTTGTTTTGGTAGGAATTGCCGCTGGGGATAGCTTGCTCACCGTTTGGGCCTCGCCCCCTTTCAGTCGTTTACCCGTTATCCGTTGTAGGTCTTTTTAGTAAACACAGAGTCTTGCCATTGACCAGCTACGGACCAAGTTACGGACATAGTATACTCAGCGCCTTTTACCGCGTTGACTTTCTCGGAAATAGACACATAACCAGTACCCTGTTCACTCCAGGCACCGACAACATCCCAGCCCTTATACAGGGTCACGTTGACAACAACCTTGTCGGTAGTAAAATTGCCCGAGCATGAAACATTACAAACTGCCATTCCATTTTGAAATGTTAATCGAGGGGATATATCTGCTGAACGTGTTTCTGCTGCGTATGCGGCAGCAGTAAAGTTCAGCAGCATAACAACAGCAAGCAAAAGGGATAGCGCATTCTTTTTCATCTTTTCATACCTCCGGCTGAGTTTCGGCATGTTTCCTGCCTTCACTATAATAACGAGCCAGCCCTTGCAATCCTTACAAGGAATTTCAGCAAATTTCTCACTTTGTAGAATTGCACAAAGAAATACTTTCTGCCATAGCAATTATGACGGATTCCTCAGCGGCGGCTGATATTGTGAATTGCAAGTTCTGCGCGGCGTCTATCCATAAAATACGATTAAAATTTTTCTCCTCTGTTGAGAGGATCAATTTTCCCGGCATGCCGGATACCCGGATATCCGACATGGTGTCGGTATCGTTCAGTATAAACCTGTGAAGTGCGCCGTCGTACATATATGTATAGCTGAGAAGGATCGTATCTCCATCGGAATTTTTATACGTCACATTTCCGGCATCCAATGCATCTGTCCGCTCCGTTTCCACATATCCCTCCGGCAGGGCGGTGATCTGATATTGCGGAATGGGCTGGGCGGGGGAATCGCCGCGGAACTGGAAGTCCAGGACGTTTCCGGTCTGCTCTGCCACCCAGCGGGTGATATCCGCCTGGACCTGGGGACTGACCGTCACCAGCACCGCCGCCGACAGCACCAGCACCAGCAGCACCGCCGCCGCATGCCGCGCCGCCGTGCGCAGGGCGGGTCTCCTTCGGCTCCTGGCCCAGGCCAGGGGGTCCCGCAGCATGGCCCGCATGCTCCGGCCATGGCGGGGCGACAGCTCCGGCGGCTCCTGGGGCAGGGCCTCCGCCTCCTGGGCGGCGGCGTCCAGCAGCGCCCGGCGCATCATCTGATCCAACTCCTGATCGGTCATGGTTCGATCCCCTCCTCCTCAAAAATTTTACGCAGCAGCGCCCGCCCCCGGGAGATCCGGGTGTTCACGGCGCTTTCCGTCAGGCCCAGCCGCCGGGCGATCTCCGCCCCGCTGTACCCCAGGAGCAGCTTCATCTCCAGGGCGGCCCGGTATGTCTCCGGCAGGCGGGCAAACAGCGCCACCAGCGATGCGTAGTCCGGCGCGTCCCGGGCCTGGCGTTCAAAGCCAGCCCAATCCTCATCCAGGGGCAGATGGTCCCGCCGCCTGCGCAGCATGGTGATGGCTTCGTTCCTCACTATAGTAACGAGCCAGGCCCCCAGATTCTTACAAGGAATTTCATAAATTTTTGAAAAATTTTCAATCACCCGGATAAAAGCCTCCTGCACGGCCTCCTCCGCATCGCGCGGGTCCTGCAGAATGGCCAGAGCCGTCCGCTCCATCACCCCGTGATAGCGGCGGTACAGCGCCCGGAAATCCTCCTTGTCCGCGGCGCTTTCCAGGGCGGACAGATAGAATGAAAGCATGATGTCAGGCACCTCCTGTGCGCCCTGCCGGGTCCGGCAGGGTGTCTCTATCCTACCACACGACCCGGGCCAATTCAAGAACCCCTGCTTTCAACAGGCGAAAGCAGGGGTTTCTTGACACTTTATTTGCGGGATTACTTGACGATCTTGCGGGCCTCGATATAATACCGCTTGTCCTGGGCGTGGCCCATGGAGAAGGTCTTGCGGGGCAGCACGCCGTCGGCCATGACGGTTTTGAACAGCTGCTCCTTGCCCATGGCGGGCAGCAGGAAGCCCATGTTGCCGGGCTTGGAGCCCAGCTCCCGGGTCACGTCGTCGCCGTGGATATAGTCCACCTCGCCGCCGTTGTCCTTGAGGTACTGGTCGATGACGCCCTGGAGGGTGCCCACGGCCAGCTGGACCTTGGGATCGGGGACGGTGATGAAGTGGCTTTCGCCGTTCCACACGAACTCGATGGTGTGGCCATTGCCCTGGCCCTCATAGGCGTTGGGATAGGCGGCACGGAAGGCGTCCATGAACTTCTCGTGGTCCACGCCGAACAGCACCCGGTGGATGGGCTCAAACTGCAGGGCGTCGTCGTGGTTGTTCACCACCTCCACCAGGGCGAAGCGGGAGGGCAGGGCCAGGTACTCCTGGGGAGTCTTACCCTTCTTCTGCTCCTCGTAGCAGGCCTTGGCGGTGGCCAGGGAGTGGTTGCCGTCGCCCACGGCGAACAGCAGGGGAGCCACGCCGGAGACGCCGTACTTCTTCTGCATGGCCTCGTCGGTGGTGAGGCCCTCCAGGGCGTCGGCCACGGCGTTTACCTGGCGGTCGGTGAGCTTGTAGCCGCGGATGTGGCCGCCGTTCTGCATCAGGTCGAAGTCATACAGCTTGTCCATCTCGCCGGAGGCGGCGGTCAGAGGCTCGATGACGGTCTTTTCGGGGTCGTCGATCAGCAGCATCACATGGGGCAGCTCGATGGGGGCGTTGCGGCGCACCCGGGCCCGGGGCGGGATGCGGTCCAGCACGGTGCCCTCGGTGGCGCGGATCAGGGCGCCGGAGCCGGGGGTGAAGTCGTAGGCGTCCAGGTCCACCATGCCGATGAGGCCGTGACGGATGCGGCCGTCGGACTGCTGGCGCTCGATATACACCAGGGACTCGGGCAGCACCTGGAACACACCGCCGGCCAGGTACTTATCCATGGAGGCGTTGATGTCGGCGATGTACTCGTCCACATTGGGGGCCTTCAGGTTGGCCTCCGGCAGGATCAGACGCAGGGTGGACGGGGCGTCGCCCACGGTCTGCTCCACGGCCTGCCAGTATTCCGGCTCGGACGTGAACTGGTCGCAGGCCACCACGGCCCACTTGCGCATGTCCTGATCCTTGGGCAGCAGGATGTCAGCCGGGTAGAAACCCAGCTTCTCGAATTTCTTGTTCATGAAAAAACTCCTCCTCTTTTGTTCCGAAAGGTTCGGTAGGTTTCGCTCATATGCCCTATTATACATATTCCCGCCCCGGATTGCAATCCGAAACGGCAGAAATTAGAAAAATCTTCAGCCTGGCAAAAATTTTTTGTATATCCCGGCCCAGGGCGGGCATGATAAGGCATATATTCCGGGAAAAAGGGAGGGAGTCTCTTTGAAGATCATAGACCGCATTGCGCTGATCCTGGTGATCGTGGGCGCGCTGAACTGGGGAAGCGTGGGCTTTTTCGCCTTCGACTGCGTGGCGTGGCTGTTCGGCGGCCAGCTGGCGGCCGTGAGCCGGGTCATCTATGCCCTGGTGGGGCTGGCGGGCCTGTGGTGCATCACGCTGCTGTTCCGGGAGCGGGACAGCGAGGAATAAAAACAGCAAAAGCCCCCGGCCCCGGCCGGGGGCTTTTGCTGTCATACGCCGGGACGAGCCCGCATACATTGGACCATCACACGAGAAGGAGCGTGGAACATGGACGAGAGCTATGCCATCCGGCGTTATGAGCAGGCGGCGGCACTGCTGCCGCTGCGGTGGCAGCAGCAGGCCCGGCAGCTGGCCCCGGGGCAGATGGCCCTGGCAGAGGAGCTGCGCCTGCGGGCGGGAAGACCCATGACGGTGCTGCTGCCGGAGGGAGAGGTGGTCCCGGGCCGCAGCGATCTGCCGCCTACGGTGACCCAGTCGGACCTGGAGCAGCTGTGCGATGCGGTGACGGACTATTCCCGCTACGCTGCCGGGGAGACCCTGAGCCGGGGATATCTCACCGCCCGGGGCGGATTCCGGGTGGGCGTGTGCGGCACCGCCGTGCTGCGGGACGGGATAAACACCAACCTGCGGGACCTGTCGTCGGTGACCATACGCATTGGCCGGGAGCAGCCGGGGCTGGGGGATGCCGTCCTGCCGCAGCTGTTTCGGGACGGACAGTTTTGCAGCACGGTGGTGCTGTCTCCGCCGGGGCTGGGGAAAACCACCCTGCTGCGGGATCTGATCCGGGGCCTGTCCGACGGAACGGAGGAACTGCCGTGTCACCGGGTGTCCGTGGTGGACGAGCGGGGGGAGATCGCCGTGATGTACCAGGGAATCCCCCAGATGGCGGTGGGGCGGCACACCGACGTGCTGGACGCCTGCCCCAAGGCCGTGGGCATCCCCATTCTGCTGCGGGCGGCCAATCCCCAGATCATCGCCGTGGATGAGATCACCGTTCGGGAGGATCTGCTGGCCATGGCCGCCGCTGCCAACTGCGGGGTGCGCTTTCTGGCCACCATCCACGCCGCCGGCCGCCAGGAGCTGGGGCGCAGGCCTCTGTTCTCCCAGCTGCTGAAGGTGCGCGTGTTTGAAAAGGCCGTCACCATCCGCCGGAAGGGCGGCCAAAGACAGTACATCGTGGAGGAATTGTGGTAGGAAAGCTCCTGGGCGGGGGATTGGTGCTGCTGGGGACGGCACTTTTATGCCGGGCTGAGACCCGGACCCGGCGGCAGCAGACGGAGCGGCTGGCGGAGCTGTCGGCGGCCCTGTCGGAGATGGCGGCGGGTATCCGCAGCCTGCGGCGGACCCTGCCCTGCCTGCTGCGGCAGCAGACCCGGCGGCCTTTGTGCGGCGCATATTTCGGCGCCGTGCTGGAGGGCCTGGAAAGCGGACAGCCCCTGCCGGACGCCTGGGCGGATGCCTTCCGGCAGCTGGAGCCGCCGGAGGCGGGTCGCGTGCTCCGGGATACGGAGCTGACCGGTGACGAGGAGCGGATCGTATCCGCCCTGACGTCCGCCGCCTGCCGGCTGGACCGGCTGGCGGATACCCGGCGGCGGGACCGGCGGCAGCAGGAGCGGCTTTTGTGGACCGCCGCCCTGTCCGGGGCGGGACTGTTTATCATCTTACTGATGTAGAGGACGACACATGGATGTGGATCTGATTTTCAAAATAGCCGCCGTGGGGATTCTGGTGGCGGTGCTGAACCAGCTGCTGGTGCGCAGCGGACGGGAGGAGCAGGCCATGATGACCACCCTGGCGGGACTGGTGGTGGTCATGATGATGCTGGTGCGGCAGATCAGCGATCTGTTCCAGCTGGTGAAGTCCCTGTTCGGGCTGTGACCATGGAGACGGTGCTGCAAATCGCCGCCGTGTGCCTGGTGGGCGCGGTGCTGGCGGCTGTGCTGCGGCAGCGGAGCCCGGAGGCGGCGCTGCTGCTGGGGCTGGCGGTATGCGCGGTGGTAGGTGCCTTGCTGCTGCGGGGGCTGGCGGACGTGCTGGACATGCTGGAGGACCTGGCCGCCGCCGGCGGCCTGCCGCCGGAGCTGCTTGCGCCGCTGGTCAAGACTCTGGGCATCGCCCTGGTGTCCCGGTTGGGCACCGAGATCTGCCGGGACGCGGGACAGGGGGCCATGGCGGCGGTGCTGGAGACTGCCGGGGCCTTCGGTGCAGTGCTGGTGTCCCTGCCGCTGGTCCGGGCGGCATGGGAGCTGTTGAGGACGCTGGTATGAGGAAGAGTATGGTGATTTTGCTGCTGGCATGGTGGCTGGTGGCGCCGGCCTGGGGGGCGGAGCTTCCCCGGGAGGTGCGGGACGCCCTGCCGGCTGCGGCGGAGGATATTACGGAGCATATGGACGACTCCGCTTCCTTCTCGGAGGGACTGAGCCTTCTGTGGGAGCGGGCCTGCGGCTATCTGACCGCCGCCCTGCGGGAGAGCGTCAGCGGCGGGGTGCTGCTGCTGGCGGCGGCAGTGCTGTGCGCCCTGACGGAGGAATGCATGGACGCCGCCGGAGGAAAGGTCCACTTTGTGCCCATGGCCGGGGCTTTGGCCGTCACTCTGGCGGCAGCGGGCAGTGTAAGGACCATGATGGGCCTGGGCCAGGAGACGGTGGAGGAGCTGAATACGTTTTCCAAGGCGCTGCTGCCCACCCTGTCCGCCGCCGTGGCCGCCAGCGGGGGCATCCTCTCTGCCAGTGTCCGGCAGGTGGCCACGGTATTCTTTGTGGACCTGCTGCTTTCCCTGATCCGTGGGCTGCTGCTGCCGCTGGTGTACTTTTATGTCGCCGCCGCGGCGGCGGACGCCATGCTGCCGGGGCGGCATCTGGCGGGGATCAGCACCGCCATCCGCAAGGGCACCGTCTGGCTGCTGACTGGAGCGCTGGCACTGTTTACCCTGTATCTGACGGTGTCCGGCGCGGCGGCGGGCTCCGCCGATACGGTAACGGCCCGATTGGCCCGCAGCGCCGTGGGGGTGCTGCCGGTGGTGGGCAGCATCCTGGCCGACGCGGCGGACAGCGTTCTGGCCGGGGCCGGGGCGGTGAAAAATACCGTGGGCGCGGCGGGACTGCTGGCGGTGCTGGCGGTGTGCCTGCTGCCGCTGGTGCGGCTGGGGGTGCAATATCTGGTGTATAAGGCGGCGGCGTTTCTGGCGGGCATTTTAGGGGCGGAGCAGCTGACAGGGCTTATCGATGCCTTAGGCGGGGCCTTTGGCCTGATCTTCGGCATGACCGGGGCCTGCGGCCTGCTGCTGCTGATCTCCATTTCGTCGGCGTTGGGGGTGGTTACCGGATGATGGATGGGATCCGGCAGTGGCTTCTGGGTGTGCTGGCGGCGGCCATGGCCCTGAGCCTTTTGTATGCCCTGCTGCCCAAGGGAGCGGTGCGGGGCGCGGCCAGGGCCACCGGGGGCCTTATCCTGCTGCTGGTGGTGCTGGGCCCTCTGGCGGGGCTGGATCTGTCGGATCTGGCCCTGCGGTACGAGGACCTGAGCCGGGACATGGAGCGGCAGGCGGAGGCGTACCGCCAGGAGGGCCAGGCGCAGCTGGAGCTTGGCATACAGCAGCGTACTGCCGCATATATATCGGAAAAAGCGGCGCAGCTGGGACTGAGCTGCCGCCCCCGGGTGGAGACTGCCTGGCGGGACGGTGTGCCCTATCCCAGCGGCGTGACGCTGGACATCGCGGAAAACCAGGCCCTGGCGGAGGTCCTGACGGATGAACTGGGCATTCCGCCGTCGCAGCAGCACTGGCTGGGGTAAGGAGCGTATGAAAAAGTGGAGCATTGGGAATTTATGGAAAAAGTACAAATATGTGGGCCTGGTGGTGCTGGCGGGGATCGTCCTGATGGTGCTGCCCGCCGGGACGAGCGCACCGGACCCGCAGAAGGACAGCGGTGGGTTCTCTCTGGAGGACACCGAGCGGCGGATGGAGGAGCTGCTGGGCCGCATGGACGGCGTGGGGCGGGTGCAGGTGATGCTGACCCTGAAAAACGGCTCCTCTCTGGAGCTGGCCGAGGACGCGGACAGCGCGGAGCGAGACGGCGAGACCCGGGCTCAGCGGGAACCGGTGACCCTGAACCGGGGCAGCGGCTATCAGGACGTGGTGGTGACCCGGGAGACGTATCCCGTATACTTAGGCGCGGTGGTGGTGTGTCAGGGCGCGGGCAGCAGCGGCGTTCGCCTGGCGGTAACGGAGGCGGTGGCGGCGCTGACGGGCCTTCCCGCCGACCGCATCACGGTGGTGCAATGGAATTCATAACAGGAGGGACGGATATGAAGAAACGATGGAAGAAGCCGGCGGTGGCGGCGGCGGTGCTGCTGCTGGTGTGCGCGGCGGTGTACATGAACTGGCGCTACACGGACGATATCCAGAAAAATGCCGGAAAGACCCTGGGTCAGACCACTCTGGTCAGCTCCCAGGACGGGGAGAAGGGAACGGAGCCAACCGCCGCGCCGGCGGAGGACGACTATTTCGCCACGGCCCGGCTCAGCCGCAAACAGGCCCGGGACAACGCCATCAGCATGCTCAAGGAGGCGGAGCGTGATGAAAACGCCCAGCAGAGCGTCCTCGACGAGGCGTCCCAGACCCTGCAGGTGCTGGCGGCCTACACCGTGGCGGAGTCCCAGATCGAGAGCCTGGTAACGGCCAAGGGCTACGCCGACTGCGTGGTATTCATGGGGGCCGAAAGCGTCAGCGTGGTGGTGGCTCCGCCGGAGGGCGGCCTGACGGCCACCGACGCCGCCCGCATCAAGGACATCGTCATCAGCGAAACGGACTATACCGCCCAGCAGATCAAGATCATGGAGGCAAATTAACAGTTGTAATTCCCGGGGAGAGATGGTATACTACTCTTATATTGGGACTCTATTGAAAATACGAATGAGGAGTTTTGCAAGCTATGGCTGATAATAAAGAATACATGACCCATCAGGAGAGCATGGGCACCATCCAGATCTCCGAGGATGTAGTGGCCTCCATCGCCACCTCCGCCTGCCTGGAGGTAGAGGGCGTGGGCGGTCTGATGAACGCCAACGTTTCCGACTATGTCACCGGGAAAAAGATGACCGCCAAGGGCATCCGGGTGGAGATGGACGGCGAGGGCATCGTGGTGAACCTGTTCATCCTGCTGCGGTACGGCTGCGCCGTGTCCGAAGTGGCCCAGAAGGTCCAGAGCAGTGTGTTTGCCGCTCTGGAGGGCATGACCGGCTTCCAGGTCAATGCGGTGAACGTTCACGTGGGCGGCATCAGCTTCGACTGAGCCCTGAATCCAGAAAGAGAAAAGGAATTTACGACTATGACGCGGAATACGGCACGGGAGATCGCCACCCATCTGGCATACGAGCTGAGCTTTACGGACCTGCCCATCCAGGAATTCCTGGATCAGCAGCTTTCCCGGGAGAATTTTGCCGCCCGGGCGGAGGAATGCAGCATTTATGCCGACACCCCCAATGAAAAACAGGAGAAATACATCCGCCGTCTGGTCACGGGCGTGGCCCAGCATGCGGCGGAGCTGGACACCTACATAGAGCAGTACGCCAGGGGCTGGCGCTTTGAGCGCATTTCCCTGGTGGCCTCTGCCATTATGCGGGTGGCCATGTTCGAGATCCTCTATATGCCGGATATTCCCCACGGCGTGGCCATCAGCGAGGCGGTGAACATCGCCAAGGATTATGAATCCCCGGAGGTGGTGAAGTTCATCAACGGCATCCTGGGCAGCTTCCTGCGGGCGGAAGTGAAGGAATGACCCACAGCAGGCAGAGCGGCAACGCTCTGCCTTTGTTTTGACGCCTGAAAGGAGGAACGCCCCCATTGGATCAGCAGCATATTTTTGCCGTGTCCGAGGTCAACGGTCTTATCAAGGACCTGATCGACGGCACGCCGCAGCTCTCCGGGCTTTACATCCGGGGCGAGCTGTCCAACTACAAGATCTATCCCTCCGGCCACCACTACTTCACCCTGAAGGACGGACAGAGCGCCCTGCGGTGCGTCATGTTCAAGTCCAGCGCCGTGAAGCTGCGGTTCCGGCCGGAAAACGGCATGCAGGCCGTGGTATTCGGCCGGATCAGCGTGTTTCCCCGGGACGGTGCATATCAGCTGTACTGCACCCAGCTGTCGCCGGACGGGGTAGGGGACCTGTATGTGGCCTTTGAGCAGCTGAAGCAGAAGCTCCAGCAGGAGGGGCTGTTTGACCCGGCTCACAAGAAGCCCCTGCCTTTGTACCCCCAGCGCATCGCCATCGTTACCAGCGGCGCCGGGGCGGCGGTCCACGATATGATCCGCATTCTGCGCCGGCGCTATCCCATCGCCAAGGTGCTGCTGCTGCCGGTGCGGGTCCAGGGGGCGGAGGCCCCACCGGAGATCGTGGGCGCCATCCGGTACGCCAACCGCTGGAAGTTGGGCGACGTGCTCATCACCGGCCGGGGCGGCGGGTCCATGGAGGACCTGTGGGCCTTCAATGACGAGCGGGTGGCCCGGGCCATCTACGCCTCGGAGATCCCGGTGATCTCCGCCGTGGGACATGAGCCGGACGTGACCATCTCCGACTATGTGGCCGACCGCCGGGCGTCCACCCCCAGCAACGCCGCGGAGATCGCCGTGCCGGATATGGCGGAGCTGCTGCGTTATCTGCGCGGGGCCGACAACGCCATGGCCCAGAGTGTGCTCCACCGGCTGGAGCGGGAGGAGCGGCGGCTGAAAATGCTGTCGGAGAAGCGGGCGCTGACGGACCCCATGGCCTTTGTCCAGGACCGGCGGCTCCAGCTGGATTATTTACAGGACAAGATGACGGCGGCGGCCCGGACCCATTGGGACCGGGAGGCCCGCCGCTTTGCGGGGGCCGTGGCCAAGCTGGACGCCCTGAGCCCACTGAAGGTGCTGGGCCGGGGCTATGCCGTGGCCCGGACGGAGGACGGCGGCATTCTGCGCAGCAGCGACCAGGTGCAGCCCGGCGATCGGATACGGCTTCGCCTGGCCCAGGGGAGTCTGGGCTGCAGGGTGGAGGAGAAGGAGGATAACCATGGCGAAAAAGAGCTTTGAGGAAAACATGGCCCGTCTGGAGGAGATCGTGGCCCTGCTGGAAAAGGGCGACGCCCAGCTGAGCCAGTCCCTGTCCCTGTTCGAGGAGGGGACGAAGCTGGCGGCGGCCTGCCGCACGGAGCTGGACAAGGCCGAGCAGCAGGTGGTGCGGCTGATGAAGGGACCCGACGGCGCGCCCATCGAAAATGAATTTGTTAGCGAGGAATAAAAATGGAATTCAAGCAGCAGTATGCGGCCTATCAGCAGGCCATCGAGGAGTATCTGAACGGCATTTTCACGGCGGACAAGCCCTATGGCCGCCTGCAGGAGGCCATGCGTTACAGCATTCTGGGCGGCGGCAAGCGCATCCGGCCGGTGCTGACGCTGGAGTTTGCCCGGCTGGGGGGCATCGACTGGCATCTGGCGCTGCCCTATGCCTGCGCCCTGGAGCTGGTACACAACTATTCCCTGATCCATGACGATCTGCCCTGCATGGACGACGATGATCTGCGCCGGGGCCAGCCCACCACCCACAAAAAGTTCGGCGAGACTCTGGCGGTGCTGGCGGGAGACGCACTCCAGCCGGAGGCCTTCCGCCTGATCGCGGAGGCTCCCTGTATGTCCGACGGCAGCCGGGTGGAGGCGGTGCGGGTGCTGGCCCGGGCCTGCGGCGCCGACGGCATGGTGGCCGGTCAGGTGCTGGACACTCTGTACGGCATCCATACCGAGGAGCAGCTGAAGGCTATGTACCGGCTGAAAACCGGGGTGATGATCTCCGGCGCGGCGGAGCTGGGCTGTGTGGCGGCGGACATGCCTGCGGATATGCGGGCTCAGGCGGTGGAATTTGCCGACCGGCTGGGCCTGGCGTTCCAGATCCGGGACGATATGCTGGACGTGGTCGGCGACCAACAGGTGTTCGGCAAGCCCATCGGCTCCGATAAGGAGGAGGGCAAGATCACCTATGTGGACGTAGACGGTCTGGAGGGCTGCGCCCGGGCGGTGGAGTCCTGCACCCAAAAGGCTAAGGACGCCGTGGCCCATTGGCCGGAGCACGATTTCCTGTTCGCCCTGGCGGATCAGCTGGTGGACCGGAAAAAGTAAGCGCATGCATTGATCTGTGAAAAATAGAGCCCGGGTCCGGCGATTGCGCCGGACCCGGGCTTTTTTGTGGATGCTGTCTGCGGCTCAGAAGCTGCCGATGGGGATGGAGCCGTCGTCAGTGCCTTTTTCGATGGAGCGGATGGTGATCCAGTAGCTGCGGCCGCCGCCCATATCCACCTGTACCCGGTCCCCGGCCTGGCGGCCCAGCACGGCCTTCCCCACCGGGGACTCCTTGCTGATGAGGCCCTTCAGCGCGTCCTGCCGCAGCGTGGTGACAATGCGGACAGTCATTTCCTTTTTCAGCATTTCGTTGTAGATCGTCACCGTGTCGAAAAGGCCCACGGCATCCGCCTGCTCCTGTACCTTGATGACCTTCGCCGTGCGAATCATCCGCTCCAGATAGCGGATGCGGCTATCGTTGCGGTTTTTGGCCTGCTTGGCGCATTTATATTCATAGTTCTCGCTGAGGTCTCCGAATGCCCGGGCGGTCTGGACCTCCTCGATGAGCTGCGGCCGCAGCTCCCGGATTCGGTAGTCCATTTCCTCCTGCATCTTGCGGATGTCCACTTCCGTCAATTCATCGTACATGGTCTGTGCCTCCATTGCTTTTCATATTGCAATGCAGTATAGCACAAAAATACCCGCAGGACAATGCCCCGTCACTGTCCCGCAGGCTTTCGCGGTTTATATTTTCAGCACTTCCGCTGCCCGAGGCACCGCTCCAGCAAGCCCCGAATCCGCTCCGCATGGCGGTATTCCGCGGCGCTGAGACCGTTCAGCAGCTCCGCAAGGCAGTGGTCCGGGGTGGAATCCGCCGTGCGGGCATAATTCATGCCGCCGCAGACCTCACTGTGATACCGCTGCCGCAGCAGCGCGCACCAATCCCCGGCGGACACCAGTTCCAGCGGCAGCGCCTCCGGCTGCCGGCATTGGCCGGTAATGAGGTACCGGGCGGTCATAAGCTGCCGGGCATGATTGCCCTCATCCTCCGCCAGCTCCCGCATAGTCTGCCGCGCCCAGACCGGCGCTCGCTGGGCCAGTGCCAGATACAGCCGCCGCTCCGCCAGTTCATCGGCGATATAGCCCTCCAAAACCGTCAGCAGCTCCGCCGCCTCCGTCCCCATGCAGCAGGGGTTTTGCTCCGCTCCGGGCAGGCGGCTCTCCTGCG
>OOCD01001691.1_pt1 | contig 13058 bp, 12 predicted proteins | sample 1671791 | NCBI WGS metagenome assembly OOCD01 (sample SAMN06348193, study PRJEB24527) | human gut metagenome | biome: human gut; feature: ankylosing spondylitis patient; material: feces | host: Homo sapiens | place: China | collected 2015-10
GAATGTCGTTGGTCTCGAAAAAGGGGAAGAAGCTCATCCCCGGAACGTTTTCCTTTTTCAGCAAAACCTGAAAGCGCATGGTCCGCATCCTCCTGCATGTGTGGTGTATTCTTTAGTATACCCCCGGCGGCGGAAAAAAGCAACGGCGCGATTCGCCCAAAAACCTCCTGAAAAAACCGGCAGATTTGCCGGAGGGAAAAATGCAAAAAAGCTCTTTCCTCCCGGGCCTGTGTCGTGTATAATAATCAGGTTGAAGCAATCACCAGAAAGTAGGGAGCACATATGAAGATCGGGTTCGACAACAACAAATACCTGACCCTCCAGGCCCAGCACATCCGGGCCCGGCGGGAGCAATTCGGCGACAAGCTGTATATCGAGTTCGGCGGCAAGCTGTTCGACGATTACCACGCCTCCCGGGTGCTGCCGGGATTCCAGCCGGACAGCAAGATCCGCATGCTGGCCTCCATCCGGGACGACGTGGAGATCGTGGTGGCCATCTGCGCCGGAGACATCGAGAAGAAGAAGGTCCGGGGCGACCTGGGCATCGGCTACGATGAGGACGTGCTGCGGCTCATGGATGTTTTCCGGGGCCTGGGCTTTTATGTTGGCTCCGTGGTCATCACCCAGTACGCCGGTCAGCCGGCGGCGGACGCCTTCATCAAGCGGCTGACGGCCCTGGGCGTCCGGAGCTATCGCCACTATCCCATTGCCGGGTATCCCTCGGACGTGGCCCACATCGTGTCCGACGACGGCCTGGGCAAAAACGACTATATCGAGACCTCGCGTCCCATCGTGGTGGTAACGGCCCCCGGCCCCGGCAGCGGCAAGATGGCCACCTGTCTGAGCCAGCTGTACCATGAGAACAAGCGCGGCGTCCGGGCGGGCTACGCCAAGTATGAGACGTTCCCCATCTGGAACCTGCCGCTGAAGCACCCGGTGAACCTGGCCTATGAGGCGGCCACGGCGGACCTGAACGACGTGAACATGATCGACCCCTTCCACCTGGAGGCCTACGGCAAGACCACCGTGAACTACAACCGGGACGTGGAGATCTTCCCGGTGCTCAACGCCATGTTCCAGCGGATCCAGGGCGCGTCTCCCTACAAATCCCCCACGGACATGGGCGTGAATATGGCGGGCTTCGCCATTGTGGACGACCAGGTGTGTCAGGCGGCGTCCCGGATGGAGATCCTCCGCCGCTACTACGCCGGCATGGCCGACCGCACCCGGGGCCGCTGTGACGATGAGGTGGTGCGGAAGCTGGAGATCGTTATGCAGCAGGCCGGCGTCACGCCGGAGATCTGCCCTGCCGTGGCGGCCTGCCTGCAAAAGGCAGAGGAGACCGGCGCTCCCGCCGGGGCCATGGTGCTGCCGGACGGCTCCGTGGTCACGGGCAAGACCTCCTCCCTGCTGGGGGCCAGCGCGGCCCTGCTGCTGAATGCTCTGAAGGCCATGGCCGGCATCGACCACAAGCTCAAGCTGATCCCCGCCTCGGTCATCGAGCCCATCAGCCGCCTGAAAACCGGCAACCTGGGCCATCGGAATCCCCGGCTCCACTCCGACGAGGTACTCATCGCCCTGGCCATCTCGGGCCTGACCAACCCTCTGGCCGCCATGGTCCAGGAACAGCTCAGCAGCCTCCGGGGCTGCGACGCCCACTTCTCCGTCATCATCTCCGAGGAGGACGAGAAGCTCTACAAGCGTCTGGGCATCAACGTCACCTGCCAGCCCCGCTATGAGGTGAAAAAGCTGTACCACAAGTAAAAATCTGCCGGGACGGAGGATATCCGTCCCGGCAGTTGCCTGCGAAAGGAGAAGCAAATGCAAAGCATCGCGGAAATTCTGGCCCGGGAGCTGGAAAAGCCCCTGGCCCATGTGCAGAATGTCATCAACCTGCTGGATGAGGGCAACACCATCCCCTTCATCGCCCGCTACCGCAAGGAGCTCCACGGCAGCATGGACGACACGGCCCTGCGGACCCTGGAGGACCGGCTGAACTATCTGCGGAACCTGGCCCAGCGCCGGGAGGAGGTCAAAAACGCCATCGACGGCCAGGGGAAGCTCACCCAGGAGCTGTCCGCCGCCATTGACAACGCCGCCACCCTGGCGGAGGTGGAGGACCTGTACCGCCCCTATAAGCAGAAGCGCCGGACCCGGGCCACCGTGGCCCGGGAAAAGGGCCTGGAGCCGTTGGCCCAGCTGCTGCTGGCTCAGGGCCGGGACTGCCCGGATCCGGAGACCGCCGCCGCCGGATTCCTGGATCCGGAAAAGGGTGTGGAGACTCTGGCCGATGCCCTCCAGGGGGCCAACGACATCGTGGCGGAGCTGCTGTCGGACGATGCCGCCATCCGCAAGACCCTGCGGGAGCTGCTGCGCCGCCAGGGCCGGCTGCGGAGTCTGGCCGCTACGGAGGAGGACACCGTCTACCGCCTGTATTATGACTTTGACCAGCCCATCGCCAAGCTGGCCGGGCACCAGATCCTGGCCATCAACCGGGGCGAAAAGGAGGGCGTCCTCTCCGTCACCGTGCTGCTGGACCGGGAGCTGGGTCTGATGACTCTGCGCCGGGCGGTGGTGCGACCCGGCTCCCGGGCTATGGAGTTTATCAAGGCCGCCTGTGAGGATGCCTATGACCGGCTGATCTACCCCTCCCTGGAGCGGGAGGCCCGGTCCGACCTGACTGACGCCGCCTGCGAGGGGGCTATCGCCAACTTCGGCCTGAACCTGAAGCCCCTGCTGATGCAGCCCCCGGTAAAGGGCCACGTCACCATGGGCCTGGACCCCGGCTATGCCCACGGCTGCAAGGTGGCGGTCATCGACGGCACCGGCCGGGTGCTGGACACCGCAGTGGTGTACCCCACCTACGGCCCCCGCCAGAAGCAGGAGGCCATCGACCGGCTGTCCCGTCTGGTCCGCCGCCACGGCGTCACCCACATCGCCATCGGCAACGGCACCGCCAGCCGGGAGACCGAGCAGATGGCGGTGGAGATGATCCGGCAGCTGGGCGGCGGCGTCAGCTATATGATGGTCAACGAGGCCGGGGCCTCCGTATACTCCGCCAGCAAGCTGGCGGCGGAGGAGTTCCCGGAGTATGACGTGAACCTGCGCAGCGCCGTGTCCATTGCCCGGCGGATGCAGGACCCCCTGGCCGAGCTGGTGAAGATCGACCCCAAGGCCATCGGCGTGGGCCAGTATCAGCACGATATGCCCCAGAAGCGGCTGGATGAGACGCTGGGCGGCGTGGTGGAGGACTGCGTCAACGCCGTGGGCGTGGACGTGAACACCGCCTCCGCCAGCCTGCTGGGCCGGGTGTCCGGCCTCAATGCCACCACTGCCAGGAATATTGTGAAATACCGGGAGGAAAACGGCGCCTTCACCGGCCGCCGCCAGCTGCTGAAGGTCCCCAAGCTGGGGCCCAAGGCGTTCCAGCAGTCGGCGGGCTTTTTGCGGGTGCCGGAGAGCAAGTCCGTGCTGGACAACACCGGCGTCCATCCGGAGAGCTATGCCGCGGCCCAGGGACTCCTGGACCTGTGCGGCTATACCCTGGCGGACGTGTCCGCCGGGAACCTGGCGGCCCTGCCGGACAAGATCAAGGCCCTGGGGGAGGAAAGCGTTGCCCGTCAGCTGGACATCGGCGTGCCCACCCTGCGGGACGTGGCGGCCGAGCTGGTGAAGCCGGGCCGGGACGTCCGGGATGAGCTGCCTGCCCCCATTCTGCGAACGGATGTGCTGGATATTAAGGACCTGGCCCCCGGCATGGTGCTGACGGGCACCGTCCGCAACGTGGTGGATTTCGGCGTGTTCGTGGACATCGGCGTCCACCAGGACGGCCTGGTGCATATCTCCCAGGTGTGCAACAGGTTCATCCGCCACCCCTCGGAGATCGTATCCGTGGGCGACGTGGTACGGGTGGTGGTGCTGGAGGCCGACGAGAAAAAGCACCGCATCAGCCTGTCCATGAAGCAGGTCCCCAAGGAGTGAGCAGGCGCATTCCGCAACGGGCAGGGGAGGGGCCGTGCCCCTCCCCTGGTTTGCTTCTCCCTCCACCCCGGCAGCTTAAGGATTATTTTACGGTCTGTTCAAAAACAGCGGGAAAAACGTGGTATAATGATACCATCAACAAGTCGAGGGTTATTATGGACAAGCACGTTTTCACAGCCAAACAGAAAAAGCTCATTGCCTGGGCCGCCATTGCCATTTTCCTGCTGCTGTCGGCGGTGGTGGGATGGTTCGTGGGCCGCCCGCTGGTGCGGTTTGCATCCCAGCCGGAGCAGTTCCGCCAGTGGGTGGACGGTCACGGCCTGATGGGCTGCGCCGCCTATGTGGGCATGGTGTTTTTACAGGTGGTGGTGGCTGTGATCCCCGGAGAGCCTCTGGAGATCAGCGGCGGCTACGCCTTTGGCGCGGCGCGGGGGAGCCTGCTGTGCCTGCTGGGAGCGTTCCTGGGCAGCGTGGCGGTGTTTGCCCTGGTGCGCCGGTTTGGCCGGGAGCTGGTGGATATCTTCTTTCCCCGGGAGAAGCTGGAAAATCTGAAATTTTTGCAGAGCTCCCCCAAGCGGGACGTTCTGTTCTGGCTGGTATTCATGGTGCCGGGCACGCCCAAGGACCTGCTGTGCTACTTCGCAGGGCTGACGGACCTGTCCTGGGGCAAGTGGCTGCTGCTGTGTACCGTGGGCCGCCTGCCGTCGGTGCTGACCTCCACCATAGGAGGCGACGCCCTGGGCGTGAAGGATTACCAGTTCGCGGTGCTGGTTTTTGCCGCCACCCTGGCAGTGTCCGCCGTGGGGCTGCTGATCTACCGGGCCCTGTGCCGCCGCCACCAGCGCAGGCAGGAGCATGTCTGAATAAAGCACCCCCGGTGCGGCGCACCGGGGGTATTCTTATGGCTCGTAGTCGAAAATGGCCTTCTTTTCCAGCAGGGGGCCGAAGCGATCCTTCCACCGGTGGTGCATGGCGGAGGCGTCATAGGCTGTCAGGGCCGCCGGGTCCATGTCCAGCCGGATCAGCACATGGTACCGGTTGTCCCGGTCCACGCAGCCGGGAAGGACCTCTGCGCCCCGGACGCCGGGAATGTCCCCGGCGGCGGAGAAAATCTCCCGGATCTGCGGCAGATAGGCCCGCCAGTCCCCGGCCTCGGGCCGGAATTTCGCCAGAATACAGTGCTTCACAGCCGCCCCTCCTCACAGGCCGACATACGGAATAATCAGGCCCAGGAGCATAACGATGGCCATCAGCAGGGCCACGCCCATGGCCACATACTGGATCCATTTGCGATTTTTCATTGGATTTCCTCCTTCGGTATCACGCGCTTGATGCTCTTTTCCACCTTTCGCCGGGGGGCCAGCACCTCGTGGCCGCATCCGGCGCACCGCAGGCGGATGTCCATCCCCACCCGCAGCACCTCCCACCGGCGGCTGCCGCAGGGGTGTTCCTTTTTCAGCTCGACCACATCGTGGAGCTTCAGGTCCATGGGATCGCCCGCCTTTCCGGTCAATTTTTCTTGATATCCTCCCAGTACCGCCGGGCGGCCTGCTCGGTCTTGTTGTCGCCGTATTCGTAATAGGTCACATCCCCCAGGGCCTCCGGCAGGTACCGCTGGGCCACATAGTGGTGGGGGTAATCGTGGGGGTATTTGTAGGCCGGGGCCTTGCCGCTGCCGGTGCTGTCGGCGTGGACGTTCTGCAGGTGCCGGGGCACCTGGCCCACCTTCCCCTTCCGGATATCGCGCATAGCGGCGTTGATGGCGTTGTAGGCGGAGTTGGACTTGGGCGCCGTAGCCAGGAGAACGGCGGCCTCCGCCAGGGGCAGCCGCCCCTCCGGCAGACCCAGCTCCCGGGCCGCGTCCACGCAGGCCTTGGTGATGGCCATAGCCTGGGGATAGGCCAGCCCCACATCCTCGGCGGCCATGACCAGCAGCCGCCGGCAGGGGGACAGCAGGTCCCCGGCCTCCAGCAGACGGCCCAGATAGTACACCGCCGCGTCGGGGTCAGAGCCCCGGACGGACTTTTGCAGGGCGGACAGCAGATCGTAGTGCTCGTCCCCCTCCCGGTCGTAGCGCATGGCGCTGCGTTGGGCCGCCTGCTGGGCGTCCTGGGCGTTGATGCGCAGGCCGCCGTCCACAGGCCGGGCGGCCTGGTCCAGCAGCTCCACGGCGTTGACGGCCTTGCGCACGTCGCCGCCGCACCCGGCGGCAATGAGGCCCGGCACCTCCGGCTCCCAGGTCAGGGGCAGGGGGCTGCGGCGGCGGACGATGTCCAGGGCCCGCTCCACGGCGGGCAGCGTCTCCTCCGCCGTCAGGGCCTTGAACTCAAACACCGTGCTGCGGGACAGCAGGGCGTTGTATACATAGAAATACGGGTTCTCCGTGGTGGAGGCGATGAGGGTGATCTTGCCGTTTTCCATGAACTCCAGCAGGCTTTGCTGCTGCTTCTTGTTGAAATACTGGATCTCGTCCAGGTACAGCAGCACCCCGTTGGGGGCCAGCATGGTGTCCACATCGGCGATGATGGCCTTCACGTCCTGCAGGGACGCCGTGGTGGCGTTCAGGTGATACAGGGCCTTCTCCGTGCGCTTGGCGATGATGGAGGCGATGGTGGTTTTGCCGGTGCCGGAGGGGCCGTAGAAGATCATGTTGGCGGAGGTCCCGCCCTCGATGAGCCGCCGCAGCAGGGCGCCGGGGCCCAACAGGTGCTTCTGCCCCGCCACCTGATCCAGGGTCTGGGGCCGTATTTCGTCTGCCAATGGCCGCATGGCGGCACCCCCTTCCGGGAAAATCACAGCTATTATACCACATCCCGCCGTCCTTTGCACCCCCGATTTGCATTTTTTCCGGGGGTCTGGTACAATAGGGGCGAGGTGATCTGTTATGAAATCTCCCCAGGAGGTGGCCGCCATCATCCGGCGGCTGAAGGAGCTGTATCCCGACGCGGCGTGTTCCCTGGACTATGGAAAGGACTATGAGCTGCTGTTTTCCGTGCGCCTGGCGGCCCAGTGCACCGACGCCCGGGTGAACCAGGTGACCCCGGCGCTGTTTGCCCGGTTTCCTACCCTGGAGGCCTTTGCCGCCGCCAGCCCGGAGGAGGTGGGGGAATACGTCCACTCCTGCGGCTTCTGGCGGGCCAAGGCCCGGGATATCGTGGCCTCGGCGCAGATGCTGCTGTCGGATTTCGGCGGCCGGGTGCCGGACAATATGGAGGACCTGCTGCGGCTGCCCGGCGTGGGCCGCAAAACCGCCAACCTGATTTTAGGCGACGTATACGGTCAGGCGGGCTACGTCTGCGACACCCACTGCATCCGCATTACCGGGCGGCTGGGCCTTACCGACGGCAGCCGGGACCCGGTGCAGGTGGAGCGGCAGCTGCGCCGGTGCATCCCGCCGGAGGAGTCCAGCGATTTCTGCCACCGGATGGTGCTTCACGGCCGGGCCGTGTGCATGGCCCGAAGGCCCGACTGCGGCGGCTGCACCCTGCGGGACCTGTGCGATTTTGGGAAGGCACAGGAGACTGTATAAATACAGGCTGAAAAAATTGGCTGCCCGAAGGCAGCCAATTTTTTATGCAAGCGCTTAGAACCACGCGGCCCAGGCCAGGAAGCCCAGGCAGGCCACCACGCCCACAAACAGGGTGACGATGACCAGATAGCCCATGATGTCCCGGGCGGACAGCTTGGCCACGCCCAGCGCAGGCAGCGCCCAGAAGGGCTGGATCATGTTGGTCCACTGGTCGCCCCAGGCAATGGCCATGGCGGTGCGGCCATTCTCGATGCCCATAGCCGCGCCGGCAGGCATCATGATGGGGCCCTGCACGGCCCACTGGCCGCCGCCGGAGGGAACGAAGAAGTTCACCACACCGGCTGCCAGGAAGGACAGCATGGGGAAGGTGACGTTGTTGGAGACGCTCACGAAGAACTCGGAGATGACACCCGCCAGAGACACGCCCTGGTCGTTGGCTGCCACCATCATGCCCATGATACCGGCATAGAAGGGGAACTGCAGCAGCACGCCTGCTGCGCCGCCGGCGGCGTCGGAGATGGCATCCACATAGCGGCGCAGGTCGCCGTGGAGCAGAATACCCAGGAACAGGAAGATCATGTTCACGATGTTCAGGCCCAGGGTAAAGCCGTTCTGCACAAAGTAATAGATGATGTACACGAAGCCGCCCACCAGGGTGATGGCCCACAGGAGCTTGGAGTGCTCCAGCTTATCGGCAGGGGTCCTGACCTCATAGGTGCGCTCGGCCTCATCCTCCAGCAGGGTGGGGTCGATGCACACGGTGTGGGCCTTATCGGGATGCATGGCGTAGTTCACAAGGGGCATGACAAACAGAATGACGCCCACCATGATCAGGTTCATGGGGTGGAACACCGTGTCGGTGATGGGGGCCTGATACAGGACCTCGCCGAATTTCTTGCCCGCCACCAGGTCCAGGGGGATGGAGCCGGACAGACCTGCGTGCCAGATGACGAAGCCGGAGTAGGCGGAGGCGATCAGCAGGGGATAGTCCACGGTGGGCACCCGGCGCACCACTTCCTTGGCCAGCAGCGTGCCGGCGATCAGGCCGAAGCCCCAGTTCAGCCAGCAGCAGAGGGTGGAGATGAAGGTGGTGACCACGATGGCCTGCATGTTGTTGTGGCACAAGCCGGCGGCAGCCCGCAGGGCCTTTTTGCAGGGCTTGGCAGCCGCCATGGCGGAGCCGAACACCAGCACCAGGGCCATCTGCATGGAGAAGCTCAGCAGGCCCCAGAAGCCCTTGGAGTCGCCCCAGGCGTTGAGCACCTGCAGGGGGCCCATCTTGGTGGCGCACATGGAGCCGATGAAAACGATGATGCTCAGGATGATGGCAAACAGGAACGCATCCGGCAGCCACCGGTTGACCACGCGAACGCAGCCGTTGGTGAATTTCTTGAACACAGACTCACTCTCCTTTATTTTGTCCGGAAGGGGTGTCCCGCCTCCGCAATTCTGTCCCGGTCTCTGTGCGGAGCAGGGACGTCTCTGGTTCTATTGTATAATAGGAGCGGCCTGTTTACAATTAATGTTTCGCCGAATTATTAACAATCATTTTGTAAAAGTATCACAATTTTTCCATTTTCAGCTGTTTGTTCCATTAATATACCGTTAAAGATTCAATAATCGCATAAAGTCGAATTAACAGCCCGTTGGAGTATTTCTGGCAGTCCGGAGGGGCGCTCTTTTCCATATGCTTTTTACCGGTCAAACCTTGTTATGCGGTAGGATTTCTGGTATAATAAAATGATTCAGAACATTTTCAGGAAAGGAACGACATTGCATGGAGCTGCACGCAAAGCTGGTTCGTTCTCAGCTATCATTTTTCAAGCCCTTCGTGGCCGGTCTGTCCCTGGAGGTCACCCGAAAGGGGCAGGACAAGCTGGGGGAGCTGATGACCGCCCTGCACCGGCGGGAGGTGCTGGTGCGGGACCACGACTTCGGCGCTTTTCAGGGGGCGTGGGTCATGCCCAAGGATCAGCGCCGCAGCGGCGTGATCCTGTATCTCCACGGCGGCGGCTATACCTGCGGCAGCCTGGAATATGCCAAGGGCTTTGCAGCCACCCTGGCCTCGGAATGCGGTGTACGGGTGTTCTGCCCGGCATACCGTCTGGCCCCGGAGCATCCGTATCCCGCGGCCCTGGACGATGCGCTGGAGAGCTATCAATACCTGCTGAAAAAGGGCTATGAGCCCCGGCAGATCCTGCTGGCGGGGGAGTCCGCCGGAGGCGGGCTCATTTACTGTCTGTGTCTGCGGCTCAAGCAGCTGGGCATGGACCTGCCCTGCGGGCTTGTGGGCATCTCTCCCTGGACAGACCTGACCGGGTCCGGGGACTCCTATCGGGACAACCGGGAGAAGGACCCCTCCATGACCCCGGAGCTGCTGCAATTTTACGCCAAGTGCTATACGCAGGACCCCACAGACCCTCTGTGCTCGCCGCTGTTCGGCGACCTGACGGGGCTGCCGCCGTCTCTGCTGTTTGTGGGCGGGGACGAGGTGATGCTGGACGACACCCGCGCCCTGCATAACCGGCTTCTGTCCGCCGGATGCCGCAGCAAGCTGCACATTGCCCCGGAGCGGTGGCACGCCTATGTGCTGTACTGCCTCAATGAGAACATGGCTCAGGACTTTGAGGCCATCAACCACTTCCTGGACCGGACCCTGTCCCCGGCCCGGAGCCTGCGGTGGATGCGGCTGGACAACGCCGCCAAGATCTATCCTGCCGCCAAGCGCCGGAACTGGAACAACTTCTTTCGCCTGTCCGTCACCCTGACCAAGCCCATCGACACAGCGGTGCTGCGGGCGGCGCTGGACGTGACGGTGCGGCGGTTCCCCTCCATTGCCGTGCGGCTGCGGCGGGGGGCATTCTGGTATTATCTGGAGGAAATTCCCAAGGCGCCGGACATCCAGCCGGAGAAAAGCTGCCCCCTGGCCCATGTGCCCTTCGGCCAGGTGCGCCAGTGCGCCTTCCGGGTGCTGGTGTACCATGACCGGATGGCGGTGGAGTTTTTCCACGCCGTCACCGACGGCACCGGCGGGCTGATTTTTCTGAAAACCCTGACGGCGGAGTATCTGTGCCAGAAATACGGCATCAGCATCCCGGCGGAAAAGGGTGTGCTGGGCCGCCTGGAGGAGCCCAGTCCGCAGGAGCTGGAGGACAGCTTCCTGCGCTATGCCGGGGACGTTACCGCCAGCCGGGCGGAGAGCACTGCCTATCACCTCAGCGGCACGCCGGAAAAGGACGGATATAAAAACCTCATCACCATGATGGTGCCGGTGGACCGGGTCCGCGCCTGTGCCAGGCAGTACGGCGTATCTGTTACGGAGCTGCTGGGCGCGGCCATGATGCAGGCCATTGCCGACCTGCAGGCAGAGAAGGTACCCCGGCGCAGCCGGCGCAAGCCGGTGAAGGTGCTGCTGCCGGTGAACCTGCGGACCCTGTTCCCCAGCCGCAGTCTGCGGAACTTTGCCTCGTATATCACCCCGGAGATCGACCCCCGCACCGGGGACTATACCTTCTCCGAGATCTGCGCCGCCGTCCACCATCGGATGGGACTGGAGAACAACACCCACACCCTGCGGGCCAAATTCGCCGCCAATGTGGCCAGCGAAAAGTCCCCGGTGCTGAAGGTGATGCCCCTGTTCATCAAAAACATTGCCATGAAGGCGGTGTTTAACGCCGTGGGCGAGCGCAAATCCTGTCTGTGCCTGTCCAATCTGGGGGCGGTGGAGCTGCCGGAGGTCATGGCCCCCTATGTCCGGCGGGTGGACTTCATCATCGGCGTCCAGGCTGCCGCGCCTCACGACTGCGGCGTGGTGTCCTGGAACGGCACCATGTATATCAACTGTATCCGCAGCATCCAGGAGCCGGAGCTGGAGCTGCATTTTTACCGGGTCCTGCACCGGCTGGGTCTGCCTGTGAAGGTGGAGAGCAACCAGCGGGGCCGGGGATAAGGGAAAGGAGCGTTATCCATGTATTGTATCCATTGCGGCGTGGAGCTGTCTGACAGCGAGACCGTGTGTCCTCTGTGCGGCACCCGGGTGTTCCATCCGGATCTGCCCCGGCAGCAGGGGGAGCCCCCCTTCCCGCCGGAGCCGTCGGCCCACCCCGAGGAGGTGAACCGCTCCGGGGCGCTGTTCATCCTGACCATGCTGGCGGTGCTGCCCATCGTCATCTGCATCCTGTGCGACTGGTCGCTGAACGGAACCATCGTGTGGTCCGGGTTTGCCTCCGGCGGCGTGTTGCTGCTGTATATCCTGGCGGTGCTGCCCCTGTGGTTCAGAAGGCCCAACCCGGTGATCTTTGTTCCGGCGGACTTTGCGGCCATCGGGCTGTATCTGCTGTATATCAACTTTGCCACCGGCGGGCATTGGTTCCTGACATTTGCCCTTCCGGTGACGGGGACCATCGGGGTGCTGGTGACCACGGTGGTGACGCTGCTGCGGTATCTCAGCCGGGGGTATCTCTACATCTTCGGCGGGGCGCTGATGGCCGGCGGCGGCCTGGCGGTGCTCATTGAGTTCCTGCTGAACATCACTTTCCAGGTCCATCGGACGTTTATCTGGTCGTTTTACCCCCTGGCGGCGGGAGTGCTGCTGGGGATCATGCTGCTGATCATCGCGGTGTGCAAGCCCCTGCGCCGGTCCCTGCACCGGAAATTCTTTATCTGAGGCGGTGAGGCGCAATGAGTGATTCCTGCGTGGAGCTGGTGACCTTTGACCAGCTGCTCCGGCGGTATCCCCAGCTGGAGCAGCACCGCATTGCACCCACCGGCGGAGCCTTCTGCCGGGCGGAGCGGCTCAAGGGCGGCGGAGCCGCCGGGACCTATGCCATGCCCCGGCCTATGGCACCCACCGGAGACAAGCATTTTTTCGGCTTTTACCTGACGGACCGGCGGCTGCTGCTGGCGGAGGAGGGCGGCTTTCTGCGGGGGCTGGCAGGGGACCTGGAGTCCCAGACCCCGGCCCAGGCGCTGGCGGAGCTGTTTGCCCGGCTTCTGCAGGAGGATATGCCCACCCTGCAAAAATATGAAAAGCGCCTGACGGCTCTGGAGGAGGCCCTGATGCAGGATCAGGCCCGGGACCTGGACAAGAAGCTCTTTCGCATCCGCCGCGAGCTGTCGGTGTTTGCGGCGTATTATGAGCAGCTGGACGACCTGTTTGCCGCGCTGTCGGACGAAACGGAGGAGAGCGACGCCCACGCCTCCCGGCTGTTTGACCGCCTGACGGGACGGGCTCAGCGGCTGCTGTCGGCCACGGAGCTGGAAAAGGAGTACGCCCTGCAATTGCGGGAAATGCACCAGACGCAGCTGGACATGCGGCAAAACCAGATCATGAAGATCCTGACCATCGTTACCACGGTGTTTCTGCCCCTGTCCCTGATCGCCGGGTGGTACGGCATGAATTTCGTAAACATGCCGGAGCTTACCGCACAGCACGGATACCTGGCGGTGTGCATCATCAGCGTGGTGTGCATCATCGTGGAGCTGGTGATCTTCAAGTGGAAAAAGTGGCTGTGAGCTGCAAATAAGAGCAAAAGGACGCGCCGGGGCG